>Ga0208019_1001862_pt1 | contig 10975 bp, 7 predicted proteins | sample CB_VirMetaG_5_FD_184540 | JGI IMG/M metagenome (GOLD analysis project Ga0208019, IMG submission 184540) | Freshwater to marine saline gradient viral communities from Chesapeake Bay - CB_1508_1D Viral MetaG (SPAdes) (version 4) | ecosystem: Environmental > Aquatic > Marine > Coastal | place: USA... | reverse complement strand
TTCGCATGTGCCGACAAACGCTACGGCGAATAGCATCTGTCCGGCGAGAAGGCCGCTATTGACTCCTGCAGCGCCAACCTTAAATTTGCTAGCCAGTCCCTGCATGACGACCTAACGAGCGGTCACTTTCATGCTAGCGCTCCCTGTTCTCCAAAACAGCGATACGACTGCCATGATCGTTAAGCCGAGTATAGACCTCCTTACGGTCTGACTTCATATCCAAATGCAACTCTTCGAGCTTTCCAGCGATAGATTCAACTGCAGCTGTTAAACGGATCACTGCTTCGCGTGATTCCGTGCTGCGACGGTTGAATCCGAAAACAGACATACCGGCGATGCTGATGGAAGCGCCCACGATCGCTGCGTAAATCTCGATCACTGGCGCTCCTGGTGCCTCCTGTTACAGCTTAGCTTCCAGTGCCGCGAGTCGATCTTCCAAGGACTCAATCTTGGTCAGTGCTTCCTGCAACGCAGCGGTCAGGAGTGGTACCATTTTACTCTGATCAATGCCTTGATATACAGGATCGCCGTTACCATCAACTTCGTCTTTAATGCCAGTTACTGATTCTGGTACAACTTCTTGAGCTTCATGCGCAATAAATCCATCTACGGTTGTGTTCGGATCGGCGATAAAGTTAAAACGATGAACCTGAAGCTGATTAACCCGATCAATGGCACCAGTCAGTGGCACCACGTTTTCTTTTAGTCGATAGTCAGAAGAAACGTTATATGCGGTTGCTGATCCTGATGTGATGATTGAGCCGACAAGTCCATTGTCGTTGAAAAACGTAAAATGATTAGCGCTGCTTGTTCCATCCCTATTGCTTCTCAAGATAGAATTAGCACCATCGATTCGCTTGTAATCGTTTGCGTTGCTGGTTCCTTGAATTACCGCATTGCCGGACTCATCCACCGTAATCCTTGAAACGCCTGCAGTAGCAACGCCAATCTGATCGGCACTTGGCTGATAGAAGCCAGTGTTGCTATCACCGTTAAATGCAATGCCTGGAGCTGTTGCGGTTCCCGCGCTGGCATTTTTGAGCAGTGTTGCAAGGCTGACTCGCTTGGTGGTATCTGCGCCAACGTCAACAATTGGCAGCACATCGGTGGTTGCTGGGCTTGTGTAAGCCGGAAGGTCTGGGTAGATCTTGACTGCCATGATTAAACGATCGGAGTAGTCGTATCATTTTTGGTCGCACCGCCATTGTAGAAGTACGACCCTTCAAGGTTATAAGCCTTGATGTAATTAGTTGATTGAGTGTTTTCCAGCTCAACCAAAAAGCCGAACGGTCCCGTTTGTCGCAGATCTGTGTCAAAGCTTGACACTTTTGACCCACCCGTCAGCTTAAAGCGATCAGCTGAAAGGGTCGCGATTGTTCCTGCGCTTATATTGCTGATTCCACCAGATGGCGTCTTGAAAGACGGGCCGCAATAGTTATCAAAGCTGCACCATTTATCGACTGAAACAAAGTTTTCGATGTTCCAGTAATCGCTTGAGAGATCCCACGTAACCTCGGGCAGGATCCTTCCGCCGATTCTGCAGCCGCCTCGGCCACCTGCCGACAGAAACTCCAGGCCAACAGCAGTAGCGCCACCGTTGAGATTGTGCGAAAACTTGAAGCTTGTGTCGTTATTGCTGGACTGAAAATCAAAGCGAATATCAACGCCGTGACCCATGAGTCCAGATCCGGCAACCCCCAGCCCATCTGGCCCTATAACAGTGAATGGCTGTGCCGAGGTTTCTCCCGATGTGTAAACTAAGTTGAAGTTGTACTTGTTGCCAGCAGCGTATGTGCGGAAATAAATTTTGTTACCATATGTGGCTGTTGCTGCTATAATTTCAGCGCTTCCGTTGATGGAAAAAATCGTAATAGCGCAGTCAGTCCCACCATTGCCAAAGCCACCGTTAAGGGTTATGACGTGCGCCCCTGTTTCGTTTTCCGTGTCAACCTCTACTTCCATGTCGCTAAAAATAGCGCCAGCTGAATAGAAGAATGCGCCACTGGCAATTTCTGGCAGTGCGTTGATTGCGTTTTCTGTTGTATTGCGGTTCAGCTGAATCCTTGCGTCGCCAGAGCCACGAGCACCAGCAACCACAAACGGTGCGATTCCGTTGCCGATAATCAACGGCCCTGCCTCGGCTGAGGTCGAAATGTCATCGTGAACGCTGATGATCACTTCGCTGCCAACCGGCACGTAGATGTTCGCCGCAGCTTGAACCGCAGCTGTCACGCTCGTGTAGATCGTTCCACGCAATCCAGCGCCCTCGGGGCCTTGATAGGTGTGACCTGTTGTTGGGTATCCAAACGGCACCGAATCATCACCTGTCAGCGCTGCGCTTGCGCTGCTGGCTACGTGCAGCATCACCAGCGTTGCGCCTTCTTGCGCCCCAGCCAACAAATTGCGTTGCTCTCGCCAGCGGTTCAATCCAGGCAGAGTGATTGCCTTGTCAACGCTGGCATTGATTTCAGCGTCCGAAGTGGCAGCGTTTGTGTTGTTGTCAATTGCGTCAAGATCAGCAAGTTGAACGACACCGCGATCATCAGTGGTTGCGCTTGCACCTGCGGGGAACGTAGCGTTATTGCCGATTGTGATTTCGTCAACGGTAATGGTGCTTGCTGTCAGCCCGTTCGGGAATGTCGTCGCTTGGCTTTCGTCAATACTGGAAGACCCAATCCTGTTGACATCAATAATTGCACCAGTCTCTGCGTCTTCAAGGCCGCGTGGCGAGATCTTGAAGCCGTCCTCGTTGCTGCCTTCAGGCACAACACGACCACCCGCGTCATTGGTGAAGTAATAGCTGAATTTGTTCTGAGGTGTCAGTTCTTTTTGCGCTGCCGGGATGGCTTTCGAGTAGTTCAAGAATCCGGCCCACTCCCAAGCGTGGCCGTACAGCCTCAGCGTGCTGGGACGACGGAACTCAACCGCCCAGTTGCCAAGACCGGAAGCCGCGCCGCCTGTCGGGACGCCGGTCAGATCACTGGTCGGGTCAAGCTCACGGTTTGCAGCGGTTTGCGGCACCAGAGAGGCATGAGCGTTTGCGGAGCTAAAGCCGAGCGCAACCAAAAACGCATAAACGCCCAGGTAGTCAGTTGCAGAACGATACTGATCCTGAACGCTGCCTGAGGTGGTCCAGATCGTGGTGAAGTTGATCCCAAGATCGGCGCTACCAGCATCATTATCAGTGTCAGTGTCAAAAACAATGATCGGCTCTTGATTTTTCCTTTCATCCTCAGCGTTGTAAGCCGATGGCATGTGGACAAAAGTTTCGCCCCAGTAATCCGAATCAGGATTTGCAGTTGTTGCGATGTGATCAGAAATCGCCTGATAGTGCTTGTTGTTGTGCTTAACGATCGTGCCAGCGCGGTAATACGTGTCGCCACCGCTGCGGTATGTGACATCAGCAGCTGAACGCCTCAGTGTAATTTCAGCTGCGGACGAAACACCTGTCGTGTTGCCGACACCGCTGGTGCCAACCACGAGAACTTCCGATCCGCCGGCAGCAAACTCGCTATCAATGGCACCTCCAGCGCGTGCTGGGTCAGTCTGGATGACAAAATTCCGCTCAGGCAGGCGGGTGCTGCTGGTGTTGCTGAGCTGCAGCGACACCCTGCGCTCTGACGGCTTGCGTGTGTCAACCAAGCGACGAACGTAAACGCGCCTACCGACCGCGAGGCTGGTGCTTGTATTCGGATCAGTGCCGACTGGGTTGCCGGTGTCGGACTCCTCCAGAGCAGCGGAGATGTTGATCTCATCAGGCGATGAGTCAACCCAGGCAGAGGAGGTCAGGTCAGCTTGCCAATCTTCACCTGCAGGGTTCTCAACCCAGATTTTTGTAGCTCCCTTCAGGGTGTAGCCACTGGCCAGCAAGATTTCTGGAACGGTGGAGCTATCAGCGCTGACTGCAAGACCAGAGCTAAGCGTGATCTTGCTACTGGTTACAGCAGAAACAGTGCCAAGATAGATGCGACGAATGTTTGCAGTCTTTTCGCTAACATTGAGCGGAACGTTGATGCTTGCGACACTCCAGTTCTGGTCCTGCAAGAAAGCAAAGGTCTTGTAGCCTTTGCTGATCGCAGCGCAACCACCAAAGCTGCTGTTGCTGTTTGTAACAGTAATTTCGCCGCCGAGGTCGGTGAAGTGATGCGTGCCTTGCCCGATAGCAAAGACAGACACCTCCTGAATGAAGGCATTGTTAATCGCGCTGATGTGACGGCTGATCCGTGCTGGATTCATCCTGATGTTGTCAGGATCAGTGCTGATGTATTGCTCGTAGGTTGTGGTTGTCCAGCTGCCGCTGTCGTACCGCTGCCAGCAGCTCATGTCTTTCTGCAGGCTTGTGCCGGTGAAGTTGGCGCAAACCATCGACTTGAGGCCCTCGACCTTCGAGCCATCCATGAATGCGCCACCAAGCCCGTAGTCAGACCTGATCGAGCAGTTGAAGATGTACGGCGAGGCGGATGCAGTGGTATCCCATGCGCTGGTGGGGGATTCGGTGCGATCGATGGGACCGACGATCTCGTATTCCGTCGCCTGCGTGACGGTTAGTGCAGCACCGAGGTCAGCGCCGGTCCCAACAGCGCTGAAGGTCTTGGCGTAGAAGTCGTCAAGCTCGGCCTCGCTGGCAAAGTGAAAGGCATCCAGTAGGTGATGGCTGTGGGCATCGTTGATGCCATCTCGAACCGTGAAACCGAAAAAGTACCCGGTGCCAGTAATCTTCAGCATCCCGCGCCGGTTGCTGTAATCCGCCGCTTCATCGGCAACGTCAGGCACCCAGTTTGGCCGGATGGTGGTCTTGCGCAGATCGGGGCCACATAGGCTGCAGCCGCGAGGCAGCAAGACACCGCCGACAGTGGGAGGGTTGAACTTGATCAGCTCTGCGCTATCAGGCGTTTTCGATGTGCCCCAGCTGGTGATGGTGGTGCTGATCTGGCCAGGGTCGTTGTAAAGAGTGTGAACACCGGGGCTGAGCACAATACTCACGGTGTTCAGGATGCCAGACGGATCCGAAACGCCCGCCAGCCAATCCTTGCTGGTGATGATCGCCGCTTCGATGACGGCACGGTTGATCGTCTTGAACGGACGCTGGGGGCTGAAGCCGCAAACCAGACGCTGCTTTTCAAGTCGCTTCAGTTTCGACTCAAGCGATCCGGTGTCGTAGTCGTTATACGCACCGCCAACAAATTCATCACTGCCAATATACGGATTAACGTAGATAACAAAAGGTGCGCTAAGCGGATCGGCCTGTGCGGCATCACCAGCCAAAACAGCTGCGTTGCCTGCGATCTGACGCATCAGATCATTTAACGCCGCGATCTGTTCACGAAACTCGCCTTGAGTTGCGTCAATGTCGCTCAGCGAACCGCTGTCACCGGCAAATTCCAGACTCGCCACGCTGTATTGGCACTACATGTTGCCATCGTAGCAACTGATGATCTAGGCAGCTACCTTGAGCTTGATTTCGGACGTGGCTACAAAATCAGCAGTGCCGGCAATTATCTCAGTTGCGCGGGTGTTGAGACGAGTGTTAGTCAGAAGAATGTCGCACTCGTAGTAGACGGAACCTTCGATTCGCGGTGCAGGAGCTGAACGATTTTTGTAGAGATAGAAACGCGCTTTTGTGTTGCATTGATTCTGGGTCAGCAGTACCAATCTGAGCAATGCCAAGCCGTCCTGCTCACCATTGACGCTGCTGTGCTCAGCCAGGAATTGCAGGCTGCCGGCGCCACGGACCAGGGACTTGACGTTTTCGCCAAACGTTTCGCCGATTGCGGTTGTGTCTAGATTGCTGGCATCAATGCTCATGACCCATTCTTCAAGGTCGCACTGCAGCTCCCAATCGCGGTTTTCGCACACCACGCTGAAGCCATCGGGCAGCGTAATCACGGAAGCCAAGCGCTGCTCAGAGTCGAGCAGCGTCAACGGTTGAATCGTGTTTGCAGCTGCATCGATCGCGCTGGTATAACTCGCGTCATCGCTGTAGTGCGCAATGATCAGGTTCGATGTCTTGACCTTAAAAAACGGCTTCTCGGTGCCGGTCTCCGAATGCCCAGCGCTTTCCGTTGTCCACAGCTTGATGCGATCCAGTACGTCGCGGCTCATGTAGCCGTCAATCTGCGTAGCAAGGCCAGTATTTTGTGGAGCGCTATAAAAATCACCGCTATCACCACCGGATGTGTAAAACCGCGTGGTAAGCAAATTTCGACTTGGCCCTAGCGCCCACTTAGATCCACGGTACATCCCGTGCCCATCAGGGCAATCCGCAAAGCCATCGCCGTTTACGTCAAACGGAACACCACCAGCAGCGGCAATAATCACGCGGTCACCCGCCCAGTACGCTTGATTGGCGAGTGAAATGCTGTCAGTATTCAGCCGCGCAACGGTTAGCGCCATCGCATCAGGTATCTCCCGGCTGATTTCAAGAATGCCGCCGCTGCCGAGGACTGCCATCAGAAGCTACCTGTGGGCTTGCCACTGATGTTGAACGAAATTGGAACGCTTGCAACACTGCCAACGCTGACACTGATGCCAACTTGGGTCAGCACAACAGGACCACTGATCGCACCAAGGGAGCTATTGGCGTCTAGGACCATGGTCACCTCGGACTCACTTTGAGCATTATCACTAAGAATGCGATTCATGATATTGCGAGTCGTGAGGTCACTGTCGTCATAAAGCAACGTTCCGCTGCCGCTGGTGCTGCGGACACCGTAGTCATAGGTTCGATCTGTTTGACCGATGCCAGTGGTGTCCAGCGCATCGCGATTGATGTTCAGCGTTGCGTCACGCACTTTGGCGATTGCTGTGCCGTTGAATCGTAATTCAGCGGTAACGGAGGTTTTTACGGCCATGATGTTTGCCCTTTACCCCACTCTAAGCTCTGCCGTCAGGCTGACAGTGACACTGGATCTACCAGGCGCAATGCTTTCAACCTGCGGCGGTGATCCCTCGGTGAAGCACCAGATCAAACCAGTGCCGTTCGCGGTTGCATCAAGCCAGTAGCGAAGCGCTCCGGTTGCGCCATTGAACAAAATGTCGGGCAGTATCAACCTATCGATCGAACCCTTTGCAGCATTGTACGCTTCAAGTATTGCAGCTGCGTTTGCGTCAGTAGTGTTGGTAAATTGCAGGTTTAACGGAGCGCGGTTTGGTCTGCTGCCCCACAACCTTCGAGTGATGACACCAGACTGAGAGGTCTGCGTAGTGGTTGGCCACGTTGGCGCAGTGAAGCTTCGGGCGGTTGGTTCGATGCTGGGAAATAGAGTAGCCATCAACCTTGGATCGTCCAGTTTGTAGGCTCATCAAAGCCGTCAGCAACCTGCAAAACGCCAGAACTGTTCACAGGCATGTGCATCGCTTCTATTGTAAATGCGCCCTCGTCATCTGGCGTGATCCGCTCTACTTGATACACGCGGACCGATGGCACCTTGACGGTGAACACAATGCCCGTGGGCGTTGCGGTGTTGCCGCTGACGACGAGCGTTGCATCGGCAGGTGGCGTGCCTTCGGTGCCGTCCCAGGCAATCACGTTGTAACTGCCATCAGCCAAAGCCTTGGTGCTGACCAGTGCGCCCTCTGGCGTGACGACACCATTGTTGAACTCATCATACTCAGCTTCATCCATGGCGACTTTGATGTAATCACCAGGAGCTATCCCTGAAGTCAATCCATCGTGCATTGTTTTGAACGTGATTGAATGCGTTGGAATGCGACGCATTCTGATAAGGAATTTGGCAGCATCGATCGCATGAGCGCGACTGGTGCAGTAGGCCGACATGTCGAGCTGCTCGATCGGATCCGTCTCGGATCCAACGTTTTCAGAGACCAACAGCTCGCGCACGACCGGGAACAAGCCAGGACTTGTCGGGTCACTTGAAGGCCGCTCTTCGCGATACCGCACAGACACCTGAATAGGATCGCGGTCCTCGGGATCGAAATACTGAAGCTGAAAGCTGTCCTTCGCAATGTTGCCTGCGGTAAACAGGCCCGAGATCGGCACCGGGTCAAAGGAGATCGCAGGCCGCAGGAAATACTTTCCGTCGATCTCGCCAAACTGAAGCAAGTGAGTGGCAGCCAAATCCGCACCAGACTGACGGATGTTGATCGGCTCCGCTACAGCAGCATCGTAGAAATACTTACGGTCTTGGCACCATTCCGCTGCTACGGCAAACGACGCAACATCAATCATGTATGGCTTGATGAGCGATCCGGCGCCGTAAAGCGTATTGGTCATCTGGTCGTACAAGACATCAGGCAGTAAATGCGTCGCGCCAGAGCCACCAAGCATTCGCGTGCATTCGTTGCCGTTGATCACATAGCTAGAGAACTGAGCGAACTGTTGCCATTCAGCTGAAGATCGAATGTTGATGCCAACCAGCGCAAGATTGTCATACCGTGGCACATTGTCATTCGGCACGATCTCGTTGATATAAGCGATTTCATGTTCCGGTCCAGAGTCGGCGGAGCTTGAAATCTCGGAATAGACAAACGCTTCAGCCAGTTTCCCGTAGTCGTCGATGTATGTGTTGTCGTCAACTAATGGCAGCGCTTTTAGCTGTCTGCCTTCGTAGTAGTATTCATTGTTAATGTCACCCGCAAGCTCTGGGTTTGCCTGCCCGTAATTGATGCCGAATGCAGGTCTGGTAGCAATTAAGGGATCGTCGTCCTGCGTGGTTAGCACCTCTCCATCTTGCGTAATGATTTGGTCAGTCAGCCCTACAGTCTCACCATTGAATACGACAGTCGTTCCGTTTTCGTTGACGGCGATTGCGCCTTTTTTGGGGTCAAGCACATACAGTACAGCCCCAGATCCGTATCGCTGGTTGCGCACTTCAAAGCCAGACAAGGGTTTAAAGCAGAACTCCCTTTGCTTTATTGAGCTGAACTCAAGCCTGATGTACGTAAACAGCGACTGCTGAGTTTCGCTGCGCACGCCATAAGCATGGGTCAGCGTGGTCCAGTTATCGCTTGAAATTTCTTTGTACTTAATCTTGAAAAACGAGTACCGTTGAACCGGCGATGTGATAACGCCGCTCTGATACATCGAACTCTTGATGTCATCAATGTCGGCATTTTCAAATGTTTCGCAATAATTTTTGTCAGCAAATTCGTAGGTCTTTGCATCTCGAAAGTTACAAAGACCGTTGATCCTGATGCCAAGACTTGATTTTATTCCAATTTCAACTGCCTGGCAGGGGTATCGGGTCGGCACTTGCGCTTTCGCGTAACGCAGCAGATGGCCTCCAGTGGTTCCTTTTTCGCGCTGCCCTTGGTCGCCGCGAGTGTCGGTCAGGTACTCCTCGGTGAAGCCTTTCACTAAGCCCGACTCGATCGCCTTGAATGTCGCTGTTACGGTTACAGCGTCAGTCGTTCCTCCGTTCAAATCTGCTTCTGATACGAACTGATCTTCAGTTCTGCTAGTGCAAACCGCAAGCAAATCACCTATCTTGTAAAGTTCGCCCACGACGATGCGATCGTCCCAGGTTTTCTGCATTGATGCGACCGCAGAAGCAACGTCACGGGCTTCAACTGTGTCAACACCACCATCGGCAGATGGGAATGTTGTATTCCAATCGCTGCTGCTAAATAGCTTGTACGTTATCGTGTCGCCAATCGCTACCGCTTGCTCCGTGCCATCGCCGATGACTCCGCTAAAGGTGGAAAAATGTGCTCTGAATTTATTGCGCTCATTGAGCTGCTGATCATCATTCGGGCACTTGACCTCAAGCCTTCCATCGTCGGTATTTGCTCTGTACTGGCTGCGGACACCTGGCCTGATAACAGGGTTCACCTTGTATGTCAGATTGTTGCCAATTGGCGCGTAAACGCCGAATGTTGTCTGGGTACTTGGGCGGCTGGATGAGCAGAAATCTTTCCGCTCGCTACCATCCCAGTACACCTGAAATACATCAGCGCTACTGGAGCTGCCATCATCGTTGGCGTTGGTGCGCCCAAGAATGCGATCCGCTCCGGTGATCCGGCCACCATCAGGGCTGAAGTAAATTGTTACCCTCGATCCTTCTTCTGTTGCTGATTCGTTGTCAAAAATGTAACCGTTGAGTGTGTTTGATCCAACAGCAAATCCATTGGTGTCGATGCTTCCTACCGTCGCTTCGCCTAGCAGGAAGACTCCACGTATCATTTGACTTCCGCCAAGGCTCAATATCTGATTCCACAACATTGGCATGTTGATGCGGATGCCGCCGTAATACTCGCCTCCGATCAGCTCTCGGCGAGCATAGACAATCGGGATGACGCTGCCCAGTGTGGCGATGTCCTGTTGGCTGTCGAATCCGTACCGTGGCGCAAACCTGCTGTTGCGGATGATCGGGTCAGTGGTGTCCTGCGTCTGTCGTGGCTGGCCTGGCGCTTGGCCGAGTTGCGGCAGCGTGGGTTTGAGCAGTGTTGATATTGCAAGCGAGCCAACGCTCAGCAGCAGCGATGCAGCTGCCAAGTAGATTTCCACGCCAGCCACCACTGCAGGCTGTGGACCCTCAGCAGCGCGTTTGCGCACCTCGATCTGAAAATGACGGTACTGCTCTTCTGTCAGTCCAAGGGTTTTAGCGAGATAGCGATCGGAAGGCAGCATCACTTGAATTTCCTGAATTTCAATGGCTTACAGCTAATCAACGGCATCCATTGAACACCACGACGATGGTGAACATGGAGCAAGCCGCCATCAACAACAACGCCAATTCCAATTGTTCGCGCAGTGGAGAACAAGGTTACCGCGTACTCCTCTGGAGCGTCTAACGGTATTGTAATCTCTCGGTAAACCTCTGCTAAGACTTGGTGCCTGCCCCACTCTGCTAGGTCGAGCCATGTTGGGTCAAATGCAGGATGTGGCACGCCCGCATCATCGAGCACATCCCAGACCATGATCAGGCAGTCAGCACCGATGCCATTGCGCGGATCAGCGCGGAACTTGTGCGGTAGCCCAATCCATTGTCTCCACATCAGCCCACCACCAAGGCAC
>Ga0208019_1001861_pt1 | contig 10979 bp, 11 predicted proteins | sample CB_VirMetaG_5_FD_184540 | JGI IMG/M metagenome (GOLD analysis project Ga0208019, IMG submission 184540) | Freshwater to marine saline gradient viral communities from Chesapeake Bay - CB_1508_1D Viral MetaG (SPAdes) (version 4) | ecosystem: Environmental > Aquatic > Marine > Coastal | place: USA... | reverse complement strand
ATAGAGCGTAACGCCCAGATAATAGCTAACTGGCGTATGAGCATATTCCAGTTTATCTATGACATGTGGGGCTTATCGCCACAACCCGCCCGCCCTGAGTACGCTATACAGTGGGCAGAGGTGCAAAGAGCTAGTGGAGAGACGTGGCAGGAGCTAGCGAATAGCGTAACTGCTGAGTGGTTTGGAGAGAAAAGAAGCGAACAAATAAATAAGCAAGGGGAGGGGGGAAAAAAAGGAGTCTCTAATAGCGATTGGGGCACTGCGACTAAAAAAAATTATTTTTCAGATAATTTTGAAGACGACCTTGACGAATTGAATTGGACATGGTATAAGTTTGAGTACGGTAAGCACATCACATGGCAACAGTCGCTAATCCTCATGGGATTAGAAAAGGCTAGTCTCGGAGACGCCAAAAGGCACTTGTCTGTACGGTCTGGGCACGGTATCGGAAAGTCTGCCTTGTGTTCGTGGGTTATTCTATGGTTTTTAACGTGTTTCTGGGAGAGCCAAGTGCCCTGTACAGCTCCTACCAGCCACCAAATGCACGACGTATTGTGGAAAGAGCTTGCGAAGTGGATTTCAAAAATGCCTGACGCTGTGCAAGGCAACTATGACTGGACGCAGGGGTACTTGCGAATGACACAAGCTCCCGAAGTGTGGTTTGCCCGTGCCAGAACTTCCTCGAAGGAAAATACGGAGGCGATTGCAGGTGTTCATGCCGACCACGTGCTGATTGTGGTAGATGAGGCGTCTGGTGTGCCAGAGGCGGTGTTTAACACGGCGGAAGGGGCTCTCACGAGCGGGAACGTATTTGTGATTCTCATTGGAAATCCGACGAGGGTGACGGGGTATTTTTACGATTCGCATAATAAGAATGCAAGTGACTGGCAGCAGTTTGCGTTTAATTGTGAGCACTCACCAATCGTTGACCGTGAATACGTGAGGCGTCAGGCTACGAGGCATGGGAAGGATTCGGCGGAGTATAGGATTCGTGTGCAGGGTGAGTTTCCACATGAGGACGTGATGGACGATTCTGGGTATGTGCAGTTATTGCCGAGGACGAAGATAATGGTGGAGCAGAAAATGGACGATTTGACTCGCTTTGCTAACAGGAAGATTATGGGAGTAGACCCTGCAGGAGAGGGTAAGGACAAGGCGGTATGGGTGATACGGGATAATTTCAGGGCGGAGGTGGTACACGAGCTTCCGACGACCAATCCGAAAGAAATTGCACAGCATACGCTGACGCTAATGGATAGGTATATTGTAACGGACGGGAATGACATTGTGATTGACTCTTTCGGTGTCGGGAGTGATGTCGGGAAGGAAATTGCGATTGCAAGCGGTGGTAAGGTAGAGGTATACACGGTGCTATTAGGGAATACGCCAAGCTATGAGGAGCAGTACAATACGACATTCTTTCGGCGGCACTTGGACGAGATAGATGACAATGATATGGACTTGTATCTCAATTTGCGAGCGTTGGCGTTCTTTAGGGCACGGAGCTGGTTAGTACAGGGAGGAATGCTCGTTGATAAGAATGTGGAGAACAGTACTTTCTCAAACGAGTTGCAGGTGATAAAGTATAAGCGAAGTCTTCAAGGGAATAAGATTCAGCTCATGCCGAAGAAGGAGATGTTCAAACTGCGGATTCCAAGTCCGAATAAGGCGGACGCCTTTGCACTTACCTTTTTGCGTGATATGGACGACACACCGCAGACGAAGGAGGAGCGAGAGAGGATTATGGAAGAGGAGGAGGAAATGGACGACCAATTTTCATTACTTTAACAATTAACAATAATAACCATGCCAGAGAAACAAAGGGAGGGGGAACTCGTGCAGTCGGGCTTTGAGGTTGAGGAGAAAGTCCTTACCGACAAAGAGGAGAAGTATCGTGAAGAACTGATACAACGATTGTGTCAAATGCGTGATGACAGGGATTCATCACACGAAGAATTGGACGGAATGACATACGTCCAGTATTACGAGAGCAATCGTAAGAAAGATTTGTCATACATACCGCCTAAGAAGAATAAGCAGGACGTGCGAATCGTCACAGGCACAACAAGAGAGAAGGGAACAACCTTGCTCTCTACTTTATTGAATATGGACTTAGCTCCTGATGTAGCGGCGTTTGATAAGGACGACTTCTTCCTCGTGGAGTTGGGAGATAACTTGGCTGACTTGGTGAAGAAGAGCCGTGAGATAGAGGACTGGGATAAGTACCGTCCTTTGATTTATCGGGAGATGATTGCTCAGGGTGATGTATTCATTGAGGAGCGTTGGATTGAGGAGTATCAGAAAATACCACTCGGCAATCTTGACTGGAATCCGAGGGGTAAGGAGAAGATAAGCAGTTTTGACTTTAAAGAGGCGTTGCAGAAAGTTGATTGTTACGCTAAGGCGAAAATGATTGACGGACGTAAGGTGTACTTGGGGAATATGAACATTGAATATGCTCAAGACCAAGACATTGTAGCGACGGTTGAAGTAGTAACACGTGCGAAGGCTCATGGAATGTTCGGTGAGTGGGAGCGGTGGAAAAACGTACCGACTACGGTGGACGAGACAGCTCTCGTTGAAAACAGCAACACGTATCAGGACTGGAACTTAATAAGCAACAATCAGAATCAGGTGGTGATTATCCGTGTGTACAACTACAGAGATAACAGGTTTATGATTCTCCTTAATGGAATGATGATGTTGCCGATTAACTATCCGCTCACAGCAATTTCACCTTCAGGAAAACCGTTACTCGTACAAGGTAAACTAGAGCCAATTTCAGGATTCGCATACTCTAAGAGCCTTCCAAGTAAAACAAAGGTAGACCAAGAGGTGCTTGATGAGTTTACAAAGTTAGCGGTAGAGAAGAATAGGCAGTCATTCAAACCGCCAATGGGGAATACCACAAAGAAGGTGTACTCCAGTAATATCTTCCTCGCAGGTAAGGTGACGAACGATATACGGAAAGACCAACTGTTCCCACTCATTGATAGTGGTGGACTATCCAATGCGGACTTCAACTTCTACAAGATGATACAGGAGAATATCAACGATAAGACAACGAATGATGTATTCGGAGGGCAAGACCCAAGTGGAGACCCAACAGCAACGGAAATCAACCAACTACAGCAACAGCAGATGTTGAAGCTCGGAGCGTCACTTGACGGTATCGTGAATCTTGAACGCTCTATGACTTGGATTCGTATACAAACGATTCTTCACAAGTGGACTGAAGTGCAGGACAAGCGAAGTGAAGGGGTGAAGGACGGTGTGTACAAGACGGTATCAGTAAAGACCACTCTCCCAGAGGGAACAGGTGGTACTAAGATATTCCGATTCACCAATCAACAGTTCCCAGATGTGGCAGACCAAGAGCAGGAGGAGGAGAATATGGGGAAACAGTACAACAGTCCTGTACGGATTGTGTATATGAATCCACGAGAGATACGAAGGCTCAAAGCGTACTTCTACATAATGATTAACCCGACTCAGAAGACCAATGATAAAATGGCACAGATTCTGTTTGTACAGCAGGTACAGCAGGCTCAGGAACTCTTCGGTGTTGAATCACTAAACTACGATTACTTGAAACAGAGATATGCTATGGTTATGGACGAAGACTACAGTAAAATGTTCGTATCACAAGACGTGCAGCAGCAACAGCAAATGTTGCAGCAGCAAGAAGCAGGGGGGAAAATTAAGCAGTCTAATCAGGCGAGAGTATCACCTGCAGACGCTGACGGTAAAAAACCTCTACGTGCTATCGTAAGATAATGTTTCCCTTTTTCAAAAAAAGGAATAAAGGAATGAACTACCACGAGGCGATTAACGCTGTGATAGATGAAGCTCGTGCCCAGAAGGGCTATACGGTAGTGGACTTAGTGCGTAAACAACTAAAGGGCTTTGACCCGAAGCAACTTGATAATTCAGATGATGTTGAGCTCCTCTATATGAGCGAAAATGATGAGAGTGAGGGACTTGACGTTTTCCTAGCACACTGCCGAGACCTGAGAGAGAATCCTGCATTTGACCCCATTATGGAATCACTTATCCGCAATCAAATACTTTTTATTGCAATGGAAAGTGAGAGTAATGAGGAGACAAACTTTGGTCGGGCTACGATAAACGGTTTACAGCTTTTTAGAGATGAGCTTGACCGTCTCGTAGGAATATACAAAGAGCGTCACGCAAAAGAAGAAGATTTTGACCCCCACGACATCACGTAATTATCAGTAACAAATAATATATGGACGAAGAAGAAGCTAAGAAGCTCAAAGAGGAGCTTGAAAAAGTAAAAAAAGAATTAGAGGACAAAGAAAAAGCAATAGCGGAAAAAGACCAGATTATAGCCCAGAAAAATCAGGATTTAGTTGGGCAACGCAAGCAATACAAAAAACTTGCTGATATGTCGCAGGAGGAGAAGGACGAGCTCTCACAGAAAGAGCTTGAACTTCAGGAGCGACAGGAAGCCTTTGAAGAAAGGCAAGAAGCCTTTGAAAAAGCACAAAAAGAACAGCTACAAAAGGAGATTGACGCTCGCCGTGACAATCAAATCAAAAAAATGGTGGGCGATAATGATGAGTTTGCTGAAAAGTTGAAAGAAAACTTTAATTTAATTAAAGGCTCAGAAGAGGCAAGTACAGAACAAGAGATTGAGGAGTATATGAACAAAGCATTCAACATGCTCGGTGATGAGAAGCCAGACCCAGTAAGTGAATCATTTAGTATTGACGGCAGACCTGCAGGAGATACTCAAAAACAGGGCTTTGCTGAAACCCCAGAAGGTAAGGCACTTGAAAGTAATCTGTTCCCAGAAGGAGAGCCGATTTATGACGAGACAAATCCTGCCCCAGAGGGAGACCCAAGCCCAGACCTTAATAGCTAATTAAATTGATATGGACGAAAAAATAGAAATAAGTAAAGATAAACTTGAGGCGGTCTTAGACCAAAACAAGGAACTCATGGAAATGAATCGGAAGTTCCAAGAGCTATTAAATAACAAGGAAGAGCAGAAGGGTGTTATGCGAGCTGAAGAAATCCCAGAGAGTACAGTGCGTATTATGTTCGTGGACGGGAAACCAGTAAAAGGTTTTGCAAATAGGGGTACAAAGGAACGCCCATTATATGTGTACGAAAAACGTGACGCAGATAACCCACAGGAGCGTGTTCTTTTCGTGGATATTCTTCTTGAAGGAAAAGATGAGCCAATACCAGTTAATTACAATGAACTGTTTAGAGAGGGGCTACGAGAAGAGTGCCCAGTTATAGACACGAAAAATAAAGAATGGAAGATTGTACAGGGAGAAGCAAGTAAGAAAGTAATAAAGGATTACACAATGACAGAGACTGGAGTGGTGATTCCAATGGAAGTACGAGGTACTTCACGCATATTTACCGTTAAGTTGCCAAATGGCAAAGAAATGGATATTCACGAAAATTACGTGAATATGTAATTATTAGTTAAAATAGTACTATTATGGCTAAAAAGAAAGCAGCAAAAAAAGAAGCTCCAAAGAAAGTTGAAGTTTCAAATACTAAGCCTGAAGAAGTAAAAGAGGAAGTTATCGTTGAGGTAGCTCCTGTTGAAGCTGAAGCAGAAACAAAGCCAGTTGAAGAGGGGGAAGAAGCTGTAACTTTACACTATGACGGAGACCTCGTTATCAGTGTAGAGGACAAAATCGTACACGGAAATCTATGGAAAGAAGTCCGTTGTATCAAAGCTACATATCTCCTTTCAACCGAAGAGTTTGAAAAGAAGGTAAAGTAGTTGTATGAAAGATAAGGCAAAAAAAATTGCTCGTGACTTGAAGAAACGGGTTAAAAAAATGAAGCGTAAAGTTCAGAAACAGGTTAATAAAAAGGCTGAACTAAGCCCCGTTCAGCCTAACCTTACTGAAATGCGTGATAAAGAGTGTGCTCCTATCGCAATGGAGCTCTTAAATATACTCGCTTCTCAGAAAGACCTGAAAATAGGCTCAACTGAGAGCGTTACTGAACAAGATGCACTCGTGTACTATAGAGAACTCTATGAGAAAGAAGTTGCACCAATGCTTGTGAGGCGAAATGTGAGGATAAGTGATTTACCATTTATTTTTCAAATTGCTACACAACCAATACAACTCATGCAGAATGTGGTAGACCGCACTATTGATATGCGTTACGACCAAGCTGTAGAGAAACTTATGAAAGTTTCTGACATCAAGGACGTCAGGATAAGTGACATACAGAACGTACTTGTGGAAAAATCGGACACAAAAAAGTAAAGTGTGGTATAGTATAGGTGCGTGAACGTGAAAACCCCAAAGGGGAGATAGGTATATCAAGGGGGCAAGACTTGATATACCAATTCTCCTTTTAGGAGAAAACAAATTGCAGTTTTGGACGGTCTTGAAAAATCGTCCTCCTAAAGATTCAGGTGTGGCGACCTTGTAAAACTCAGCCATAGGACACTTTATGTGTTCTTTTTTTTTAGGAATTGAATCATTATTAGGACATAAATGTTAAATTATGTTTAAACGAATCTCAGGACGCCCTAAAGTAGAATGGTACCAGAAAGACGCTTCAGTTGCGTTTGCAAATGGAGGACTTGTCTACTGGAATGGCACAGGTGAGATTATTCCTGCAGACGCAACTTCAGGAGACCACGCAGGTGTTATCCAACGTGATGTTTTGTCTACAGATGATGACTACGCTACTTCACTTGCAAAAGTGCCAGTAGATGTACCAACAACTGAAGACATATTTGAAGTTGATGTTGAAACAGGAACTCTCACAACTGCTATGGTTGGTAATCAGTACGACCTTGTTGCAGACGGAGACGCTATTGACGTGACTGCTACTTCTAAGAAAGTAGTTACGATTGTTGGCTTCGTTTCCTCAAGCAAGGCTTTGGTGAAAATCAACGCACTAGCAACTCATGTGAATGTTGCGACAAGTTAGTTTATTCATTTTTAGGAAATTACCATGCAAAGTACATTACTTAACACAGTAACATTCCCTGAAATGACTGACTTAGTTCGCAAAAAGTTTGTTAAAACTCAGAGAATGATTACTCCAGTTGCCTCTCGTCTATATATCATAGACAATATCGGAAAGGGGCAGGGTAATACGAAGCGTTATGACGAAATTGATACTCAGACCTTCGCTCGCAGAAAGCGTGAAGCAGAACTCACGAAGAAAGCAAGCGTTGGCGTAGGGTACAACAAGACCATGACGAAGAAACGTATTGCTATGGAAATAGACATCACACAAGAAATGCGTGATGAAAACCGATACGCTGAAGTGGGGTCATTGATTACCACGCTCAGTCACTTCTGCCCTCAGAGGACAGAGTTAGACCTTACTCACCGTCTTACGTTTGCGTCAGCAACAAGCTACACAGACATGGACGGAGACACAGTTGCTACAACTGTAGGTGACGGTCTCGCTTTGGCTTCAGCTTCACATACGTTGAAGTACAGCTCTTCTACTTACTCAAACCGAGTAACAGGAGACCCTATCTTCTCACGTGGTGCACTAGAGGCAGCAGAAACACTAACAGTAACGAACATACTTTCTAACTTCGGTGAAAGGCGTGTTATGAACTTCAACACTATTATTACTGGTGACGACCCAAATACTGTGAACAGCGTAAAGCAGTTCCTTAAATCAGTATCTGACGTAGACCAAAACAATAGTGGTGTAATGAATGTTTACAAAGGTAAATACAATCATCTTGTACTTCCTTACTTAGCAACTACAGCAACTGGTGCTCACGACTCTACCAAGCGTCGTTACTGGTTCCTCGGTGCTATCGGACAAGGTACAAATGGTTGGCAGGCTTACCACGGAATCTGGGAGCCAACTCATATGAAGCCTATCACTGAAGATGGCTCACGTGACATTTGGACTTACGGAACACGAAAGGGTTACGGAATCGTAACTGTTTCTCCTCGTGGAATCATTGCTTCATTGCCAACTTCTTAGGAATTAACGTGTATAGGGCTATTAAGCTAGGCGACTAGTGAAAGGAGGAGGAGGGCTACTAACACAAAAACAGCTATGTACAATTTAAACTCAGGTTGGGGAATGCACTGGACTCAAGCACTACATAACATCAAGCCGACTCTCGGTAAGGTGTTCTTTGTTGGTGATAGTTCAACTGTAGACCTAGACCGTGTAAAACAAGTTTTTGGCGTAGACCCAGACGGAGACCTACGTTACTTTGATGACATTGACGCTGCTATTGGTGCTTGCACCGCAGACAGAGGAGATGTAATCCTAGTAGCCGCAGGTCACACCGAGACTATTACTGGCACTGACATCACCGTTGATGTTGCAGGTGTTTCAGTTATTGGTCTTGGAGAAGGAAGTCTTATGCCGAGAATTAAGCACAACCATGCAGACGCTGAGGTTTCTATAGCAGCAGACAATGTAACATGGCAGGGTATTAGACACTCTGCAGATGTTACAGGTGTTAAAGTTGCTATTGAAATTGAAGACGGCGTGGACTACGCAGTAGTTCGTGGTTGTCGTTTTGATGTTGTTACTACTGGTACAGACGAGTTCCTCGTTTCAGTACGAACTAACGACGCTTCAAACAACGCTCTCATCAAAAGAAACTTCGTGAACATGGGTCTTGGTGGAGCTGTTTCAGCTTTCTCCTTCACAAAGGACACTGATGAAACAGTTGTTGCAGACAATGTTGTTATGGGAGACTTCAGTACAGCAAACATCAATGGAATCACAACAAAATCTACTAACCTTGATATTAGGGGCAACCTTCTTATTAACGGTTTGACTGACGCACTTGGTACAGAGCCTGCGATTGAGCTACTTACCGCTTCAAGTGGTGTTATCAGAGACAATTACATTGTTTGTGACCTAGCGACGAAAGCTGCTTCAGTTGTCGCAGACACTTGTATACTCTTTGAGAACTACTACAACGAAGATATTAGTAGTGCAGGAACAGGTGGTATCATTGGTACTGCTTCAGCAGACGATTAGTATTTTTATCCTAGCCCCGACCCCCTCTGGGCTAGGAATAAAGATATTAACAATTAACAATTAACAGTAATCATATGGATACTAACCAACCATTACAGAAGATACTTGACGGAGCTACCGCAGCAGGTATTGGTACATCTCTTCTTATAGAAGATTTTGACAATATCATGCTCACACTTGATACAGCTTCAAGTGCAAACGGTACAGTTAAGTTTCAAATCTCAATGCAAGAAGAACGCCCAAACTTTGCAGCAGCACAAAGTGCAACGAATCAGTGGGACTACGTTGAAGTTGTAGATTTGGAAGACGGCTCAGTTATTGACGGCGATACAGGTATCGCCCTCGCAGGAACTGACGACCATAGACATTTTGAATGTAACATCAGTGGTGCTCGTTGGCTCAATGCTCGTATAACTGCTTACACAGCAGGAACTTGGGTCGTTCAAGGGAAACCATTTAGAGCTGCGTAACATGAATGTTGAAACATCACAAGCACTTAGACAAGAACGTAAAGTACTAAAAAAACTATTAGATAAAGAGGTTGTAGAGAAAGAAGCATTAGCAGTACAAAACACGGTCTTAAAGGTAGAGGTGAAAGAACTCTCTAAAGAGGTTTTTAGGCTGCAAAATAAAAAGGAGATTATTCAAAAACAGTGTGAAAAGTTAGAGGAGCGAAAAGAGAAACTTGCAGAACAGCTTGATGATTTAAACGAAGAATTAAAAGTTAAGAAGAAATAGTATGGCAAGAACTTCAGGAGACGCACAGTCCATAAAGGGGGTAAATGTTGATGATACCGATATAGGGGACGCAAAGGTTCTCGCATATAACGCTTCTACTGGGAATCTTGAATATGAGTCAATCGCAGGAGCTGGTCTTGGTGACGTGGTTAAAGTAGGCACACCAGTAGACAGTCAAATAGGTGTATGGACTGGTGACGGAACAATAGAGGGTGCAGCTTCACTTACTTATGACGGAAGCAATCTACAACTTACAGGTGACATCGGTTCAACTGGAACACGCATTACAAAAGGTTGGTTTACTGACTTACAGGTAACAAACGCCATTGCAGGAGACATCACAGGCAACGCAGGAACGGTAACAAACGGTGTATACACAGGTGACGCAGGTACAGTATTCCTCGAACCAGACGGTGACGGCTCAGGACTTTCAGGAGTAGTAACAGCAGAAACAGACCCGATAGTAGGTGCTATAACAGGCATTGTAAAAGCAGACGGTGGTGGGAATATAAGTGCTGCAACAGCAGGCACAGATTATGTGGAAACAGAAACAGACCCGATAGTAGGTGCTATAACAGGCATTGTAAAAGCAGACGGTGGTGGAAACATCTCAGCAGCAACAGAAGACACTGACTATCAAGGTGTACTAAGTGAGGGTGCGTTCGCAGACGGTGATAAAACAAAGTTAGACAACATTGAAGCAAGTGCAGACGTAACAGACGAAGCAAATGTGAAGTCAGCACTAAACGGTGCTACCACAACAGAAGTAGACCCTGCAAGTGGTGACAAGATACTCATTCTTGACGCTAGTGACAGTGATAATCTTAAACACCTTACATACTCGGACTTTGCTACATCAGCACAAGGAAGCACCGCAGACTCAGCACTACAAGACGTGGTAGACGATACTTCACCACAACTCGGTGGAAACCTAGACTGTAACGGGAACGATATTACTCTCGGTGAGAGTCAGATAGTTCTTGACCCAACATTGTCAGGTGACGCTACGCATAGTGGTATCACCGTAGCAGGAACACTCGGCTCAACAGTAGCAGAGGGTGAGATATGTTTCCTAGCTTCAGACGGTAAGTGGGATAAGGTAGACGGTATACAAGACGGCACAGACACAGGGTTCAACAAACAACTCGGTATTTGTCTTGTCGCAGGAGATGATACCGACGCAACAGTAATGCTCTTATATGGAAAAGTAAGAAGTGCAGGATTTCCGTCATTTTCAGCAGTTGGCTCACCAG
>Ga0208019_1001860_pt1 | contig 10989 bp, 15 predicted proteins | sample CB_VirMetaG_5_FD_184540 | JGI IMG/M metagenome (GOLD analysis project Ga0208019, IMG submission 184540) | Freshwater to marine saline gradient viral communities from Chesapeake Bay - CB_1508_1D Viral MetaG (SPAdes) (version 4) | ecosystem: Environmental > Aquatic > Marine > Coastal | place: USA... | reverse complement strand
CCCCAATGACTTATTCCTAATGCATGGCAGGTGGCGAATGTTTTGTGTTTGACAGGATGACTGTTCAATGAATTGTATATTCCTATCGAATTACTACACATCATTTCCCAATAAAATTTCTTATCTAAATTATGGTCCAGTTTAGCCAAAAGACTTTTACACAATTCGTACTCTTGATAAATCTTGTTGCTCTGAAAGAACATGTCATTGAGATAATATAGTGGCCTGTTTAAAGGCACGTGACTGATCAGATTACCAAAAAATGTAACCGGCAAGTCTTTCGAAAATCTGTTTATGAAGTCGTGGGTGTAACAGTGATGCTTACCATGTTCTTTGTAGAATATTATTGGCTCTCCGAAACCAACATAGACGTGGTCAGCAACTTCACAATGTTTTGAAATCTTTTTTTCTAAGACAGGGATGGTGTCTGTATCGATAAAAAAATTTTGCAGATATGAAATTTTTCTTGAAGCCTTCGTTTGTCTGAAGTGTTCATAGTCGTTGGTCGTTGTGCCCTGTATTCTGTGATCTCTCACACAAAAGTGATGCCAGTCCTGTTCAACGTATCTGAGGATAGAACTATTCATAATGGTCCCAGGACAAACAACGTTTCCATTCACCGTTTTCAAAATGCTTTTTATTGTGTTCCAGTTTAGTCTTTAAAGATCCGTAAACTTCAATTGGATCCTGCTCCGTCAATGAGAACATGCTGTCCAATGCTTTATTCCAACGTATTTCTTTGTCTTCGATTGTGTCATATGATTCATCAATCACACTGTCAAACGTTTCAAACCCGAGACTTCTGAATGCTTCAAGTTGTTTACACGCACCAAAAATTATGAAAGGTCTCTGTGCCACTATCGGTTTGGCTTCCTTCTCACTGAACATCGCGAAATCATTGTGGATCGTCGTTTCAATTATGGCGGTGTAATGTGTCTGATTGTATATTTTAGGATCGATGAGGTCGCTACATCTAATCTGGGTGTTGAATCTATTTGATAAGGGACCTAAGGTTTCCGCTGTATGTTTCACTGGACGAACAACGTCGGCACTCCAATACCCTTTAGAAGTATCCTTACCAAAATAAGTGAGGAAAGTCCTGTCGAGTACAGGATGTTCATTGATTGCAGAATACAGCAAGTCCTTGTTATCACTGGACTCTCCAAGTAGAAGATCCCAGTACCTGTCTGTGTTCTTTTCAGATACGTCCTTCAATTTTGAAAGGAGGCCAATGCACAACTTGTTTTCCTGATAAAGACGGGGACCTGTGAAGAACATGTCATTGGTGTAAGTGAATTTCGCTTCACACTTTTTAATTGGAACAAGATTGGATTGGAAATACACTGGCCTATCTGCCCATTCATTCATGAAATCAACGACTGTGTACCAATCGTCGTTCTTTTGATACATCACACCCGGTTGTAGAAACTTTACCAAAACAGAGTTGCCATTCTCAAGTTCAACCTGTATTTTGCCTCGCAGGATATTCATTGATTCCGTGTTGCCTGTGTTGTCCGTGAAAGTAATCTCCATAAACATATTTAATAGTAATATACGCCGTTAAATATTTGTATGAGAATATCCACAAGGAATGAGTATGGCAATTTAAAATCAATCATTGTTGGCTCAGCAGAAAATTTTACCTGGCCAGACAATGACGACGAGTTCAATGCAGGTATAGATAGATCGACCTATCCTGGATCTCTGATTCGAGGTTTGATACCAAAGGAAATCATGCTTGAAGCGTCAGAGGATCTTGAAAGGCTAGTAGGTATATTGGAGAACAGAAACATTGAAGTTTATCGGCCATTAATACAAGGACCACATTGGTGCTATTCAGCCAGAGACATCTTGCTGACAGTCGGGGATATGGTAATACAGTGTCCAACACCTTTTGATAGTAGAGCAAATGAATTGCAGTTGTACCCATTCCTGAAAGAATGCAAGACAGTGTATGCTCCAAGACCAAAACAGGCAAATGATCCGTCATTCGATGCGGCCAATGTGCTTAAAGTCAATGACAAGTTGCTGTACTCTCTTTCACACTCTGCAAATGATGCCGGTGCGGAATGGTTACAACAGGTAGTTGGTAATGATTTTGAAGTAGTAAAATGGAAAGTCGTTGATCACGAAATCACACACATCGACTCTACCCTGTTGACATTAAATGAAAACACCGTTATAGTCAATGCATCGCGAGTAAAAGAAAAAGATCTACCAAACTTTATGAAGGACTATAAAAAAATATGGATAGAAGACATAGTGCCTCGCGACTTCTATAAATTTCCTTACGCATCAAAATGGATAGGAATGAACATACTTTCACTTGATCCTGAAACGGTGTTGATGGACGATATACAGATTGGATTGAAAGAAAAACTACAAGAGAATAATTTTCAGGTAATTACAACACCGATGAGACACTCAAGGACACTTGGTGGAGGATTTCATTGTGTGACCAATGATTTGGAAAGGGAATAATGTTTGGACTTGGACCTGATAAAAGAGTGATATACGGAACTAAAATTGGAATGATTGGCCTGGGCAAACTGGGAATGCCCTGCGCTGAAGCCATGGTCAAAAAAGGCTTTCACGTGGCTGGGTTTGACATTGTTCGTAAGTCGAGTAATCTTGTGGAGATAAGAGAATCCATTGAAGACGTTTGCAGAGACAGAGACATTGTTTTCGTAGCAACACCCACACCACACGAGGATGGATACGACGGCAGATCTCCAACGAGCCATATGCCTGTGATGGATTTCAACTATGACGCTGTGAAAAAAGTATTGTCTGCTTGTAACAAGCACATGGGAATGACCCAGACACTAGTGCTGATTTCAACAGTGTTGCCAGGCACCTGCAGAAGAGAATTCGAACCTTTGGTGACCAAAACAAAACTGATGTACAATCCATACCTGATAGCAATGGGCACAGTCGGTGATGACATGATAAACCCGGAGATGGTGATGATAGGATCCAAGAATGGCCTCTCAGGAAGGAACTGTGGTATTAGATCACGACTGTTAGAGAACTTCTACAATCAACTCTGTGACAACTATCCACGTATGGAGTTTGGAACCTATGAAGAAGTTGAATCCATGAAGATATTCTATAATACATTCATCAGCACGAAAGTGGCACTGGTAAACATGATACAGGATGTAGCCCATAAGACCGGCAACATGAATGTTGACAAGGTGACACAGGCACTTGCGAAAAGCACCAACAGAATCATAAGTCCAAAATACATGAAAGCCGGTATGGGCGATGGTGGAGCCTGTCATCCAAGGGACAACATAGCACTCAGATGGTTAGCCAAAGAACTTGATCTGGGATATGATATGTTTGAAATGATAATGACTGCCCGTGAGAAGCAGGCGGAAAACATGGCCAAGGCAATACTGGCACATGGCAAGAACGTATTCTTTACCAGCGACTCATACAAGGCCGGTGTCAATATGCCCGATGGTTCCAGTTCTTTGCTTTTGCAACACTACGTGAAACACCACGGTGGTGAGATAGTAAATGGATTTGATAATCCCGTAGAGGTAATTGTAAGGGTGCATGAATCAGACGAGATAACCGCAGATAGCGATACTGTGATCTTTGATCCATGGAGGACGTATCCAAAGGCGGATAACGTGGTTTACTACGGAGCACCACAGGATCCAGCGTCAAACACTTCAATAGGATAGCACACCATACGATCCAGACACTTGTGTTTTGTGGTAAATTGCATAAATATCTGCAACTTAAGGAGCAAAAGATGGCCGCAGAATATAAACACGTAGAATATTTCAGAAGGTTCAAAACATCAGATCCGTCAGCACGATACACATTTACAAGTGTATCTGATGCAACGGATAGATTGAATTTCCATGCTGATGTGACAGGAACAAATAATCCAACAATTACATACGCTTTGGCAGATTCAGATCAGACTCTAAAAGTAACTTTTGAGTTTGAGGACAAGGCCAAAGAGGATGGTTGGTTCACTGCCGTTGAAAGCCTGCATAGTGCTAACACCATGTGGAAAGAACCCACTATGGAACGTTTCAAGGTAGAATGGTTATACGCAGACGGTTCGGTTTCCTGTACCGCAACTGAAAATCAAAATTAATTGTTCTTTCTATAAACTATTTTTTGAGTTTGTGTAATTTGGACTACATAGTCTAAATGTCAGTAGAATACAGACACAAGCGATACATAAGAATCAGGCTGGTCGACAGTAGTCTTTACACTTTCAAAAGCACAGACGACGCCACAACAAAAATATCATTCAAGGACTCCTGGAACACCAACGATCCAATAGTAACCTATGACTTGGAAGACAGTAATCAGACTTTGGTGATGACCATTGAACACCACAGCGAAGATAAACAAGTGGGCTGGAAAGCGGCCATTGATGCAGAATGGGGGATCAACGCCTGGCCGTGGAATGGCAATAATTCAGAACAGACTATCGAACACTTCAAGACTGAGTGGTTACACGCGGATGGTAGCGTCTCATCAACGAAAATATTACTTTGAGACGGTCACAAAAAAAGGGCGATAGTCTCCTACCGCCCTTTGGAAAATTAATTACGCAGAGTAATTAATTACTTTTCTTCCAGACTTTCTTAATAATGAAATGATGTTTGATTTCATTGTTAATGCTGAGTTCTTAGGTGCAACACCTAATACTTCTACTGTGAAGTCCAAACCTTTTGATAACAACTTGTTAGTCGCTGTTTTTCTTGCAGTGTTTTTCACCGCTAGGTTTTTGAACTTGATTTTACCACCGTGTACTTCACCATTCACTTTGTATGAAGAAGCCGGCTCGGCGAATACACCAATTTGCTTCGCTCTTGATTTGAAGTTTCTAGTGTATACAACGTATTGTGTTGAGTTTGCCATGGTCTTTGTTTCCTCTTTAGTAGATGGAAAAAGTGTATTAAACATACCTTTTAGCATATTGTCCCTCTTTCCTTGTTTGTTAATTTAAGATCCATAAGAATTTCAATCTCTGTTATCCTACGTATCATATAAACAATTATATACTAGAAAGTGTATTAAGTCAACCTACAGGAAAACTCAGTGTTTATGGATTCCAATTTGATGTTTTGGTAAAGTTGCTTGTTGTATTCAAGCACGTCAGCCATGTCACTCAGCATGGTCTGTAATTGATCAATGCTCTTATCTGCCAAAAAGTCTATCTGCGATTTGATCAAACTGATTCTTTCAGCACCTTCACACTGATCATAGTCCTCTGACCAATAATTACCAAATGTCTTGAAGCCTAATCTACGTAGGTTTCTTAAGAAATGTTTTGGTCCATAAACGATGAAAGGATTTTTAAGGGCAAGAGGTCTTGCTATCTTCTCCGTTGGTAAGAACGTGTCTCCCATGTGCCATGTCTCACACACTAGGTCACAGAATGACTTATGGTAAAACTCCTCGAGGGCGTTTGTGTCTGTGTAGTCGATGTAACCATCATGATGCTTCTGTATCTTTTCTGTGGTGTCTATGTGAATTGGTAGTTGTCGTGTGAATTCATCTATCCTGCTTGATGGTAAATGTTGGGTTAAATTTTCAGTACGGAAGCCTTTGTGCCAATATGTCAAATAGGTATCCTGCTGGTGGTATCTGTGCAGGTGTTCCGCTAGGATAAACCGCGGCCACCTATGATTGCCAACAAACAACATGAACTTTTTTTGTAGGTTTTTGGAATGTGTTTCTGCATCTTTGAAATGGAAGAACGGTAGTTCATTGAACCACTTCCTGGTGTCTATGCCAGGTACCTGTTGTACAAGGTTATCAATCTCCACCATGATGTGTTCCGCATATTCGTTCCGCTTGATGAATTCAATCAACGGCTGGCCACCTAACGTCAATCGTGTTATGTCTGGTGCCTCGTCTATCTTGATGACGATAGGAAACGCCTGTGCTTCACATCTCCTTGTGAATTCTTGCAGGAACTCCTGTTCGTTGATTATGTCGTCCTCGACGACTTTCATCCTTATAAAGTATTGGTCCATTGTTTCAAAGTAACAAGATTGTGTGTTTCTCCCAACTGTTTATATTGTTGCATGGTGTAGACTTTGTCCTCCAGAGCCGCCGCCGTGCAATCCTCTATCACTTGTACATGAAAATCATTGTTCAAGCGTTTTCCCATCTCTTCACACAATTCTGTGAGTCTTGACTCCAACTGCCTCATGCAAAGGTTATAGTGTAGTCCAACCATCACAACATTGTTTATATCATGCTCTATCAACCACTCTTTGATTATTTTTTTGTTTGGCTCCTCCATCAAGTCCTCTGTCACGCAGTTTGGTATCAACTGCTTGATGTCCTGTCTCGTGATCACACTGCCCAACACGGGTAATTTGTTGTGCCACAGCAAGGTCTTTATGTTCTGCATCACATCCAATTCAATAGGGTGTCGCATTTCATCCCAGCAATGGAGCACCATTATGCCTGTGTTCATTAGTTGTCCTTGTAGTCTGGCACTTGGAATAGGTCTATGCCCTCGTCCAGCAGTTGGTTTGTCTCTTCTTTGGTTGCTTTACCATAGAACTTCTGATCACGTTTGCCTTTCGCGGCCTTACGGGCCTCCTTTGCGAAGTTCTTACCAACGTCCTGGAAGTCTTTCTTGATCTTCTTGTTCAATTTTCTCAGTATGCTTTCAGCACTCTCGCCCATTACCATATAATCGTCTGGTTCGCCCTTGGGTTTTGACAACTTGACGCTTGGTGCCATTATGGCCTTGTCCACCGCGGTGCTATCACACATCGGGCAGTTGATCATTCCTTTGTTCTTTTGTTTTGTGTAATCTTTACTGCTGGGGAACCAACCCTCGAACTCGGCGTTGCATCTGCATCTGAGTTTGTACTTGATCATAATATTATTTACATTATACACTTGACAGATAAATGTGTCTACTGTAATATAAGATTATGGCATTACACAACACATCAGGATACACACCCGGCAGACCCAAGAAGACTTCACAGGGCAAGAACAAGAGCAGGATCAAACTGAGCTCTATGAACAAGCACAAGAAGAGAAGTTACAAGGCTTATGCAGGACAGGGCAAGTAAGGACGAGGTTAAGTTACTCAAGGCCCATATAGGCAACCTAGAGGTGCAGAACTCTGAGTATCAACAGATCGTCAAAGAACTCACGGAGAAACTACAGAAGTATGAGAAGAAGTACGGATCTGTTTTCACCCGTGCATCAGATTGAATATCACGGCGTCCTTGCGTCTCCTGAACTTCAATGTTTCATAGTCAACGATATGCACGTTGATCATACCGCCGTACTGCTTCATTATCCTTTCTTGATCTAATGGACGTATCGTGATCACTTCCCTGTCAGGCAGTGTAACATTGTAACCACAGAACATGGGCCACCAGTGCAAAGGATTGAGGCTATCAAATCTCTCCTTCATTATTATCAGAAATATCACAGGCGCTATGGTGAATGGTTCCGCCCACCATGGAATGACATCTACAGTGAGCCAGTCTACGATATGGACCAATCCGGTCCATAGTGCCAACATGGTGAAAAGTATGCCCATGACAGCCCAAAAGTCATCTTCCATGTCAAGTTCGTGATCATAGTGCGAATACATCCTGCGTTTCTGCTGTTGACTCAGTTTCATATAAAGTATATAGTGCAAGACATAATTACAAACACATAATTTGTTGTAACGCTCCAAGGAAGTTCACAACACAATCCCAAAAAATAGATATGGAACTTGCTATACTAATGGCGGGTATTGTTTACGGCTTGATCATCGGCCTAATACCAGCCGCGGGAGCAACAACAGGACTAATAACACTATTTGGATTCATGCCCTACTTCGTGGGCGACCCCTACCTGGGCGTGATATTCTGTGTGGCAGTTGTGGCATCCTCTACAACCGGTGATTCATTCAGTGGTGTGCTGTTGGGCATACCCGGGGCCAACTCTGCGGCCGCTACAATGGTGGACGGTTTCCCAATGGCCAAGAACGGTGAAGCCACGAGGGCACTGAGTGCCGCGATAACTTCAAGCACGGCAAATGGTTTGTTGTGGGGATCACTGACTTTTTTATTCCTGCCGTACTACACCAAGGTTGTCATGTATATGGGCATACCTGAACTATGGGCATTGGTCCTATTGGCATTCGTCACCGTTGGATTCCTGTCCACCAAGAAATATGTCAGGAGTATGTTGGCAATAGTCCTGGGCATTACCCTAGGGTTGGTTGGAGTGGACGCAAACAACGTACCTCGTTTCACCATGGGATGGAGATACCTAGAGGATGGCATACAGATCTTGCCTTTCGTGGCGGGTCTGTTCGCAATACCTGAACTGTGGGATGGCTGGTTCAACAGGAAAAGGACTACAACGATTCACACAGGCAAGGGCAGTTTCAGAGATCTATTACAGGGCATTAAGGACACTGTGAGATGTTGGCGTGACAGCATAAGGGGAGGAGCAATAGGTTCTTTCATAGGACTTCTACCCGGACTGGGTGGAGCAATGGCGGACTGGTTGGCATATGGTGCCACCGTTGCTTCTAATCCCAAAGAAAAATTCGGCAACGGCAACGTCAAGGGCATAGTTGGAGCGGAAGGTGCCAACAATGCACAGAAGGCCTCTAGTTTCATACCCACAGTTTTGTTTGGTATACCAGGTGCACCATTTGCCGCGATACTGATGGGACTGTTCCTATACCTGGGCATAGACCTTGGGTCGCCTGACACCTTCTATGATGAAAAATTATTTGACAGCATGACTTTCGCTTTCCTTGTTGGAACAGTTTTGACCGCTGTCATATGCTATGGACTGGCATACTTCGCAGGATGGGTCACACGTGTGCCTTACGTGTACTACTTCCCTTTCATATTGGCCGTTATTGTTTGGGCGACTTTACAATACACAGGTGGTTGGGAAGACATCGCTGTGCTCTTGGCATTCTCTGTATTGGGAGTGCTGTGTAAGAAATTCCAAGTCAGCAGGCCAGCACTGCTGATCGGGTACCTGTTGAGTGACAGGATATACAATCTCACTTATCAACTAACAACACTCCATTCGGTAACGGATCTAATAACTAGACCGATCTTTATTTCCATAATGATCTGTGTTATACTTTTACTGTATTGGGGCATAACAAAAAGGAGTCGGATAGACTATGCTTAAGAAAACAATAATAGCATTATTGCTAATGACAACAACGGCGTTGGCAGATTACAATTTGATCGTGCCACAAAAACCATCTGGTGGAACTTCTGTGTGGGCACAGATAGTTGTGGCAGAATGGGAGAAACACCTAGGTGAGAAGATCAACCTCATATACAAACCAGGTGCGAGAGATCAACTGGGACCAAACGAGTTCCAAAACAAACTAAGGTTCGATGACAAAACCATACTGGTATCACACGGCGGTAACGGCATATCATATCTCACAGAGCCTGTAGATTACAATTACTTTGATTGGGAATCTGTTGGACACATGAACCTCAACATCATAGTTGGTGCCAATAAGAATGCAGATACTGTGAATGGACCAATAAAATTTCCATCTGGATCTGGAATGACACCAGAGGTGATGGCAATCACGATGTTACTTGCAGGACCAGATAACGATCCTGTCAAAACATTTGAAGAAAAGATCGTTTGGGTGAAAGGTATGAAAGGATCTGAAAGGAGACTTGCTTTCATAAGAGGTGATTTGAATGCAACCAGGGAAAATCCTGCCGCATACAAGAAACACGTATTACCAGTGATCAAGAAAGGCGATGCATACACATGGTTCCATCATGGCTTGTTGAACGTAAAGACAGGCGAACACGATGCTGATCCGAACTTCACTGAGCCAACTTTCGAAGCATTGTTTGAGAAGATGCACGGTGTTGCACCAACGGGTGACTTCTACGATGCATACAAACTTGTCAAGAGTTGGAGAGATGCTTTACAGAAGGCGTTCTGGGTGAACAAGGGCAATCCCAACAAAGATAAACTAGTTGCCGCACTTGACAAGATGATCAAAGATCCAGAGTCAGTCGCCGCAATCGAGAAGAAGGTTGGCAAGTACGAGTGGAGAACGGGTGCTGAAGGTGACGCCGCAGTGAGGACACTGAAGTCATTCATCACACCAGGTGCATTGAAGACACTATCTGATTTTGGAAAGAACCAGTTGGGTTACAATGCCATCTACAAGGAAGAGTTGACAAAGTAATGTACATATTGTTTACAGGGGCGCCGGGATCAAAGTGGAGTAGTGTCGTCAAGAATATCTACTGGAGTAATGACATAGATCACACAGACTATTCTGAGGCGCGGACATACTGGCACGATGCCGACACCCCTGGACGCAAACACCTGATGCACATTGGTGCGTACTTTGATCCTGGTATGGAGTTCAGAGCCACAAGAGATAATTGGGACCTACCCTTCTCGGGCACGGGTAAAAGAATCATAAAGTCACACACCTTTGCACACGAACTTGATCATCTCAAAAGTCTTGGATTTCCCATCGTGATAGTTTACAGGAACGACTTCGAATGTCTGGAATGGTGGAAACTGTGTGGAGAATTCAAAATAACATATCCCAACTACCAGCACTTCGTGAACCTTGATCTGATGTGGGAACACATACAACAAGAAAATAAGGACTCAATGCAATTTATAAAGGAGAACAGAGAAAGAATCAGCAGGGTAAAGGACAACACCGAATTATGCAAAATGCTTGAAATAAGTTTCCCTACACACAAAACCAAGGTACATACATACGCAGAAAAGGGAATACAAGTTTATGTCTACAAGTAATTGGGAAGACTCCAGAGCAAGGAGCAATTATCATTTTAATAAATGGCACCGGGACACAGACTGTGTCGAACATATGGGAAGGTTCACAGGCGGGTGGCAGACTGAAATTCAATCTGTCATAGACGACGCCAAACCGTTGAACTGGGCCAACCGTAGGCAAGGCACAGGCAGAGAAAACATCAACATAGATGT
>Ga0208019_1001859_pt1 | contig 11003 bp, 21 predicted proteins | sample CB_VirMetaG_5_FD_184540 | JGI IMG/M metagenome (GOLD analysis project Ga0208019, IMG submission 184540) | Freshwater to marine saline gradient viral communities from Chesapeake Bay - CB_1508_1D Viral MetaG (SPAdes) (version 4) | ecosystem: Environmental > Aquatic > Marine > Coastal | place: USA... | reverse complement strand
TTAAAAAAATCATTAAATATATCCAATTGTTCAAATTCAGTTGCCATGATTATCTCCTATTTGGTATGCCAATCAGCAATGTCAGATGATGCCCAGGAATTTGGTTTAATACAACAATCAAATCCTAAGCCATTTACCCAGCCAATAATTTGGCTGACTAAAAAACGTGTTGAATTCTTTTTCTTTTTTCCAATATCTACATGAATTTCAATATTAGAATCAGGAATAGAATCTCTAATTTCTAAAGCGGTAGTAATAGCTAAATCAACTTCTTTATTAATTTTTGCAGTTAAATCTTTATATTTTGGTGAATTATCTCTTTCTTTCTTAAAATAATATTTAGCAATTTTTTGTTTAGTATCATGTAGTGCAATAGCACAAGCAAAGACGCAATTTGTATTGCGATACATACTATCAGCACCGATATAGATCTTACCGCCCATTGAAGAATATCTCTTTAACTCATCAAGTATTGCAGCGTGTTGAATGTTTTTACCTTTCGCATCACACCACTCCATAGCTTAACTCACTTATTGAGATCTGAGATATAACTTTCATTAACAAAAGCTATTAAAACTCTATTATAACCTACCAATTTATATCTATCTTGTCTAAAAGCATTTATATCAAAATCTTTACGTGCTTCTTCTGGTAAATAAATCATTAGATGACTACCTCCATCATCAGAACTTCTTTTAAGATGAAAGCAATGCTCTGTATGATCGACAATAAGACTTCTTATTTTTTCTTCCTGCTCAAATATTGTAAGACTATTTCTTTTCAATTTTAACATAATTACCCAGAATTTGATCTAAATTTTTAATAGTTTTCTCAATCATATATGCAACATCTTTTTGTAAGATTACAGATGTATCTTTATTACCTTGTTTATCTAATAAATTATTATAATTTAATATTAAAAATCTTCTAATATCAATTAGCTTTTGAATTTCATTTTCTTTCATTTATTCCTTCCTTAAACCACTTAGGCATTTGTGTGTGAGGTTCCCATTTAGCAAACCTTACTTTATCTTTAATATAGTACTCACGATATGATGCTACTACATCATAATAAGTGTAATATAATTGTTTATTTTCTGCTAAAGATGCTAATCGACTAAAAGATCGAATATTATCGAAATTAATAATATTTAAATTTTCATCTGTAATACAACCTGATTTAACACCTGTATCTCTTATCATTTCCCAATTAAGGGATTTATTTTTTCCATTCTTTCCTATATCATCACATCCCAACTTAATCATTGAATTTGGATCTAATATTCTCATGCTTGGATCTTTAATTGCTACTGCAAATGGTGTTCTCGCTTGAATTGGTATACCTGGCGGTGGATGACTAGCTAACCAGTCAATTGCTGATTGACTCTTATGAATCTTCTTATATCTTTTTGTATATTCATTAGAAAGTGCTTGTGCCAATTCTAGAAGCCACATATAATTACCGTATGTAAAGCAAGTCCATACAGTACAAGGATGTCTAATATGAGTCATGCTATAAGGAGGTATTTCATCTTTCTTTGATGACTTAATAATAAGTGCTTTTCTATCACGTATACGTATTGGTATTTTAGATTTAGCGCTACTAATTCCACCTATCATTCTTTTTTCTAAACAAAGCCAGTGAGCCGCTGAAAGCATTTGCGTGCTTTCCAAAATCATCTTTACAACATGTTTATTGCAATGATACTCAGCAGCTTTAACTGGATTTTCATCCAAAACAAATATATTCATTGTTATTCCTTGATTAATTTTAAAATATTTCTAATAATTTCTTGTGTATGTTCAGGACCTTTTGTTTTAAAAGCTCTTTTGCCCTCACTATTGCTATATACATTTAAATAAATCTGGTGATCATTCTGACCAGGTTCACAAGCATCACCTATAAACCATTGAGTTTTCTCTTTAAAATGCCATAGACCATACGTTTTATTCCATCCTCGTGGATATATATCTAAACTTGTTTGGCCACCTTTTGCTATCTCTATGCTTTCTAACATTTGACGATCATTAATTAACATTGATTGTAACAGATTAATCATATAATCTCTTAAATTAACTCTATTATCTAAATTAATAAATTGTTGTCTATGACTTAGACTACTACTTCTTCCAATAGGTGCCCAATTAACTAATGATTGTCTATAATCTATAAAGTCAGGTTGAATTTCAAATTCACCCATATAATTTTCTTTATCCAAAAGAATTAATTGACACTTAATGATTGCACGATAAAGTTTTTGAAGATCGATATGACTATTATCTTTCATTGTTACACCGTCAACCATTGTCCATCCATCATAACCTGGATTCCATTGATAATGTTTTGTACCATTACAAGGCATAAGTACTAATCTTTCTAATTCTCTTTCAGTTAGTTCAGTTTTTAATTGTTCTAAATTCATTTGATAATTAATATCTTCTATCTTTGAACCACTGATAATGGAAACTACTCCCCACTTCATAAGTAAACGAAGTTGTTTAATCATTTCTTTAGATATTATCTGTCGATGTATTGTAAGAGTTCCATCCATATCAAAATAAAAAACATGATCAACCATTTTTAATACCTACCTGTTTCATATTAGCAACAAGATCTGAAGAACTTTGTATTTTTCCTCCGCCAACACCCCATAACATTTCAATATCATATTTTTTGCATGTTTGAATTTCAGGTGTGTTATCACTATAGCGATCTCCTCCATTGGCAAATATATCAGGTTGTATTTCTGCTAATGTTTCACAAACAGATCCATCATCATCATTGGCTTCAACAACATCTTTAACACCTTTAAAAGCACGAAGTATTTCTGCTCTTTCTTCAAAAGACATAAATGAATAGCCTTTTTTTCTTCTAAGCCATGAGTCTGAATTACAAATGACTATTACATCACCATATTTTGCAGCTGCTTGTATCATTCGAACATGTCCAATATGAACAGGATCAAAACCACCACTAACTGCAATAATCTTTTTCTTTTTCTTCATCTATGACCTCCAAGTCAAATTCAAAAACTGTTAAACAGCCTTTACTTGTTAGTACATAGTATAACGCGTTATTTTCGTAATTTACACGTTCTTTTAAAAATTTACTTGTTTCTTTTCTAGGTTGTACTAGTTTTAAAACTAATCCTAATACATTTTTTGTATGTTGTAATTTACCGGTAATACTATAAGTTAAAGCCCCTCTATTGACCATTACTAGGTCGTTAGGTTTAAAAATATGTTGTAGTTTACCCGACACCTTCAAAGCCTGCAGTACCATTTATACTGCCTGTAAGAACTGGAAATTGTGATCGATCAATTGTTGTTAGTCCTGCAATCACTCTAAAATCAGAGTTTCCTCCATTGCCTCTTATAAAGATATCTTTTGTTCTAAGCTCATATACTTCTGACATTGAACTAGTTGCAACTGTAAAATAGTTAGCACCATTTACACCTGCTTCAGTAAAACCTACTCTTATTCCATTAGTTGCGTCAGTGCACTCAACTTGAAAAAATCTAGTGACATAAGGAAATTCAATCTTTGCAGTCGTACTGTTATTTACTTCACTATTAACTGAAGCAGTTACGTAAGGAATTCCACTCATTTGATAAGCTGGAATTGAATTAGGACCGGCTTTTGGATGATTAATTGCCATATTAAACCTCTCTATTCTCTTTAGTTATAAGTATCTCGCATATAGAGATTTATACATTATTTAGTATCTTCACTTCCACTAATGGGCTGAACGGACTCCACTTTGTTACTATCGGACTTCCTTTGTCGTTTAGCAGGACTTTTACGAACTCGCTGTTTGGTTCCTGATCTTCCAGCACTAGTGCTATCATTGGTCTTTGATTTGCTACTCTTCTGATCGGAAATCCTCCCTTCTTGATAACTGCTTTTAATAATTGTCCCTTCTTCCACATTTTCATCTTTATTACTCTCAAAAAGATTTTTAATTTCTTGATTATCATTAGAAAACTTAATTCCTATACTCTTAAAATAATTTTGCAATTCTACATAGCTTTCAATTTTTTTAACCTCGATTAATTTTTCTAAACTCATTTTTTGTCTTTTCAAATACAGATCATACTTCATTATTATCTCCTAGTAAGTTTAAATTACTCTTTATATATGTAATTATAACCTCGATAATGTTTTCAGAAAACAAAAGATCTAGATCAGCCTTAACTAGATCTAGATCAGATTTTGTGCAAACATTCAAATAACCTGTAAGAGTAACAAGAACTTGATTCATTTTTTTCTCATCCCAATCACATGCCTCGAGAATTGCTGTTTGAAAATTCATATCATAAATCAAATTCTTGTGTATGTCTCTTTCCATAAATTATTCCATTTCCCTGATAATGTCAGAAACTCCTATTTGAAAACGAGGATCTTTTGCTATCTTTTTAATTTCTTTTTCAGACATATTAACATCTTGAGTCTCTAAAACACTTTTAACAATTTTCATCATACTATCAACACAAATATTTCTAGCAGTTGAATGGTTCATTTTATAACCCATATCTGTCATTGCATTAGCAATTTCTTGATAAGATTTACCTCCAATGTCAGCTATAGTCACATATCCATTATCACTTTTAAATCCTTTAGGCATTGTCATATTATTTTTCCTCCTTAACATCGTGAATATATTCTTCGTTTAAATTTTCTATAATACCAAATCGCATTCTAATTACTTGTTCTTCTCTTTTTGTTAAAGAATTAAAAGCATTAGTTATTGCTTCTCTTAATATTTCATTATCCATTTCTTCTTCAATTCTAGCATGATGATCATCAGGAATTAATTCTCCTAATGTTTTAGTTCCTCCATCACCAAAACTAATTTCTTTATCTAAAGAAACAAGATTTCTTAACCTTATAGAATCTAAAGCAGCTTTTGCCATCTTTTCAGATACACCTAAAGATTCACATATCTCTTCATCTGTAGGTAAACTTCCAAATTCTTTTTCATATTCTTCTACCATTTGCATGATATTTTTAGATATCGATACTGCATGGGAAGGAATTCTAACTGTTGACTTATTCATAGCAATATGTCGTGTAACTGCTTGTTTAATCCACCAACATGCATAAGTTGAAAACTTATAACCTTTACGCCAATCATATTTTTCAACTGCTTTCATTAATCCAATATTTGACTCTTGAATTAAATCTTCCATATTACAACCACTTTTGTAATATTTTTTTGCTATGCTAATTGCTAATCTAAGATTAGAATTAATCATCTTATCTCTAGCAGCTGAATCACCTGATTCAATTTTTTGTGCTAATATTATTTCCTCTTGCTTTGTTAGCAGAGGATGCTTGCTTACTTGCTTGAAGTAATAGTTTAGTATATTATTATTCACTTAACCTCCTAATGTTTATTATTAATTAAATTTTAACTTGTATTTTAAAAATTTGCACGTGTTTCGTATGTAATACTTACCTCCTTTTTCTATATTGTAATTCTCTTTGTATATAACAAAATTCAATTTCGTCTTCTTTGGAAGATATTCTCTTACGTCTATTAGAATTAATTATTCTTCTTTTTTCTAAGAAAAGATTTCTTAATGACTGATCAGACAACGAAGCTAGATAGTCTTCTGTAATAATAACATCATTATAACTATTTTTTTGATATGACATAGAGCCTTTCATATTTACCTCATATAATATAAGTTTTTTATATATCGATCAAGTATTTTTGCTAATTCCTTTTTACTAAAGGATGTATACATTATAACATGATAAGGCTCAAATTTATCATTTATTTTTAAAATATTTTTCAATAGCCTAAATTTTTGGCACAATTCCAGAAATACAGTATATACTTCTAGATCATTGAAATGTATTTCTATTTTACTTTTCAAATTAATAAACCAGTGGTTTACCATTTTTAAGAATAGGACGTCGATTATAAGTCACAACTTTAATTCTTTTAACACCAGGTAATTTTAAAATTTGCGTCGCCATTTCATCGATATTCTTATAAACATCTTCTGATTGTGGTAAATATTTAACACTCATCCCTGCCCTGGCGCCTTGTGCTTGAATTCTTTCAACCTTTTCTGTCTGACCTACAACAGCAAAACCAGGAAGAGCACGCATTCTTGTCATCAAGTCAGGAACATGTGTATTATAATCCATTGTCACAAATATTTCAACTTTAAATAATTTAAATTTAAGTCGATATATGTTTTCTACTAATTTATCTATTTTATCCATGAATATAAATATGATCGTAAAATAGTTTGTTCTAATCTATTTTTCTTCAATCATTGCACAATCTGAAGTTAATAATAAAGTTGCTGCTGAACTAGAGTTTTGAATAGCACACCTTACTACCTTTAAAGGATCTATAACACCTAAATTGTACATATCTCCATATATTTCATTTCTAGAATCATAACCAAAGCTTGGATCATTTTTTTCTCTAATTGTTTCAATTACTAGATCAGAAGACTTTCCACAGTTTTTAACAATTTGTTTAATAGGGGCTAAACAAGCTCGTTTAACTATTTCATACCCTATATCATCTTCTTTTGATTTAGAACTTATTCTAGATGATGCTGTTATTAATGCAATACCACCTCCAGGCAAAGTACCTTCTTGAAGAGCAGCTCTAGTTGCGTGTAAAGCATCATCTACTCTATCACGTCTTTCTATCATTTCTGCTTCTGTACTAGCGCCTATTCTCAATATTGCCACACCACCCGCCAATCTTTGTGCCCTGTAATTTAAAACTTCTCTTTCATTAGGATCTAATGTAGGAGAAGATAATTTTTCTTTTATAATATTAATTCTATTTACAACATCTTCTTTAATTTCTTCATCATCAGATATAAACATTGAACTAACACGATCAATTACAACTTTTTTACAATTACCTAAATAGCTTTCATCAAATTCGTCCATGTTATCACTATGATCAATAACTTTTGCTTTTGTTAGCGTCGCTAAATCATGAATCATGTCATGTCTAGCTTCACCAAAACCAGGTGACTTAATTGCACAAACCTTTAAATTGCCTTTTAATCTATTCAATACTAATCCTTGCAATGCTTCATTATCAATATCATTAGCAACAATTAACATAGGACGACCGGTCTCTAAAGATAATTCTAAGGGTTTTATAATCTCTTTAAGATTGTTAATTTTTCTATTAATTAAAAGAACATAACATTTTTCTAATAGTGCACATGATTTATCTTCGTCAGTTATAAAATAAGGAGACAAATAACCTCTATCTACTTGAAAACCTTCAACAATTTTTAAATCGCTATTAAATCCTTTTGCTTCTTCTACAATAATAGAGCCATCAACGCCTACGCGTTTAATTGCTGAACTTATTAGATCTGCTATCTCTTTTTCATTATTACAAGATATCAAAGCAATATTATTAATGTCATCGTCACTTTCAATAGGTTTAGCAATATTTTTTAATTCTAATACTAAATCATCAACAGCATTTTCTATACCTTTTCTAATTATAACTGAATCGATTCCCGCAGATATATATCTGAGGCCTTGATCATAAAGGGCTTGTGTTAACACAGTTGCAGTTGTTGTACCATCTCCTGCTTCATCTGCGGATCTACTAGCAGCCTCTTTAACTACTTGCACACCTAAGTTTTGAAAACCATCTGATAGATTGATTGATTTTGCAACAGTTACACCGTCTTTTGTTACAATCGGGTGTTGACCTTTTCTTTCAATAAGAACAGTTTTACCTTTAGGTCCCATTGTTGTTTTAACAGCTTGAGCAAGTGTTTCAATACCTTGCTTGATTTTCTCTCTTACTTCATGATCAAATTTAACAACTACACTCGACATATATTATTACCCCTTAAGAATTCTTTTGTTACTAGTCGACTCAATCAATCTTTGAGGTATATAAACTTCTCTTCTAGACTTTGTTAAAATATTTTCTGCAATAAACTTATCACCTATTGCAATTGCAACTTCATTGTCAGTAATAATTTTTTCTTCTCTTAATACTCTTTGTGTTTCATCACTTAGTATGTTTCCCATTTAACACCTCAAAAGTTTTTATATAATTTTTCCAAGACTTTTCGCTTGTCATCGAGTCAAATCCTAACTCATTAAAATATGATTGTAAACCCTCAGAATCAAGATGTGCTGACACTATATCCATTTCATCTTCAGCATCTCTTAAATCAACCAATCTTATAAGATTAATGTTTTTATCAAATATTTCTTTCTTATAAGGATCTGATAAAAATTCTTTTAATAATTCCGGATTTTCCATAAGTTTGTCAGCAGTTTTATCACCTACTTTTGGAATTCCAGGTATATTATCTGTAGGATCTCCTCTTAATGCTTTCCACGTTACATAGTCATAACTAGGTTTTTCTATCTCTTTCTTTTTAACCGGATTATATAAAGTCACATCACATATATTGTGTAGTTGTATAAAGTCTGAGTCACTACTAATTATAAAACATTTATCACCTGCTTTTGCATGTTTCATAACATATGTTGCTATAACATCATCACATTCAAAATCTGGATGTTTAACTGTGATAAAAGGCATATATTCTTTTACCGCACCAATTATTGACGCTTTTTGCGCATGAAAATGTTCTCCTTTCGATGTCCGATTGGATTTATAATTTCCTTCACTTATTGTTTTTCTATGTTTAGGATTTCCTTCTAAAACAAAATAAACTAAGTCAGGTTTGTATTTGTCTACTAAAGGTCTTAAACCTCTAAAGAAATTATAAACCACGTAATTTTCACCTTTAGTAAATCCGGATAATGCTCGATATATCAAATTATATGCATCTAAAAATAAAACTTTCATTATACCTCTTGTGTTTGAGTATTTTTATTATTCTCCTTTAGTATAACATCTTTTATATCATTTTGCACGTGTTTTTCAACAATCTCTTCTTTTTTACCAAACGCTTTATTTTCTACCACTAATGCATTCTCTATTAATTTTTCTACGCTTTTCTTAGTGTTTTCTAACATATGAGCTCTTAGTGTATCAACATCTTTAAATATAGATTCTACAACTTTATCAGAATTTACTGTTCCTTTATCAGGTAGTTCTAAAATATATTGTATAGAAACACCTCCTACAGTTTTCCTAGTGATCTCTTCTGTAACAATTGCAGGCATTATTTTAAGTGTTTCATGTTTCAATAGATAAACAACTTGACCAACTTCATATGACGACATCTTTTTGACTCCAAAAAAAAACTACCTTGCGGTAGTTTTTATTATATCATATGATTATTATTAATAAAATAATTATTTTCTAAATCCGATTCCTGGAATAAAAGAACCTTGTGCAACGTATCCTCTTTTAGATCTTCTAGGCTTTTTAGAACCATAAACCCACGAACCATCAAAATCTTTTGCTTGCATTTCAGCTAAAACACTTTCAACTTCTTGTGCAATAATATTTTTTAATTTTGACTCTTGCAAACTTTGTCTTCTTCTTTTTTTAGACTCTTGAATTTTCATGATATTTTTTGCACGACGAATTTCACTCATAAGCTCAGAAATATCAACCTCAACCATTTCTTCATCATCTTCTTCTTTCTTTTCATCCTGCATGTCATCTGCCATTTCATAATGCATGCCTTCTTCTTTTTCTTCTTCCTCTTCTTCCATCATGTAATCATCATTCATTTCATAATGCATTCCTTCTTCTTTCTCCATTTCTTTGGACTCACTAAGGAATTTAGATTTAGATTGTGACTTAACGCCTGCCAATTGACAAATTCTATCAAAGTTAATATGCATTTTAATTGCCTCCATATATGTTTAAATATATTTCAACATATCATTTTTCTTTTTTAATTTAAATTATTTCTAATTTTATTTGTTATTTTTGTGCCTTTTTCTATCGCATCTTTCATCGGTTCTAAACCTAATGCTAATCTAACCTTATCATATGTTTTTCTGTCTAGATGTGTTTTAAGAAAATTCATATCTGCATATTGATGCAAATCCCATTCATACACAGGAACTTCATCACCTTCCATGTTAGGTTCTTTTTCACCAGTATCAACACTAGCAAAAATAAACAGAATCTTAGGCATTTCTTCTTCTTCAGGTACCATAATAAAAGGAATACTAGAACTAGTACCGTTCTCACCTTCCTCATACATAATTTCTGGAATCCACTTGTTATTCATTATAATCTCCATATTAGAAAAAAATAATATAACAAAAAAATCAAATGTTAATAAAATTTTATTTTGATTCAATAGATACTTTCATACCTACTTCGTATTCCGGTATATCTATTCCAAAATCTTTTTTCGCTAAATCAATAATATGATTAATTACTAATTTTTTAAAAGATTCTAAGTATGTTGTTTTTCTACTTATTATTGTTTCTGAAGTATCTTGAGTATCTCCCCCTATTTGTCTTAAACTATTGTTTAATTCGTTATTAATATCAGTAATCTTAATAGTATATTCATTTTTACCTCTATTGTTATTGTCAAATATTAAATTAAACATACTATTGGTAAATGAATAAGATGATTGTGTTGTAATTTCTACTTTAGTAAGGTTTAAGATCATTTTTTGAGCTTGGTTTGCATCAGTAATATTTTCATTTAAAGAAGTTAAAACTTTATCTTTTTTATTTTTTTTGTGTAACACAACGACTAAGTCCTTAAAATCACTAAAGCTTCCATCATATAGTCTAGATATAAAATTTAAAGTTCCTGATAGCGCACGACACATATAATCTGGTATTATTCCTCCCAGCAGTGTATCCATTGCTTTTCTAGTTTCAGGAGGTACAATATTTTTAAGTCCAGGTGACGCGTTAATAATTCCCGTAACATTACATCTTCTAGAAGGAGTCGTTGTGCCTACATTTAATGTTTTAATAGCCTCTACAATCGTATCTAATTTATTATTTTCTTCTTCAATTAGCTTTTCATTATTTCTTCTTAAATATCTTAATGCCTCAATTGCTCTTTGCAAATTACTAGATTCTTTT
>Ga0208019_1001858_pt1 | contig 11004 bp, 12 predicted proteins | sample CB_VirMetaG_5_FD_184540 | JGI IMG/M metagenome (GOLD analysis project Ga0208019, IMG submission 184540) | Freshwater to marine saline gradient viral communities from Chesapeake Bay - CB_1508_1D Viral MetaG (SPAdes) (version 4) | ecosystem: Environmental > Aquatic > Marine > Coastal | place: USA... | reverse complement strand
TGATAATGGCAACATTTATAGATCAGCGTGAAGACGAAGAAGTAAACGAAGGCGAAGAACTCGCAAACCTTGAGGAGACTCCAGAGGAGCAACCTACTCAAGAAACACCAACAGAAGACGAAGACGATGGCATTCCTGATAAGTATCAGGGCAAGGACATTAAAGATATTGTCCGTATGCACCAAGAAGCTGAAAAGCTCCTAGGTCGCCAAAGTAGTGAAGTTGGAGAGCTTAGACGAATCGTTGATGACTTTGTCAAAACACAACTGGCAGAAAAAGAACAAGCCCACGCTAGTACGGCACAAGAGATAGACTTCTTTGAAGACCCTCAGAAAGCTGTAGAATATGCAATTAACAATCATCCAAAGCTCAAACAAGCTGAAGCTGTAACAGCACAGTTAAAACAGTCTGAAGCTCTGGCACGATTGAAGTCGCAACACCCAGACTTTGAAAACATTATCCAAGACCAAAAGTTTATGGATTGGGTAGGCAAGTCTAAGGTGCGAACTAGTTTATTGCAACAAGCAGATCAGCAGTATAATTACGATGCCGCAGACGAACTGTTTACATTGTGGAAAGAACGTCAGGAACTGATGAACACTACAGTAGAAACAGAGAAGAACGCTCGTAAGCAACAGGTTAAATCTGCATCTACAGGGAACACTAGAGGCTCTGCTGAAGCTCCATCTCGTAAAGTATATCGCCGTGCTGACATCATAAAACTCATGCAAACTGACCCTGACAGGTATATGTCATTAGCGGAAGAAATCCGCACTGCATACGCTGAGGGTCGTGTACGATAGCTTTATAGGAGATTATCATGGCTAAAGTCGCATATCCCGGAGGCAGTACCTCCATTGTAAACAGCACTAATGCTGCAACCTTTATCCCAGAGTTGTGGTCTGACGAAATTGTCGCCGCATACAAGAAGAACCTTGTTCTCGCTAACCTCGTCAACAAGATGAGCATGGTTGGTAAGAAGGGTGACACTCTGCATATTCCTAAGCCTACTCGTGGATCAGCCACAGCTAAGGCGGCGAACACTGCGGTTACAATCCAAGCTGACACTGAATCAGAAGTACAAATCAGCATTGACAAGCACTTTGAATACTCACGCTTCATTGAAGACATCGTAGGTGTTCAGGCTCTTGACTCAATGCGCCGTTTCTACACTGACGATGCAGGTTATGCGTTGGCACTTCAGCTTGACGATGACTTGTACAACCTTGCTTTGCGTTTTGGTGACGGTACTGCTACAGACCCAACTGATCCTGCTAACTGGGAGCATTCAAACGCCTACTACGTCAACGGCTCAAGCGGCATTGCTACTTACGCTGATGACACTATGGAAGACACTGATGTCTTCACTGACCTTGCTTTCCGTCAGCTTATCAAGCTCATGGATGACCAAGACACACCAATGGACGGACGTTTCATCGTGATTCCTCCTTCTGCTCGTCGTGACATCTTGGGCATTGATCGTTACAACTCATCTGATTTCGTAGATGGTCGTGGCGTTAACAATGGTCAAATCGGTAGCTTGTACGGTGTAGACGTTTACGTTTCTTCTAACGTACCTGTTATTGAAACAGCAGCGCAGAACACTGCAACTACTTCTGTCAACGACACTCGTGGTGCTATCTTGGCACACAAAGACACTATGGTGTTGGCAGAGCAGATGAATGTTCGCACACAAACTCAGTACAAGCAAGAGTACCTTGCTGACCTGATGACTGCTGATACACTGTACGGTGTACAGGTATTACGTCCTGAAACTGGATTCTTGTTAGCACTTCCAGGCTAATAGTATCCTTTTGGTAGCCCCTCTACGGAGGGGTTTCCTCTACATTGACCCAACCACAACAGGACTAGGTAATGGCCTCTAAAATCCTCCTCAAGAAATCTACAACAGCTTCTCAAGTACCTACGACATCCGATGTAGATGTGGGTGAGGTAGCAGTCAACACTGAAGACAAGCGACTGTTTACACAAGACAACGGCGGATCAGTCGTTGAATTAGGTACTACCCCTTCTTCTATTACCACTTCAGGCACAGTACAGTTTGGTAGCTTGTCTGATGGTACAATTACAGCAACAGCCTTTGTTGATGAAGACAACATGGCTTCAGACTCTGCTACACTAATACCAACACAGCAGTCTGTCAAAGCCTATGTTGACACAGGTGATGCAACAAAACTCAATCTTTCCGGTGGCACTATGTCTGGTGCTATCGCAATGGGTACAAACAAGATTACAGGTCTTGGTACGCCAACAGTATCTACTGATGCGGCTACTAAAGGCTATGTAGACTCTGAAGTCAGTGCAGTGATTGACAGTGCTCCCGGTGCTTTAGATACGCTTAACGAACTAGCAGCGGCACTTGGTGATGATGCTAACTTTTCTACAACAGTAACAAACAGTCTTGCACTCAAGGCTCCTTTAGCATCTCCTGCATTAACAGGTACTCCAACAGCCCCGACAGCGGCGGCTGATACAAACACCACTCAAGTGGCTACAACAGCCTATGTGCAAACTGAGCTAGGTGACTATGCTGTCACAGCTTCTCCTGCGCTTACAGGCACTCCTACGGCTCCTACAGCGGCCGCAGACACCAATACAACACAGATTGCTACAACGGCTTACGTACAGACAGAGGTTGCTGATTATCTGCCGTTAGCAGGTGGTACGATGACTGGCGACATTACGCTAGGCACAAACGCAATTACATCTACAGCAACACCTGCAACAGATGATGAATTAACACGTAAGGGCTATGTAGACTCTATTCTTGGTTCCGCAACCTCAGCGGCTAATAGTGCAACTGCGGCGGCTACATCAGCTTCTAATGCGGCTACAAGTGAATCTAATGCTGCTACATCAGCTTCTAATGCGGCTACTTCTGAAACTAATGCGGCGGCATCGTTTGACAGCTTTGATGATCGTTACCTAGGGGCTAAAGCAACTGCTCCTGCATTGGACAATGATGGCGATGCACTGATTACAGGTGCTTTATACTTTGACACCTCTTCAGAACTCATGTACGTCTACACAGGCTCTTCATGGGTGGCGGCAGGTAGTGCTGTCAACGGTACGTCATCTCGTCAAACATATACAGCTACGGCAAGCCAAACAACATTTGCAATTACATACGACCTTGGATTTGTAGATGTCTACCTCAACGGTGTTAAACTTCTTGCCGGTACAGACTTTACAGCAACTAATGGAACCAGTGTTGTATTGACAACAGGTGCTACAGCAGGTGATATCGTAGACATTGTAGCCTACGGTTCTTTTGAGCTTGCTAACACGTACACACAAGCCGCCGCAGATGCTAAGTTTGCTCAGGTTGCAAATAACCTATCTGATCTTGCGAGTGCCTCTACAGCCCGTACTAACTTAGGCTTAGGCACAATGGCTGTAGAGACTGCCACAAACTATGTAGCAACAGCAGATATTGGCTCTACTGTTCAAGCCTACGATGTTGACACAGCCAAGTTAGATGTAGCACAGACCTACACAGCACAGCAAACCTTTGGCGAACTCAAGGAAACTGTATTTACTCTTGCCACATCAGGCACTGTCGCATTAGACCCTGCCAACGGTTCTATCCAAACTTCTGCAACCTCTGGTGCTATCACCTTCACTGACTCATTAGAAGCAGGTCAGACTGTTGTACTGCACATTACAGGTGGTGACTCCAACACAATCACATGGCCTACAATGACATGGGTGACTTCAGGTGGTAATGTTGCACCAACGTCTACAGCCAGTGATGTCTTTGTATTCTGGAAAATCTCCACCACGCTCTACGGAGCTTACGTTGGGAACTTCGTGTAATGCTAGGTAAGGCACTAACAACAGCCGCCGCAGGTAACGCCGCAGGTGCAGGTCTGTATGTAGAGGATGTGTTCTCAACGTATTTGTATGAGGGAAATGGGTCTACGCAAACGATCACCAACGGCATTGACCTTGATGGTGAAGGTGGGTTGGTTTGGTTCAAGAGAAGAGATGATACTGGCAATCATTATGTTTTTGATACAGAACGTGGAGTTGGAGGTTATCTGTTAACAGACTTTAACATTGCTGAAGCTACTGCCGGAGGCTTACTTTCATCGTTTAACTCCGATGGTGTTACTACTGACGGTTTAACTTCTTTTAACACAAACACGCATGACTTCGCCTCTTGGACATTCCGCAAAGCACCTAAGTTCTTTGATGTGGTGACGTATACTGGGACGGGTTCTGCGCAGAATATTAGTCACAATCTTGGTAGTGTTCCGGGCTGTATTATTGTTAAATGTACCAGTACCACAGCGGCATGGGCAGTATGGCATCGGTCTTCTAGCGCATCTCCAAATGACGATTACTTAAGATTGGATTCAACAAACGCTGTTGCGGATGCAGGGGTATCTTATTGGAACAACACCTCTCCGACATCTACTACATTCACCGTTAATAGCTCTAGCGACACAAACTTCTTAGACAGAACCTACGTAGCCTACCTATTCGCCCACAACGATGGTGATGGTGAGTTTGGTGAGTCTGGCGATCAGGACATTATTAAATGTGGGAGTTATACGGGTACTGGTTCGGCAGGGAACTTTATTGATTTAGGTTTTGAACCTCAATGGGTTTTTATTAAAAACGCATCTGCTACAGGAAACTGGTGGATGCTTGATATTATGCGAGGAGCTTCTTCTACAAATTCTGCTTACATGTTTGCAGACACTTCTGCGGCAGAGAGTTCGTCCGGCAGTATTGTTGAGCCGCAATCTACAGGTTTTAACATCAACAACACGGGTAGTGGCACTAATACCAATGGTGCATCCTACATCTACATCGCCATCCGCCGTGGCCCGATGAAGACTCCTGAGAGTGGGACTGAGGTGTTTGCGAACAGTTTCGGGATAAGTGGAGAGCCTTATTGGTTTGAATCCGGATTCCCTGTTGATTTAGGAATACAAAGATATTTTACAACTTCATCTTATCATTATTTTGCAGACCGTTTACGGGGACAGGCTTATTTATCGTCTCAAACTACTGATGCTGAAGCTACGGGTCAAACATTTGCGACATTTGATTTTATGGAAGGATGGCATGTAAACAGTGGAGCGAGTGTAAATTATATTTCGCACATGTTCCGCCGTGCCCCCGGCTTCTTTGATGTGGTGGCTTATACTGGGACTGGAACATATACTGAAATAACGCACAACTTGGGAGTCGTCCCAGAAATGGTCATACATAAACATAGAGGTCTAACTCTTAATTGGACTGTTTGGCATTATGAGGTTTCGGGGTCGGGAAGAGACTGGTGGGAGTATGGAGGCAACTTGAATAGAGATTTTGCCTTTGGCAATAAGAATACATAAACATAGAGGTCTAACTCTTAATTGGACTGTTTGGCATTATGAGGTTTCGGGGTCGGGAAGAGACTGGTGGGAGTATGGAGGCAACTTGAATAGAGATTTTGCCTTTGGCGATAAAAATACACAAACATTTAATCCTACAAGTAGCACTTGGCCTGTGGACGGGGGTTGGACAAATGCCTCTGGCGAGAAGAGTGTAATCTATTTATTCGCTTCAGTACCCGGTGTATCCAAAGTAGGAAGCTATACGGGTAACGGATCAAGCCAAACCATTGACTGTGGCTTTAGTGCAGGTGCGAGGTTTGTCTTAATCAAGCGAACTGACAGCACAGGTGACTGGCACGTTTACGACTCAGAACGAGGCATTGTTGCAGGTAACGATCCACGTTTAGAACTGAACACAACAGATGCTGAAGACACTGGTAGTGACGACATTGATCCCGTATCAAGTGGCTTTGCAGTCACAAGTAACGCAGATGTAAACACAAACAATGCAACCTACATCTTCCTAGCAATCGCTTAAATGGAGAATCAACATGAGCGAATATAGAGTACGAGCAACTGGTGAGGTCAAGAATCAAGGCCAAATCAGGAGAGACAACCCAAACATGTCCTTACCACGAGTATGGAACGCTAACGTCTGTGAGGCACTGGGCATTGACCCTGTACTCATAGCACCTGCCCCTGCACCATCCGGTGACTACAAAGTCGTAGTACGCAACGGTGTTGTGCAGGATGCGAACAACAACTGGGTGTATGCGTGGACAGAGCGTGACATGTTCTCTGACACCACAGAAGATGGTGTAACTACAACCAAGGCAGAGCATGAAGCGGCCTACCAAGCCAAGCTAGATGCTGAAGCAGGTGCAAGTGTACGCACACAGCGTGATGCTAAGTTAGCTGAGACAGATTGGATTGCCTTAAAAGCACTTGAAGCAGGTAATACAGTAGCAACTGAATGGTCAACCTACCGTCAGGCTCTTAGAGACATTACAACCCACACCAACTTTCCCCATTTACAAGATGCCGATTGGCCTACTAAACCGGAGTAACACATGAGCAAAGCAAGAGACTTAGCAGACGTTGTAGCAACAGGTGGACAGCTTGCTGATGGGGTTATCAGTGTTTCAGAGATTGACGGTGTAACAGCGACAACTGCAGAATTAAACTACCTTGACATCACAACGCTAGGTACATCAGAAGCATCTAAGGTTGTGACTGCTGATGCGAATGGTGTTGTCACGTTTGATAACGGCAAGATTGAAGAGTCAACGGCGATTACTTCATCGGCTGAAGCGGCTACGATAAACTTGCGTGATGGAGACAACTTCACGCACACGCTCACAGAGAACGTCACCTACACCTTCAGCAACCCTGCGGCATCTGGCAAGGCATCTGCGTTTACATTGAAGGTCACTCAGGACTCCACTGCTAGGACGATTGCATGGCCTTCCTCAGTCAACTGGGCGGCGGGTACTGCGCCAACGATCTCAACAGATAGCGGAGCGATTGATTACTTTGTGTTTATCACGACTGATGGTGGTACGAACTATTATGGATTCACAGCCGGACAAGCACTGTCTGTTCCAGCATAAAGGATAAACGATGAGCGCAAGCAACAAGATTATCCAAGCCGCCGCAGGCAACGCCGCAGGTGCTGTTGAACCTGTTGGCATTGACTTTGATGGAACGAATGACTACCTGAGTCGTAGTAGTGATCTGGTTGGGAACACCGACAGTAAAACGTTTACCTTTAGTTGCTGGGTATATCCACAAGAAACCGGTCTAAGTCAATTTCTTTATGATGTTACGTCAGGAGGATATTTCCTTTTTTCTCTTTCAGCATCTGGTGAGTTTTCTGTTCAAGGATTAACAAGTGGGGCTTCCATTGCGGTACTAATGGAAACATCAAGTGGTTCTGTACCCTTCAACACATGGTCACATCTTTTAATTTCTGTTGATTTAGCGAACAACCAAGGTTCTATATTTATAAATGACGTATCGCAGACGTTAGTAACAAACACGAAAAACAATTTATTTATTGACTCTTCACGGACAGGTGCTGGAATTGCGGCTTCTTCAGCAGGAGGAAACAAGGTGCATGGCCGCCTCGCCGGTGTCTACCTAGACTACACTTACCGTGACCTGTCAGTAGAATCCAACCGCCGTGACTTCATTGATGCGGATGGCCTGTACGTCACGCCGCCCACAAGCGGCATCATTAGCTTGCCAATGGACGATGCAGACGATCCCGGAAGAAACGATGGCACAGGTGGCGACTTCACGCTGAACGGCATTATTGCACAGTCAGGCCGTGGCCCGAATCAGTACAATGCGGCGGCTAGTACGTTTGATGGTAGTGCGGATTATTTATCTAGAACTAGCCTGACAGGTATTGCTGACGGTAAACAAGGTACTTTTAGTTGTTCATTTAAAACAAATACCTTTGGGAATCTTCCTTTTATTAGTTTTGTGCAATCAGGGAATCAAAGATTTGTTATTAGAACATCAAACGGCGGGTCATTTGGGTACTTGACAATTATTGCTCAAAATTCTAGCGGAACAAACGTATTACAAATGCAAGATCCCTCAGTTATTAGATTTACATTAAATAAAATGCATTCGTTACAAGTTTCTTTTGATTTAACAGACTCTAATAAGAGGCACATATTTGTTGATGGGGTTGAGCAAACAGGGCTTACTTATGCGGCCTATACCAATGACAACATAGACTATGTTGTTAGTAATGGTTATGCGGTGGGGGCTACGCCAATACCAAATTTCTATTATCCCGGAGAAATCTCAGATCTTTACTTTGATACAAGTTATATGGATCTTACGTCAAGCAATCCTTTCTATGACACCGAAACAGACAAGCCTAAGTACCTCGGTGCATCTGGTGAACTGCCAACAGGTTCTGCACCACTGATATATTTACCACTGTACGCCAACGATGCAGGAAACAACCTAGGCACTGGCGGTGACTTCACAGTAAACTCTGGGCCTTACACAGGTGCGAGGGGGCCGAGTGAGTATTGGGCAAATACTATTTCCAAGGCAACTGACACTGGAAATTTCTTAAACTTTGGTGGCCCAATTACTGCATCATCTACCACCGGAGTAGCCGGATTTGTGATCGCAACAGGTACGCCTGATAACAATCAATTGGGATATTTTATGCGATCGGGGTCAAATGCGGTAGAACTCTCAACTACATACAATGACGTTTCTCTTATAAGACTGCAAGTTACCCCAGACGGATCAGGCGGGACTGTTGCTTTAGACGTTGATAACTATGATCCTAACAACTGGAATATTATCTTTTTTAGCTGTGATACGTCTGGAGATATATTTTTGTATGTTAATGGGCAAACATCTTCTGCTACTTCACGGTCAGGTAACATTAACCTTCAGTCGGGAACTGATTTTCATATTTTGGCATATGACAGTAGTAGCAACCCAAGTTATGGAGCAAAACATATCGGTTCAGTAGTCTTTTATGACGAACACATAGATTTTTCACAGGAAGCTAATAGAAATTTGTTTGTGGATCAGCTTGGGTTCCCCAAAGACATAAAAGCACAAGTTGATAACGGAAACATCAATGAGCCATTAATACTGTTAGAGTTTAAAGACAGTTCTAACTTCGGCATAAATTCAGGAAGTGCTGGAAACTTTACGGTAAATGGAACAATAGCTGACGGCGGTTACGTCAAAGGTTAATTAGGAGCAAACCATGTATTTAAAAACAAACAACGGACAAGTTGAGAAATACCCATACTCAATCGGCTTGTTGCGGAGAGATAACCCAAACATTTCATTCCCGAAGAAGCCTAGTGATTCAACCTTGGCTGACTACGGTGTGTATCCAGTACGGGAAACAAACCCGACTGTTGGTGCAGACCAAAAGCTAGTCAAGTCATGGACACCTGAACTGGTAAACGGCGAGTGGATTCTAAATCATCAAGCAGTGGACATGACTGCTGAAGAGATTGCAGAGCGTGATGGTGTTGTTGCATCTAATGTGCGGGAGAAGCGTGACAGACTCCTTGCTGAGACTGACTGGACAGGCTTGTCTGATGTGACCATGAGCGCAGAGATGACAACTTATCGTCAGGCACTGCGTGACATTACCACACATGCAAACTTCCCATATTTGGAAGACGCTGACTGGCCTGTAAAGCCTTAAGGATAGGATGTGACACAGATGGCAACAGAAGGCACTAAGCAAGTCGTTGATGCAGTTAGTGTACTCACCGTAGTTGGAACCATAGGCGAGTTGTTGCCTCCTTTGGCGGCCCTATTCACCCTTGTGTGGACAGCAATCCGCATTTATGAAACAAAGACAGTACAGAGGCTTCTAGGAAGGAAACCTCCAAATGATAGCTGAGCTTGCCGCCGCTAATGCCGCCTTTGGTGTTATTAAGGAAGCCATAGCAAACGGTAAAGAAATCTATGAAGCGGGTGATGCACTCGCAGACTACTTTGGCCTCAAGGCTGAAATACAGAAGAAGGCACATGAGCATGGATACAAGTCCGATATGCAAGCCTTCCAAGCAACAGAGCAACTTAGAGAATATGAAAATTCTCTGAAGCAAATGATGATATGGCAGGGCAGAGCAAATCTTTGGACAGACTGGCTTGCATTCCAGAAACAGATGAAGGAAAGCCGTGAAGCGGCAGAAAATGAAGAACGAAAAAAGAAAGCCCGTAGACGTAAACTCATTAAAGACTGGTGTATTGGTATCGCTGTTACCGTGGCCACCCTTTCTGCTGTTGGCATATGTGCTTACTTCCTATATTGGCTCGTAACAACTAAAGGCACTTAGTATGTGGATTGTAATAGGTATTTTTACAATTGTATTGCAACCCGGAATATTGCAAATAGTAGAGAAACAGGAGTTCTCAAACCCACAAGACTGTTTTGATAAGGCTATGGAAATCATGGCAGACACAACTGATCCTCGTGGTATGGCTTGTGTACCTATCAAAAAGGATAGTATGTAATGTGGACAGCACTCATTGGCCCTGTCGTTGATCTTGCCAAAGGATTTATCAAAGGTAGGATAGATGAAGCCAAGATTAAACAAGAGGTCAAGTTAGAACGCCTCAAGAATGATGCAGACTGGGAAGCTCGTATGGCTGACGCATCTGCACATAGTTGGAAGGATGAATGGTTTACGATCTTGTTGTCGTTACCAATTGTCTTTGTAGGATACGGTGTAGCGGTAGATGATATGGATGTAATTGAACGTGTGCATCGTGCATTTGAAGTGTTAGCAGGACTACCAGAATGGTTTCAGTTCTTGTTATACACAGCAGTACTAGCGTCCTTTGGAATCAAAGGTGTTGATAAAGTAATGGGAAAGAAGTAATTATGATGTACGGTAAGAAGAAGACAGGAACAAAGAAAGCATTTAAAACCTGTGCAGGTTGCCCAACACCATCAAAGTGTAAAGCCGCAGGTAAATGCTTAGGTAAGGCTAAGAAGTAATGCCGTTTCCTAAAGGCAAACAAGGCTACTCTGAAAAACAAAAGAAACTAGCTAGAGTAGCTCCTCCAAGAAACAAGATTACAGCGGCTGATCTTAAGAAGGTAAAACGTGGCAAAAAGTCCAGAACCAAAAAATAAAGCATTG
>Ga0208019_1001857_pt1 | contig 11004 bp, 19 predicted proteins | sample CB_VirMetaG_5_FD_184540 | JGI IMG/M metagenome (GOLD analysis project Ga0208019, IMG submission 184540) | Freshwater to marine saline gradient viral communities from Chesapeake Bay - CB_1508_1D Viral MetaG (SPAdes) (version 4) | ecosystem: Environmental > Aquatic > Marine > Coastal | place: USA... | reverse complement strand
TGCACCTTACTTGAATGTCATGTGGATTTGGACCTCAAGGGTTATGAGGACGTGGATGACGAAGGGGAGCCTACTGGAATTAGGATTCCGTATGTTGTTACGATCTCTCAGGACAATGGGCAGGTTCTATCTATTAGGAGAAATTATCGGGAGGATGACGAGAGGCGTAAGAAGATTCAATACTTTACGCACTTCAAGTTCTTGCCTGGATTTGGGTTTTACGGTTTAGGGTTGATTCACACTATTGGCGGTTTGTCACGGACGGCTACCGCTGCACTAAGGCAACTCATTGATGCTGGTACCTTGTCCAACCTCCCCGCTGGCTTTAAGGCCAGAGGACTCCGTATCAGGGACGATGATAATCCACTCCAACCAGGCGAATTCCGCGACGTGGATGCTCCTGGCGGAGCCATCCGTGACTCCCTCATGCCTCTTCCTTTCAAGGGGCCCGATCAGACGCTATTTAACTTGCTAGGTTTTGTGGTGCAGGCGGGACAGCGCTTTGCCACGATTACCGATCTAAAGGTTGGGGACGGCAATGATCAGGCGGCTGTCGGAACGACGATTGCAATGATTGAGCAAGGCTCGCGGGTGATGAGCGCAGTGCATAAGAGATTGCACTACGCTATGCGTCAGGAGTTTAAGATTCTGTCTCGCGTGATGAGCGAGAGCTTACCTCAGGAATATCCATACTCTGTTGCGGGCGGTGATGCAACTGTTATGCGCGAAGACTTTGATGATAGAGTTGACGTGATTCCGGTGAGCAACCCGAATGTTTTCAGTCAAGCGCAGCGCATAATGCTCGCGCAAACTAAATTGCAACTAGCTGGGGCCGCACCGGAATTACACAACATGCACGAAGTGTATCGTGACATGTATGAGGCGTTAGGCGTGACCGACGTAGACCGGATCATGAAGAACGTTCCTTCTGAGGATCCGATGCCTATCGATCCGGCACAAGAAAACATTAATGCTTTGGATATGTTGCCGCTTAGAGCTTTTGAGGGTCAGAACCATCAAGCGCATATTATGGCGCACTTGGTATTTGGTACGAGCCCAATGGTTGCTTCATTGCCACCAGTGGCTATGTCTTTACAGAAGCACGTGATGGAGCACGTTAAGATTGCGGCTCAGGAGCAAGCTTCTCAAGCATACCTGCAACAAGTTCAGCAAATGGGTGGTAGGCCCGCGACAGAAGAACAAATGTTGCAGATTGAGCAGATGGTGGCACAATTCATTGCGGAAGGTATGCAACAGGTTAAACAGCTATCTGGACAACTTTCTGGAGCAGGTCAACCGGATCCTTTGGTTCAGCTCAAGGAACAAGAGCTACAGATTAAGGCGCAGGCTGAACAGAACGATGCTCAGACTGAGGCTCAGAAACTTAATCTGGAAGCTCAAGGTATGCAGATCAGGTCTAACCAGTTCCAGCAGCGGTTGGCTTCGCAAGAAAAACAAACGCAAGCTAGGATACAATCTGCAATGGAACGTGAATTGTTAAAACAACGAAACGGTAGGAGTCAAGGATGAAAGGTAGAGTAAAATATATGGGGTCTGCCCCATCAAACCCACCAAAGGCAGTTCCTTATGCTGATATCGATGGTCAAGGCCGAGTTCCTTATGGAAAGACAGCCGAGCCACCAATGTCCGGAGACAGCAGGGCGCCTATGAAAATGCGTGGTACAGGTGCCGCGATCAAAGGTACCGATTTCTATGGGTGCTACCATGCCACTAAAAAAGGGTAAAAGTAAGAAAACGGTTAGCACAAACATCAAGAAGTTAGTAGACGAGGGTTATCCTCAAAAACAAGCGGTAGCTATTGCTTTATCTTCTGCGGGTAAATCCAAAAAGAAGAAGCGCAAGAAAACTACAGTTTAATAAGGAGTCTATATGTTAGCTAAAGTTTGGGATGTTTTTATGGAGTACAAAGACGTTGCAGCTAGACGTTGGGTAGCTGTTTTTGTGGCATGTTGTGGTGTTATGTCCATGGGAGACCTTGGAAAAATTGGTGAACCACAACATCTTTTAGTAGCAACTTTGACCGGTATCATGGCGACCTTAATCATTATTGGAGCTCTTGTACTAAGCAAGGATGCTCTAAAAGATAAAGGTAAAAAAGAAGCAGGGCTTGTTTTTGTTTCTACGGGTATTGCAGATTTTGTAGTTCACCCGTCTAACTTTGCATTAGAGGCCGTAGTAACTGGCGCAGTTGCGGTAGGGGTTGCTTGGTGTATATCTAAATTAATGTCTAAAGTTTGCCAATGTGACTAGCTAAGAACGTGGCGACCAAACTAAATGAGAGTACCGAATTACAAGTACCGGTAAAAAATCTTATTGGTATGGTCGCTGCTGCCGCAACCGCTACGTGGCTGTATTTTGGTGTTATTGAGAGGCTTAACAGCTTAGAGCACTCTTTAGACATGGTTAAGCAAGAACAGCAGTTAAATTCTGAGTTTAGAATTAAGTGGCCCCGTGGCGAACTAGGTGCTTTACCTGCGGATGCTAGGCAAGAAATGTTAATTGAGCATTTACAAGGTGAGCTAGATCATTTTAGAAGCCAAATTGAAAATGGAGAAGCGCCGTTTGATGTTCAACAGAAACTAAACATTGAGTTTATAGAGCGCAGACTTACTGAAGTTGAAAAAAAGATACAGGGTAAAAAATAGGAGATTGTATGGCTATACCTTTTTTAAGTGCTTTAATCGAACCTGTAACTGGACTTTTAGATAAGGTCATTGAAGATAAAGACCAGAAAGCGAAGTTAGCTCATGAAATTGCTACGATGGCGGACAACCACGCGCACCAGTTGGCCTTGGCCCAAATCGAGGTTAACAAAGCGGAAGCGGGTAGTAATTCAACTTTTAAAGGCGGTTGGAGACCATTCGTGGGTTGGGTTTGCGGTATTGCCTTTGCTTATCATTTCGTTATCCAGCCTTTGGCTATTTTTGTCTTGGCTTATTACGGATTAGAAGTACCCGATCTACCAGAGTTCGATATGGGTCAATTAATGACTGTGCTTATGGGTATGTTAGGACTTGGCGGTTTGCGTAGTTTTGAGAAATACAAAGGAGTGTCTAAATAATGACAAAAACACTAACGTGGCTGTTTTTATTTATCTCCTCTGTTGTTTATGGTCAGTCAACGGATGGGGTGCAAATGTGCGATGGAGATTTTGCACTTTGTGCGGCTTCAACCTGTACCCCAACAGGTAGGACTATTTCTGTAAAAGGAAAGATTTATCCCGAGGCGGTTTGTGAGTGCCCCGTTCTAAATGGTAAAGCTTTGGCTGATGTTACGGGTGGAACGATGCAGGGTTCTTGTGATTCCACCCATAAGGGACAGGTTTGGAGTCTTTTTAGCTACCAAGCTTTTTTACCCCAGAAAATGAACGATTGGGCAACAACTCCTAGTAAAACAAAAACTAGGGTTCAGGAGTGTAGTGCAGAGCTTAATCTTGGTTCACAAACCGTAAATTGTTTTTCTATGTCTTGTGAAATAACTTCAGAAGTTAATGGTGTTATTGTTGCTTCTTGTTCTTGCCCCATAGGTCAGTCAGTAGATAATGAATACATTTCACCGGCTACTACTTTTTTAATACAATCCGGCCAAGGTGATTCCGAATATTGCGGAAAACACCCGGTAGCCATAACTCCCTGGATGCAATAATGTCTAAGCCTAAAGGTACAAGATCCGGAATCGGAGAGAAACGTCCTAGAATAAAACACAAGCATAAAACTAGTGATGGGAGTTCCCCGTTTTCTAGGCCACGTAACAAACATAAGAAACGCAACTTTAAAAAATACAGAGGCCAAGGAGGTCGGAAATAATGTCGTTTCAGTTGTCTGAAAGAAGTTTAGGTAGGCTTGACGGCGTTGACGAAAAGCTTGTAGAAGTAGTCAAAAAAGCAATTGAGCTTACTAAAATAGATTTTGGGGTTACTGAGGGACTTCGAACAATTGAGCGTCAACAAGAATTAGTTGCGGCTGGTGCCAGTCAAACAATGGCTAGTAAACACATCGAGGGGCAAGCCGTAGATTTAGTAGCTTATATTGGCTCCAGGGTATCTTGGGAATTAAACTTATACGATGACATAGCAGACGCTATGAAGCAGGCCGCTAAAGAAGTAGGAGTTACGTTACGTTGGGGAGCGGCATGGCATAAAAATTTGACAGATACCGATCTTACTTCTGCTGAATTAATGAACGAATACGTGGATCTGCGTCGAAGTCAAAATAAAAGACCTTTTATTGACGCACCGCACTTCGAACTCGCATAAAAACTTATATTATCCTAGCTTATCGCATATAAGCTATGCTAATATGACATATATCTTTACCAACAACCAAGCGAGGTACGATGGATGAGATATATGTAGCAGAAGCGGTATTTCGGATTATCCGAGAAAGACGTGAGAGCATTGTCGATTTGTTGCAGTACGGCAATGTAAAATCAATGGAACACTATCGTGAGCTTATGGGAAACATAGATTCCTTAAATCACGTGGAACAGGAACTCAAGGGCCTGCTAAAGAAACAGGAGCTATCAGATGACTGAAGCGGTAGAAACAGAAGAAAAACTTAACGTGGCCGCTGCTTATGTGGATGAGCCCGTATTAAACCCTGAATTAATTAATAAAAGCCTTATAGATCGAATGCCACAACCAACTGGTTGGCGTATTTTGATCCTTCCTTATAAAGGTAGAGCTAAAACCGAAAGCGGGATTGTCTTGCCAGATGAAGTGCAAGATAAGAAGCAAATATCAACACAAGTAGGTTATGTGTTGAGAATAGGTCCTTTGGCTTACAAAGATACCGAAAAGTTCCCGTCAGGCCCTTGGTGTGAAGAAAAACAATGGGTCATGTTTGCAAGATACGCGGGATCTAGATTTCAGATTGATGGTGGAGAGGTTCGTATTCTTAATGATGACGAGATCCTAGCCACTATTCTTGATCCTGAAGATATCCATCATTTATAAGGAATTAAGATATGGCTGAAGAAAAACAGATAGAAATGGAGTTAGAGGAAGATCAGGATACAGAAATTGATCTTCCTGAAGAGAAAGAAAATCCGTCGGTAGAAATGGCGGATGACGATTCGGAGGATCAATTTAAGAAAGCCGAATCTTCTACTCAAAAGAGGATTGACCGTCTAACTAAAAAAATGCGTGAAGCCGAGCGCCGTGAACAGGAGGCTCTAAACTACGCAAAACAGGTTCAAACCGAGGCACAAACTCTAAAACAACGCATGGACGCGTTGGATAACAGCTATGTTTCTGAGTTTTCCACTAGGGTTACCGCCCAAATGGAACAAGCGGAAAATGAGTTATCTAGGGCTATGGAATTGGGTGATACAAAAGGCGCTATTGAAGCTCAACGCAAAATCACCGCGTTAGCCATTCAAGCTGACAGAGCTGATCAAGCAAAAATGCAGCAAGAGCAGTATAAAAAACAGCTTGAAATGGAAGCCCAGTATCGTCAGAATCAACCTCAACAACAAAGACAAGCCCCTAAACGACCTGATCCAAAGGCCGAGCAGTGGGCGGTTAGGAACAAATGGTTTGGTGAAGATCAGGCCATGACTTATGCGGTATTTGGTATTCATAAAAAACTTATTGAGGACGAAGGATTTGACCCTCAGAGTGATGACTACTATACTGAACTAGATCGACGAATGGCGGATGAATTTCCGCACAAGTTGAAGAGCCAAAGCAAACGACCCGCCCAGACGGTTGCTTCTGCTTCTAGAGTAACACCTGGGCGCAGTGGGAAGAAGGTTCGACTCACCCCGAGCCAAGTCGCAATAGCGAAAAAATTGGGTGTGCCACTTGAAGAATACGCGAAATACGTGAAGGAGTAATAGAGATGACTGAAGAAACCAAAATCGATAGAAGCTCCCGCGCAAGTAATACCAGGGAGAAAAAGGCTGTGCGTAAGCCTTGGGCTCCACCCTCTGTACTAGATGCACCACCTGCGCCAGACGGATTTAAGCATCGTTGGATTCGAGCAGAAACGCGAGGATTTGATGATACTAAAAACGTAAGTGCAAAAATACGGGAAGGATATGAGCTGGTTCGTAAAGACGAATATCCAGACTTTGAAGGTCCCGTTGTTGAAACAGGTAAATATGCAGGTGTGTTTGGACAGGGAGGGCTGATACTCGCTCGAATTCCTGTTGAAACCGTGGCAGAACGAACCGAATACTTCAAAGGAAGAAGTAAGGATCAAATGGATGCGGTAGATCATGACATGATGCGCGAGAATGCCCACTCAACCATGACGATCAGCAAACCTGACCGTCAATCTCGTGTAACTTTTGGTGGTCCGAAAAAATAACGTAGGACTGCCCTTTTAGGAGAAAAAATCATGGCAAATGCAACAACCGCCTATGGTCTTCGTCCTATCGGGCTTGTTGGTAGCGGTGCTAATTCTACCGGTGTAACCGAGTATGAAATCGCTTCTAACAATACTAATGCTATTTATCAGTACGAGATCGTAGTCCCAACATCTGCTGGGGTTATTGATCAAGCTGGTGATACTGCGGGTGGTACCACGCAGGCATTAGGTGTTCTGATGGGCGTACAATACCATGACTCCGTACAGAAAAAACCTGTATGGATTAATTACTGGCCTGGTTCAGGTTCAGTCAGCGTTGACACAAACTACCCTGTAAAGGCGTATGTGGCTGACGATCCTAACCAACTCTTTAAAGTTGCGTCTGACGCATCATTGACTAACCGTGCTACTGCACTTGCTGCCGTATTTGCTAACGCATCTCTCGGTACTTCTGCTCGTAGTGGTTCAAGTGCCAATGGTAACTCAACGTCTGCTTTGAGTGTATCGTCAATTGCTACGACGGCAACATTGCCGCTTCGTGTGGTTGGGATTATGGACGACGAAGCTAACAGCGACTTCACTGCCGCTGGTATTCCGCTTATTGTTCGTCTGAACGCACACTTCAACGCTGGAACCCGCCGGTTTGATTCTCAAACCACCGCGGATTCTACCGGCATTTAAGGAGGGATAAAAAATGGCTATTTCTCGCGCACAACTGGCGAAAGAGCTAGAACCCGGCCTTAATGCCTTGTTCGGGCTCGAATACAACCGTTACGAAAACGAGCATTCTGAAATCTTCGAAGAAGAGTCTTCTGACAGAGCTTTTGAAGAGGAAGTAATGCTTGCTGGATTCTCAACTGCACCTGTTAAAAACGAAGGCTCTGCCATTAGTTTTGACGATGCACAAGAGACTTTCACAGCTCGTTACACTCATGAAACCATCGCACTTGCATTCTCGATTACAGAAGAGGCTATCGAAGATAACCTTTATGATCGACTTGCATCTCGATACACTAAAGCCCTTGCACGTTCAATGGCTCAGACAAAGCAGATCAAAGCAGCAGCTATTTTGAACAATGCGTTCAATACTAGCTACCCTGTTGGTGACGGTGCAGCACTTTGCTCATCTTCTCACCCAAGCATGTCTGGTAACCAGCGTAACGTATTGTCAGTAGCTGCTGACCTCAACGAGACTTCTCTTGAGCAAATGCTTATTGACATTGCAGGTCTTACCGATGAGCGCGGTCTAAAGATCGCTGTTCGTGGTACAAAGCTGATCATTCCTAAAGAATTGCAATTTATTGCAGAGCGTGTGATCAACTCTAACCTACGTTCAGGAACTGCGGACAATGATCTCAACGCAACCAAGAGCATGGGAATGCTTCCAGAGGGTGCAGTGGTTAACCACTTCCTAACGGATACCGATGCTTTCTTCATTAAGACAGACGCACCTAACGGCTTCAAATACTTCAACCGTTCGCCAATTAAGACGGCAATGGAAGGAGATTTTGACACCGGTAACATGCGATTCAAGGCACGTGAGCGTTATAGCTTTGGTGTTTCTGATTGGCGTTGTGTCTTCGGCACCCCAGGTGCTGCATAAACCATTGTAATATAAGGTAAAATCTTATAACTAAGGTTTGGGAAGGGATAGGTAAAACTATCCCTTTCTTTTTGTGTTAATTTTTTGTATTCTAGGGGTATCCCTGACAGTTGCATGGTGCGACTGACATTTGCCAAGACAGGAGAAAACATGGCTAATACTACTTTTAATGGACCGGTCCGCTCAGAGAACGGTTTCAAAGACATTACCAAAAACGCCAGTACCGGCGCAGAAACAACCAATATCTCTATTACCTATGACGGCACAAACAGTGTTGTTATCCTTTCTGATCTACCTACTTCAGATCCATCAGTAGCAGGTCAGCTTTGGAGCAATTCAGGCGTTCTAACTGTTTCTGCTGGTTAATAGGGGCTAAAAATGGCTAATTCAGACGTAAAAGCAAAACGTCTGACCGGTACAGGCGCGGCTAGTGTTGGTCGCGCCCGACTGCGTCAGGTTCAAGTTTTGACTGGCGCTGGAGCTGGACGTTTAACTGTGACCGATGGTAATGGTGGTGCTACGGTATTAGATATCGACTTTTTAGCATCAGATTCGCATTCCGTTAACATTCCAGACGAAGGCTTATTATTTACAGATGATGTTTATATAGCTACTGCTACAAACATCACCGCAATGACCATCTTCTACAGTTAGGAGTTTTAACATGGCCCGTGAAGTAAGCTCCATCTCTCGCGTAGGAACATCCGAGCCGTTTGAGCTTCAAGTTGCTCGTGGGCAAATATCATTCCATAAAACTATTTTTAAGTTTGGTTACAACGCTGTTGTTGGATCCACTAAGGAAACTATTTGGGAACAAGGTGGTTTATACGCTTATCCCGCATCAGCCACAGTAATGACTGTATCAAGCAGTTCAGCTAATGACACTGCCGCAGGAACTGGTGCAAGAACAGTAGAAGTTTTTGGCCTAGATGCCGATTACAACGAAATAAACGAAGTTGTCATATTAAACGGACAAACGGCTGTTAATACGACAAAGTCTTACTTGCGTATAAATCGTGGCATTGTCCGCAGTGCAGGTAGTGGTGGCGCAAACGCTGGAACAATTTACGCAGGAACAGGCACAGTGACCGCTGGAGTTCCAGCTAATATTTACCTGAGCATAAATGGTGATGGCGACAACCAAACATTGATGGCTCTTTGGACAGTTCCCGCAGGATATACAGCGTTCCTTTCAAAGATGTCTTTGTCCACAGGCACATCTACCAACACCAAAGCTCTTTTGAATGCTAGTCTTGTTGCTAGACCGTATGGAGAGGTCTTTCAAATAAAGGAAAGATTTACTCTTACAGATGGGGCGCACGAACAGTTTTATACTTTCCCGTTAAAGTTTACAGAAAAAACAGACTTAGAGATGAGGGGATTTTCTTCTTCAGGGTCGGTTGACTTTAATGTCTCCGCGTCAATGGAGTTTGTTTACATTCAAAACGGAAGTGACTTGTAATGGCTTCTACGAAAAATGTTAAAAGATTACCTTCCGGTCGTTTGAGTTATAGAGGAGAAACCTTTGCTGGATATAACAAACCAAAAAGAACTCCCGGAGGGACAAAGAAATCCGCTGTCTTGGCTAAAAAAGGTGACCAAGTCAGGATTGTTAGGTTCGGTGATCCGAACATGTCTATCAAAAAAGACCAACCGTCCCGTAGGAAGAGTTTCAGGGCGCGGCACAACTGCGCGAGCGCTTCAGATAAATTTTCCGCAAGATATTGGTCGTGTAAAGCGTGGTGATGATATGAGTCCTGAAGAAGTTTTATCTAAACTAGCCCAACATGAAATGAAGTGTGATCTTCGATATCAACGTATTGAAGAACGCTTGGATGACCAAAAAGAAGAACTTCTTTGGTTGAAAAAAATGATGTGGGGAATTGTGGTTTTAATTTTTATAGCCCCTATGGTTCATAAACTGTTAGGAGGTTAAAAATGGCTGCTTCTAAAGGTTTATATGCAAACATTCACGCTAAACAAGAGCGTATTAAAGCTGGTAGCGGAGAAACGATGAGAAAACCCGGTACTAAGGGCGCTCCAACAGCTAAAGCTTTTAAAGAGTCGGCAAAAACGGCCAAAAAACCAAAGAAAGTTAAGAAAACTAAGAAAGTTAAGAAAACTAAGAAAGCTACAACATGAGCACTTCGGGCAGCAAGAACTTCGAATTAGATGTAGCAGATTACATCGAAGAGGCTTTTGAGCGTTGTGGCTTAGAGGTTAGAACCGGCTACGACCTCAAAACTGCTAAAAGATCGCTTAATCTTTTGCTTGCGGATTGGGCTAACCGTGGTTTAAATCAATGGACTATCAAGCAACGCTCCTTAACTTTGGTGGCTAATGACGGGGAATATGATCTTAGTACAGACGTTATTGATGTTTTGTCTGTAGTAGTACGAGTTTCTGGTACAGATTACTCATTGGAAAGATTGAGTCGAGACGAGTATCTGACAATCCCAACTAAGACTACAACAGGAAGACCTAATCAATTCTTTTTAGATAGACAACTTACACCTAATTTAAAATTGTGGCCTGTACCGGATAGTTCTACAACTTACACCGTGTATTATGATGCTTTGACTCGTATGGATGACGCCGATACGTTTACGAATACTATGGATTTACCGTTTAGGTTTTATCCCTGTTTAGCCGCAGGATTAGCTTATTACATAGCTTTGAAGAAAAATCCTCAACGCGTACAACTGTTAAAGGCCGTATATGAAGAAGAGTTTCAAAGGGCCGCGGAAGAAGATCGAGACCGAGCTTCGTTCAATGTTGTTCCTAAGTATTCATACTATAGGGCCGGTTAATGGCTAAGTTTGCGTCAGGTAAAGACTCGTGGGCTATTTCTGATCGATCTGGTCAGAGATATCCGTACCGAGTTATGAAGCGTGAGTGGAACGGACTGTTAGTCGGACCAGATGAATATGAGCCTAAACACCCTCAATTAGGGCCGTTTAGGAAGGTAGTAGATCCGCAAGCGTTACAAAACGCTAGACCAGACAGGGTTGAGCCTTTGGATGTATATGTTGGTGTTCCCTTGGTAGAAAATGAAAATTTAAGACCTGC
>Ga0208019_1001855_pt1 | contig 11011 bp, 13 predicted proteins | sample CB_VirMetaG_5_FD_184540 | JGI IMG/M metagenome (GOLD analysis project Ga0208019, IMG submission 184540) | Freshwater to marine saline gradient viral communities from Chesapeake Bay - CB_1508_1D Viral MetaG (SPAdes) (version 4) | ecosystem: Environmental > Aquatic > Marine > Coastal | place: USA... | reverse complement strand
CTGTATATATTGGGTAATCTGATCTAGCTAGAGAAGCGGCACTTTCAAAAAGCCTTTTACCACCCTCAGATACCCAACCTGGTAACTGTGTATCTGTTACAACTTCACTATAATCTGGAAGTGGGTCAACAGTTGTAGTGCAAAATCCACCCATCTTTACTTCTCCACATATGTAGAGCCAGCTTTGACTAGCCCTAGTTTCTCATAAAATTTATCCTTGCGATTTATGTCACCAGAATAAATATGACCTAATCTCAATTTTAGTTTAGCATCTTTCGCAATTTTGATAAATGCCTTTATTAACATAATAGCTGCCCTAGACTTTCTATGTGAAGGTGAAACATAAAACCAAATATCTGACACAAAAGGCTCAGAAGACCACCAATCTGAGGTAGTCATACCAGCTATTGATCCAGTAATTATATTATTTTTTACACTTACCAAAACTAAACCTTTATGTACTACTTCATTGATTTTACTCAACAACTTATAATCGTCTATAGGTGCTACATCTAATTCAGTATTACTATGCATTTCTTTTAACATAGCAAACAGAGCCGATATATCTATAGCATCAGCCCTTCTTACTTGCATTACATGTTGCCTAATGCACCCATGTCTTTAGGCATATCGCCTAATCCCATCTGATCTTCTTCCATTGCATCGCCAGCACCACTTTGCTCTACCATTTCGATTAACTGTTGCATCTCTGGCAACAACTTAACCAAAACACTAGCAACCTCTGGCGTAATTGCTCTGTCTAACATTTGCAACTCTTCTGGAGTCATATTACTTAACCTCATGAATAATGCATTCTTAATGCCTTCACTTGGTCGCATTATCACTTCATTTGCCTCTGGTGGCAGACCCATGTCTAGCTGTGGGTTTGCAGGCATTCTTTCTCTAATACCCATTTGAGCTTCCATAGGCATTCTTTCGCCCATCATTCTCATATCTTCAGCCATAATTAAATCTCCTTTGTTTTATATAATACTGACCAATCTGTTTCTTTACAAAATAAGCCTAAAGTCCAACAAACTGGCTCAAAGATTTTTCTATAAAGTTTTCCAAGATAATCTGGTTTCTTTCTTTCGCCATATATGTAAGCTATTTCGTTTGCACGATGTTTTACCACATGTGTCCAAAATTTTACATATTTACCTTTTCTCATTTGTTTGACCATCCAAAGTGCCCACATATGATAGCCATTGACATGTTTTGTAGATAGATAATCTCTTGTAAACTTGTAGTCGTTAATTAGTTCTTTTCGTGTAATTAAACCTTGTTTATTTAGTTCATTACATATTACACGACCACCTAGAGCACCACCTATCATGCCACCAATAACAGTACCAATGCCAGGTAATATAGCAGTACCAATCGATTGACCTATGGCAGTACCAGCCCCAGTCTTTGCTGCCTTCTCTACATCACCAGTCAGAACTAGTGTTGTTGCTGCAGAAAATAACCCAGCAGTACCAGCGGCACCAAAGTTTGTTTGTCCTGCATCACTAAAAGGATTAAGCCTATCACCAACACCTTCAGCATAACCAGTAAAGCCACCACTAGGCGAAGGGCTTGCAGAGGTTACTGCAGAAGCAGAAGTTTTAGGTGCACTAAATGTGTCTGCCACACTACCTCCAGCATCCAAATATCCAACTGGATCTACTGTTGGGTCTACAAATTCACTACCACCAATAAGTTGACCTTTTGGATTAAATCCATATCCCTTTTCTGCAAGTTTTCCTGCATCGTATACGTTTGCTTTGTTTGTTGTGTCAAAAAGAAGTCCTTTTTCCTTATAACCAAAAACCTCAGGGTCACCTAATTCTCTATAAAGTTCAGTGTTGCCTGTTGCTTTAGCAATGTCTGCACTTGCTAATTCTGGGATCATAACTTGGTTACTTCCCATTAACGCCCCTGATTTTTGATTGACATAAAGTGCTGGATCAAAACCTTGGTAGGCTTCGTTAACTAATTTTGAAGGACTTGTTGAAAAAGTGTCCATAAAACCTTGACCTGCTCTGCTTAATGCATCGCCTTGATAGTAACCACCAGGATTAACAAGAGCCTCTCCAACTGCTGATCCAACTACTGGTGCTATACCCATAGCTGTTTCGCCTATTACTTGACCCCATGTAGGTGCTTGTGGGTTCTGTTGTTGATATTGGTCATACATTTCTTTGTATCGTCTATCTTCTTCTCTTCTGGGATCATATGTACGCTCACCTACTTTTATTTGTCTGACAAACTCAAACATAGGTATGCCACCTTGAATACCATAGACATTTTGCAAGTTTGCACCTTGCCCTGTATTATAAGCTTTGGTTTGGTAAATGTTATATGTAGTTGGCTTATCAAGCTCACTATCTAAAGTTAATATATTACCAAACTGATCATATTGTACAGCCATTATAAGCTCCTTATGTTATCTCTAGAAAACTACCCACAACATGCAATCTATCTGCAGTTGCCGCAGTTACCTTGAGAATTTGACCTTCTTCTAACACCAAAGGTTGCGTTAACAATTCTTCTGTTCCATTTGCACCAACAGTTTTCGTTTTGTATATACTAAACACATTAGCACCATTTGTTAAGGTTAAAGTTATAGTATCGCCACTTCCACTATCATCAGACACTAAAATACTTCTAAAAATTGCACTTGTAGCAGTAGGTGTGGTGTATAAAGTTGTGGCATCAGTTGTTGTTAAATCTAATAATGCATTTTTATAACTATTAGCCATTAAACCAACTCACTGCTTCTGATATCTCTTGTGTGGTTTTACTTGATGTGTTTTGTGATAGTATTGCACTTTTAGTTTGTAATTCAATTGCAGACACTAAAGAATTAGCCCAAGTAGTCGAGTATGTTCCAGTTGGGGTAGGCATTCTAATATTAATATTTGCTGGTGCTGGTTGGGTCATCTTAATCCATCCTGTCTAGTATTGATTCTAAAATCACCTAATTGCCATTCATCTTGAGTGCCAGTGCTTTCTATTTTCATAGTCATTTGCCTTGCTTTGGCTCTTGTACTTACTTTTTGTGTTTGATTAGTAACAGTAAAAGTGCCTTTTGTAATGTCAGGGGCATTAGGATATTTCCTAGTTTTCAGCGTGATGGCTAAAGTTGTATCGTCTGTTGCAGTTAAATCTGGTATAATTTTATCAACTAAAAAGGTATTATCTCCACCTTGAGATATTTCCATAGCAGAACTTTCCACAAAGCTATTCATAGCTGAACCATTGTCACTTGTTCCAGTTTCATGATTATAGAGTATTCCATTTTCGTCAAAAGCAAATGGTACTGTTCTTGCCCCTAAAGCGTCTGACCATACTGTTCTATTTAATGTGCCTACAGTCCACGCTAATTCTTGATAATTGTATGTAACATAACTATCAGGCTCTGGGTTATCAGTGCCTCTTGAATTATCGTTACTTACATAAAACCAAGTAATTTCATTATATTTTTTGTTATGCCCTACTCTAGTTTTATCAATATAATTGATTTGCATTCTATTAAAAACAAAATATTGAACTGGGCATGGCAAGTCTTTTACAATACCATCATAAATAAAGAAACTAGATTTACCCATCCAATAAACAGTATTGTCTACTGACATAATACCATTTTTTGCACCAGCACCACAATTGGTTGCCAACAATCTAAATGAAAACACAAAAGGCGGCCCAATAAAACTCATACCATAAGCAGCTTCGTCAGTAGCTATAAATGTTTCGTCTTTAGCACTAATTGCACCTACTATCTTAGTTCCTACCTCTAGTCTTTGGTCACCAGCAGTATTTGTTACAGTAGGTTGCCACTCTACAAAGTTTTCTTGATTTGACCACCTAACTAGCATTGGGTCTATGTTACCACTACTACTTATTGGATCAGAGCCTAAAGCCAATAAATGTCTATCTGGGAAAGATATAATCGATACTCTTGTAGTCGTTGGCACACTAGTTGCCCCTGCTTCAGCAGAAACTAAAGATGCCCTTGTTGTTTCGCCTACTGAAGTATCCCAATAATAAATAGCTCCACCTCTTACAGTTGCAATAAGGTCTTCACCCCATAAGTTTAAACTCCATTGTGAGTTCTCTAATTTAACATCACTTTCTGTTATTGATCTAGGTGTGCCCCAAGCCTCTTTTCCCCAACCACCAGCACCCCAACCAAGTGCAGGGTCTGCTGATTGTTGACCTAAACCTTCTGCTATTCCTATCAAATACTTTATATCTATAGTTGTACCACCACCTGTTGCAGTGCTAGTCGCTGCGGTTGGCACTTCTATGCTGTAAGAATTTGTATCTATATATGTTATTTGGAAGCCTTCAACTCTATTAAAAGTATCAGCAGAAATACCACCAGTGGCAGTTGCAGAATTTATAACTATAAAATCTTTGTCACTAGCACCATGACTATTGTCTGTTATTGTTACTGTTGTGCTTCCACTTGTAGTAGATAATGGGTTGGTAAGGTTCTCTGTTGTTTTTCTTAGTGGTGTAATATCATAAAGTGATGTGTTGACTAGTATATATAAGTGATTGTGTGTACCTATAGCTATTCTATCTTCACCATCTGATATAGCCCTCCAATACACCATATTCCTTGCAATGCCTTGAATTGTAGTTTCTATAGTGGTGACATCACCTGCTTCATTTACTGCAGTATATGCTTCCTTTTCCCAACCACCTATTTTTTCTGCGTATCCATTTTTAAATCTTACAAGGTTACCATCTATCCAATACGGCCCGTTCTTGCCTGCAGAATACTGAGTAATATCCTTTACTATACCTGGTTTAATTTGCATCAATTGTAAAGGCATTATGTAACAAACCCTATATTTCTCATTCTTTCACAAAGTCTATTAGCTCTATTAGGAACTTGCTTTGCCCATTTACTATCTTCCATTTGTATAGCCGCTTCTATCCAATTATGGTCATCTACTGCTTCCTTCATTTTTTTAAATGCACTCAAACGAGGGCGACCAAGATTAAACATCATATTAGCAATGATTAATTGTGCCTCTTCTGGAAGTTCATAAAAATTGTCATATAGTATTGTGCAATCGTCTATGACCTTTTCTATATCTTCAACAAAACACTCATCAACTCTTTCTTTTGACACCTCAGTTCCAACTTCCATATCGTTTTCTGGGTCTTTAGCTCTGCATAAATGTCCAATACCAAACGTCTTATATCCTAGATGATCTAAGTAAATTTCATACTTACATCCTTCGTCTTCTATAAGTTGTTGTTTTAAAACTTCGATATCCATTTATCTTCCTTGTTTACGCCTTAAACATTCAACATGTTTATAATAGAAATAATTACCAATTTTATTGAAGAAAGTAGATAAACGCAACCAATTCCACATCATTTCGTCAAACCCTTCTGCTTCTCATATGTTCTAAGACCACCAAGACCTAGCATTCCCATTAAAACAGTCATAAGCGAACCCATGTCAAAGGTAGGGAGTTCTGGTATAGTTACGCCTAAATAAGCACATAAAAATATTGTAACAGGTGCTAATACGAAATGCCAACATAAAGCGATGCCACATGTCCAGCCAATAAAGGGTCTCCAACCTGCAACAAAGATTGATTTATGTTGGGCTTCAGCTTTGTTTATCTCTAGTTGCCCTTTTGCTAATTCTTGTGCATGATTCTCAGCCATAGTTGCCACTTCATGTGCCAACTTATTCTTCATGTCTTTGTCTTCTATGAATTTACCAAGTAAATTAGATACTGGCCCGATTAAAGCAGTTAGCATTAGTACACCCTCATTTTATTTGTATCTACATTAGCTACCAATTTACACATGCATTGGTAAACTTGTTCTTTATCATTTTTTTTTATAATTTGATTATGTAATAGATTTTTATAGGACAAACAGTCATTTATGTTTTTAAAGTATATAAATTCCATTGTAGCCCCCAAATAGCAGACTAGCATAAACGCAGTCACTTTCTAGACATCCATGCAGTAGTACCCATATATGCCCCAACTATTCCAGCACCTGATAAATAAAATAGGTTTGAAATATCACTCAACGCTTTAACTCTTTCTATATCAACAAAAAACATCGCCACAGTAAATAAACCCATAGAAATCAGTGTGTATCTAGCCATCCTTAATTGGGCTAAATGTTTTCTTAATTCATCTTCAGTTTTTTTGATTTCCTTGACATGAGATAACTCTTCGTCAGTTACTATGCCATCTCCATCTTGGTCGTATTCTTCGTATTTACTGTTTTTTTCCAGCGTTTTCATTACATTTTATATATTATCGTTGCCATAAAAATCATTAATGTTCCTGCTACGCCAATCATTATACTTTCTATTCTTTTAATACGCAGAATAGTTTCCTTCCAGCGTTCTGCACAAACTGCTTCATGAGTATCTAGTTGGGCTTTTACTTCAGTAGTTTTGACCATTAACCAGCCTTTTCCTCTTGCTCCTCGTCATCATTTTTTTCCAATGATGATCTTAATCTTCCTAGATATTGAGTTTGCAAAACTGAAATTTCTTCACTAGTTTCTCGAAGCTCATCTTGTTTTATTGCATATGATTGTAGTTTTTGTACCCATCTAATTTGTTGTGCAGACAAGTCCTCTGGGTTGTACTCTTTATTATCAATAGTAATTACATTCTCACTCATGCTGTGTATCCCTGACCTGCTGTGATTGCAGAATTAACTGCTGTCATATCTTCGTCTGTCCAATAGTCCTTAGCCACCATAATCTCTAAGTGTGCTACGTTCCTATCAACACAGTCTTGCTTGTCTTCTGCTGTATCATCTGCCATTGCTGTACCTGCAATGATAGCATTGATAAGGTCTACTGAGTGACCCATAGCTGTGTAGTCTTGTGCTATTTCTTCTGCTGTTTTTTCTATGTCTGGCATTTTATTCTCCTTTTAAGTTATTAGCCATTTTCCAATGCACTTAGTCGTGCTTCAAGTGCCTCGTTCTTTGCTGACAGTTCTTGAATTGCTTTTACTAATATAGGTACAAATTTACTATATGTTAAACCATACTGATTACCATCATCACTAAGGGTAGTCGTAAGGTTTGTTTTATCAGATATATTATAACCATATTCAGATTCTAATTTTTCAACATCTTGTGCTAAAAATCCAGTATCTAACCAATCTTCTTTATGAGTACCATCAGTAATTAAATCTCTAAAGTCTTCGCCTTGTTCAACATACTTACTTCTTTTATCCCATCTATAAGTAACAGGTTCTAGCTTATTAACAAAGTCTAAACCCATCTCCATTGGCGTTACATCTGTTTTATCACGTTTATCAGAAGCTACTGTCCAATCTACTTGAATATGAGCAGTAGTTATATTTTCATCACCTAAAGCAATAATATTACTAGCTGTTATTGCTCCCCCTGGACTACCTGCTTGTCCTGCATCATAACCAAGAATTAAACAATTATTTGCTGTAGTAAGTTGTCCTCCTGCACCTTGACCCACTAAAGTATGAAGACCACCTGTAGTAAGACTATTTCCTGCTGAAATACCAACTGCTACGTTGTAGTTTCCTGTAGTTGCATTAGGCATTGCTTCACTTCCAATAGCAGTATTATAATTTCCTATTGTAAATGAATCTCCTGAACTATGTCCTACAAATACATTCTGAACTCCAGTTGTTACATTTAGTCCTGCATTTACACCAACTGCTGTATTGTTATTGGCTGAAGTCTGTGCGTTTAAGGCTTGGTGTCCAACTGCGGTATTACTAACTCCAGTTGTATTATTTGTTAGGGTAGTTTGCCCAATGGCTATGTTATTAGACCCAGTAGTATTGTCATTTAATGCTGCGTACCCTAGTGCCACGTTGCTTGAACCACTTGTATTTAATTTTAGTGAATCCCTACCAACTGCCACATTATTGTTTCCAATAGAGTTTGTTATCATAGCACTATCGCCCATAGCCACGTTACTTATACCAGTAGTTGTTGATTGCATTGAGGCATATCCAACAGCAGTATTTGCACTTCCACTAGATACAGTTAATAGAGAGTAATACCCAACTGCTGTATTTTGAATAGCTGTGGTATTATTATATAGAGCCTGATAACCAACCCCTACATTGTTATATCCAGTAGTATTTAAAGCCATAGACGAATAACCAACTGCTGTATTACTGTTTCCTGTGGTGTTCGTAAGTAATGACTCACGACCAATAGCAGTGTTATTAACTCCACCAGTGTTTGCTTCTAATGCTTGCATACCTACAGCAGTATTACTATTTCCAGTTGAAGCATTTAGTGCCTTGTAACCAATCGCCGTATTTCCTTGTCCAGTTGTATTTGAATAGAGAGCTTGATACCCTAACGCATTGTTATAAAGTCCTGTAGTATTGCTATACAGAGACCAATATCCAACTGCTGTATTATTAGATGCTGTGGTGTTTGCTTGTAGTGCTTGCACACCAAGTGCAGTATTATTAGATCCAGTTGTATTTGAAGTTAATGCTGAAGTACCTAATGCTGTAACTGATGTGCCTGTAGTATTTTGATACAAAGCTGAATATCCAACTGCTGTATTGTTACCTGCTGTGGTATTATATCCTAAAGCATGAACACCAACTCCCACATTACCTGTACCAGTTGTAAGATTTCCTAATGCTGCAGGGCTACCACCTGTCCAACTACCTATTCCTACGTTGTTGGATCCAGTTGTAATATTTGTTAGAGATTGTGTACCAATACCTATATTTGAATTACAATTAGAACCGCTAACATTACCACGACCTGCTTCAGCACCTAAAAAGGTATTGTAATAACCTGTTGTATATCTACCAGATTCAGTACCAACTCCTGTGTTTCTATTTGCAATAGTAGCAGTCACAAACGAAGTATTCCCTATTGCTGTAGTGCCATATCCAGTTGTAAGAGATTGCCCAGACTGATACCCCACTGCTGTGTTTTGAGATGCTGTGGTGTTTGAACCCAATGAGTCTGTGCCAACTGCTGTATTAGAAGTACCAGTAGTGTTAACCGACAAAGATGAAGTGCCTACAGCAACATTCTTATCAGCAGTTGTATTTGCTCCTAATGAGTTATATCCAATAGCTATATTTTGGTCACCGTCTGTATTTGCATCTAGAGCTACAGTACCAACTGCAACATTAAGTGTGCCAGTAGTGTTTGTAAGTAGTGCCTGAAACCCCACTGCTGTGTTGTTGTTTGCTGTGGTGTTTGCTTGTAGTGCTTGATGACCAATGGCAGTGCTATTGGAGGCAGTGGTGCTATTCTGTAACGCACCCGTACCTATACCAATGTTATTAGTATCTCCTGTACCTGCAAAAGTTGTAAGTGCTAGATAACCAATACCAATGTTATTAGACGCAGTTGTTACTGCATCAAGTGCTTCAACACCAATCCCTATGTTATTATTACCTGTGGTATTTGCATATACTGCACGATTTCCTAAACCAATTGTTCTTGTACCAGTCGTATTACTATACCCTGCTTGATAACCAACTGCTGTGTTGTAATTTGCTGTGGTGTTGGCTTGAAGTGCAAGGTCTCCAACAGCCACATTTCCACCTCCTGTAGTATTAGCTTGTAAAGAATTACCACCTACACCTACATTAGAATTGCCTGTTGTATTACTGTCCAATGAATCCTTACCTACTGCCACATTAGATTCACCTGATGTATTAGCTTGTAATGCTAAATACCCAATAGCTGTGTTGTTATCTGTTGTATTATTATACAATGCTTGATACCCCACAGCCGTGTTGTTACCTCCTGTGGTGTTGGAGACTAATGCAGACGAACCAATTGCAGTGTTGAAACTGCCAGTAGTAATGGCTTGCCCTGTTGCAGCTCCTATTGCGGTATTACTTGCTCCTGATGTATTTGCTGTTAAAGCATTATTACCGATAGCTGTGTTGAAGTTACCACTTAAAGACCCATCATCAAGTGCAGTATTACCCAACGCCACGTTGCCTGTACCAACTGGATAATTACCATCTAGCTTAATTGTGCCACCATCTATTGACACGTTACCTGCTACAGTTAATCCATCTGTGACTGCTGTACCTGTTACGTCAATGCCTGTGTTGGTGGTGGCTAGTTTTGGTGCATCATCATAATAAAGTGCTACCGCAGCATCAGCAGTAAACTGAGCCATAGTTTCGCCAGTATATTTTTGAAGTGATATTGCACCATTACCTCTAAGAATAAGGCTTCCAGTACCAACATCATCTATACGAGATGCTGAACCATCGTGATAAATCTGTAAGTCATCGCCATCGCCAAAATTAAGCTTTACATTGTCTTTTAAATTTAGGTTTAGTGACGCAAAGCTATCTGTTACTGCTGCTCCACTGCCAGCACCATCAAAATATACTGCTTTGGTTTGACCACTTGGTATAGTTACGTTTGCCCCACTACCTTGAGATATATTTATGGACTGGCTGCCAGTTGTAGCGTTTTCGATAAACTGAAGTCTTGATACTGTATTAGGTGCAATTGTTAATGTTCTTGTTGCAGTTAAAGTTGCTGACGATGTGACTTTAAAATAAATTGCCCTCGCTGGGTCTGTAGCACCATCTGCAATTGTAGTTGTGGCGTCAGCGTCTGAGGTAAAACAATCTTGTGTTGCATAACCTAAAGCCTCACCTATAAGCTCTAAATTAGTGTTAGTTATAGTTCCCCATGTACCACTGGCATCGCCAGTAGCCATTTCATTAAGTCTAAGATCATTAACGTATGTACTTGCCATTTTAGTCTATCCTTATAATTGCTGAAGCTCCTGCTGCTGGAAATACAATCCTAAATGTACCACTTGAAACTGTAAAGTCTCCACCAAAGTCCAGAACTGCTATAGCTTTATCTGCGTTAGTGCTATTGTATATTAAAGCACCTCTAGCAGTAAAACTTGCACCAGTCCATTCTGGGTCATCTGCATCAAAGTATGCAGTTGTGCCAGTAGTCGCTACTGTTGTTGATGTTAGTGTAACACCTCCTGCTGTGTATCCAGTTCCACT
>Ga0208019_1001851_pt1 | contig 11017 bp, 1 predicted proteins | sample CB_VirMetaG_5_FD_184540 | JGI IMG/M metagenome (GOLD analysis project Ga0208019, IMG submission 184540) | Freshwater to marine saline gradient viral communities from Chesapeake Bay - CB_1508_1D Viral MetaG (SPAdes) (version 4) | ecosystem: Environmental > Aquatic > Marine > Coastal | place: USA... | reverse complement strand
TGCAGAATCAGCAAATTTACAATTTAGAATTAATTATTAAAGGACAATTATTTAGATGCCAATAGGATTAGGAACTAAAATAGAAGGTACAACAGTTCTTAGTGGTAATAAAGTACCATTAATTGATGGTAAATTTGTTGAATTAAAGGGTACTGCGGGCGGCGAAATTTCAAGTTATAGTAATTTAAGTGCAACTGATGTCTTTTTAATTCAACGAGAAACTCCCGCAACAGGCGGTAATACTTGATATACTTCTTTAAATACAATTGCCAATTTTATTTGAAATGAATATGATTGAGAGACAGTTGATATTGATTGAGATGCAATAACAGGTGATTGAGGTGATATATTTATTTCAGCTTTAACCAGTATTACAAGTGATTTTGATAGTTATTTCGATGAAACAATTGCTCATAATATAATTGCAAGTATATCAAGCAGCTTTTCTGGTGATTATTTTTCTAATGATATCGCAAATGGAATAATATCTAGCATATCGAGCAGCTTTTCAGGTGATTATTTTTCTAACGATATCGCAAATGGAATAATATCTAGCATATCGAGCAGCTTTTCTGGTGATTATTTTTCTAATGATATCGCAAATGGAATAATATCTAGCATATCGAGCAGCTTTTCAGGTGATTATTTTTCTAACGATATCGCAAATGAAATGATCGCTAGCATATCGAGCAGCTTTTCTGGTGATTATTTTTCTAACGATATCGCAAATGAAATGATCGCTAGCATATCGAGCAGCTTTTCTGGTGATTATTTTTCTAATGATATCGCAAATGAAATAATTGCAAGTATATCAAGCAGCTTTTCTGGTGATTATTTTTCTAATGATATCGCAAATGAAATAATTGCAAGTATATCAAGCAGCTTTTCTGGTGATTATTTTTCTAATGATATCGCAAATGGAATGATCGCTAGCATATCAAGTAGTTTTTCAGGAGATTATTTTTCTGGTGACATCGCAAATGGAATAATATCTAGCATATCAAGTAGTTTTTCAGGAGATTATTTTTCTGGTGATATTGCAGATGGAATAATATCTAGCATATCAAGCAGCTTTTCTGGTGATTATTTTTCTGGTGACATCGCAAATGGAATGATTGCAAGTATATCGAGCAGCTTTTCTGGTGATTATTTTTCTGGTGATATTGCAGATGGAATAATATCTAGCATATCAAGCAGCTTTTCTGGTGATTATTTTTCTGGTGATATTGCAGATGGAATAATATCTAGCATATCAAGCAGCTTTTCAGGTGATTATTTTTCTGGTGATATTGCAGATGGAATGATTGCAAGTATATCAAGTAGTTTTTCAGGAGATTATTTTTCTGGTGATATTGCAGGTGGAATAATATCTAGCATATCAAGTAGTTTTTCAGGAGATTATTTTAGTGAAAGTTTAGCCGAAAACATAATTGATGGTGTTTCAAGCAATTTTGAAAATTTATTTATGACAGATGATGTCTTTGATTCAATTACTTCTGATATTGTTAATGGTTATGATTTTAGTTTATTATCCGAAGAAAATCTTATAACAGCTATAGCATCAGATTTTACAACAGATGATTTAAATGAATCTCAATTATCTGAATTATTAGATGGAATAAGCACTTCCTTAAGTTCAGAATTAAGAGCGCTTTCAAGCGATTATATTATTTCAAGCGTTAGTTCAACTGTTCAAACAGATATTTATTCTACTTATTCTGATTTTATCGTTGATGCAGTAAGTTCTGAAGTTTATGAAATATATGGAGACGCGATTTCAGGAGAAGTTGCTGCAGAAATTTTATCTATTTCAAGTAGTATTAGTTCAGAAGTAGTTGACTCTGTTTCTTTAGATATATTAGAATGAAGCGAGAGCATTTCCGCGGATACTGTGGCGGCGGTTTCAGCTCAAACTTGATTAGATTATGAAGACTTTATTTGAGATGATGCGGCACGTATGGCCGCCGCTAAAACAATGATTATTTATGGTTCAAGTATATGTGCAGATGTAGTTGACTATGTTTATGATGATGTTTTACAAGATTATTTATCTAGTATTACTTCTTCAGTATCTGCTGAAGCTTTTGATAATATTGATACAATAAAAATAAGAAACATCGTTGCAGATGAAGTATACAGCAATTATTGAGATTATATACGGGATAATGCTACCAATTTAGTTTCTGCTTCTTCTTGAAATCAAGATAGAGAAAATATATCATCTGCAGTTTCTAGTAATATTTCTAGTCAATTGTTAGCTAATAACTCTATAACTTCTAGTATAACTGGATCCGCTGCTAATTCTATATTTTCTGAGTTAAATTCAGTCGTATCTGGTTCAATTACAAGCAGTGCTGCTCAATCTCTTTATAGCAATCTTAGAGATACTGTGTCAAGTTCTATTACTTCTAGCGTAAATAGTTCTCTTTATACTAATCTTATGGACACGATGTCTGGTTCTATTACTGGAAGTGCTACTCAATCTCTTTATGGCGGTTTAAGTGGAACTATAACAGGATCTATATCCTCAGAAGTAACTTCATCTGTTATAGACTTTTTTGAAACAACATCTTTATCTTCATCTATATCATCGGGCATTGTAGATGGGTATGATTATACAGATATTGCAGAAGGGATCGCAGAAGCAATAGGCGGTAGCTTTACTTGGGAAGATATAAATAGTACAAATCAAGAAGCTTTATTAAGCGCAATAAGCTCATCAGTAAGTGCTGATCTTTATGCATCCTCTGGTCTTTACATTTCTAATGCAGTTTCTTCGCAAATTTATAGTAATTATGCAGATAGTATTTCTAGCGAAGTTAGTTCAAATATTTATAATGGATTAAACGTAGCATCGGTAACTTCTGGTATAACCGCGTCCACTACTGCATCTTTATACGCTGGAATAAGCGAAGTAGCATCGGCATCGATGACAAGCGAGGTGTCTCAATCTCTTTATGGTGGTTTAAGTGCTAGCACATCTGCTGCTATTACTGGATTGGTGTCTCAATCTCTTTATGGTGGTTTAAGTAGATCGAGTTCAGTTACAGGAAGTATTACATCTTCCGTTTATAGTGAACTTTATGATTCATTAAATACGCCTGACATAAATTCTTCAATTACTGAATCAGCGTCTCAATCTCTTTATGCTGGATTAAGTGCTAGCACATCTGCTGCTATTACTGGATACGTTGCTACTGAATTTTTATCTGATTTTACTGAAAACGATGATATTATAGATGCTATTTCTGGAGGTGTTTCTAGTGATTTATATACTAATATGAATACTGACACAGTTAAATCAGGGATTTCTGCAGCTGTTTCTTCTGATATTTATACAGACTTAGCTTTAGCTTATAACTCTATTTCTGGTGCCGTAAGCGCAGAAATTTATAGTGATCTTAATGGAAATCTTATAGATAGTGCAATAACCGGTGGAGTTTCTTCACAAATTTATAATGATTTAGAATCTTTTACAGGTCCTATTACGGCTGCAGTTTCTTCTCAAATTTATACTAATCTAAATATTCTTGAAACAAATACCGGAATAATAAGTTCTATTAGTTCAACTATTTATAATGATTTATCTTCTTCAACAGGATCTATAACTTCAGATGTAGTATTTAACATTTACTCGGATTTAACAGAAAGCTCTATTACTTCAGCAATAACAGCTTCAACAGTTAATTCTATTACATCTAATTCAGAACTAATTAACTCAATCACTTCGTTTGCCGGATCAGATGTTGGCAATCAAGTGTATGCCAATTATGGTTATAACATATATAGCGATGTAACTTCTAATGTAACTAACTTTTTCCAATTTACCGATAGTTTATCTTCAGCGATTTCTTCAAGTATTGTAAGTGGATTCGTATATAATCAAGACGTTACAGATCAAATTATTGGTGCAATCGGTGATCAATTTAGTTTAAATAGTCTTGATGAAGCAGAACAAGATCTTTTATTTAGTTCGGTTACTTCTTCTTTAACTAGTGATATGTGAACTCTTTCTGGAACCTATATTGCAAATACAGTTTCTGACGAAGTATTTAATTCATATTCTGATTCTATAACTTCTGATGCTGTAAGTCTTGTTTCAGCTTCTTCTTGAACAGCACACCAAACACCTATAAGCGCTGCTGCTTGACAAAATGTTGCTTTTAGTGCATATGTAAATAATTTAAGTTCAATAACTTCCGAGTCTGCGAAATTTTTTACAGTTGGAGCTAATTTTGGATCTGGTAACATATCTGTTTCTGGAAATTTAATTCATAGCATTTCTTCTGATATTGTTTCTAATTTTGATACAAATCTTATAACTGATGCTGTTAGTAGTAGTTTATTTACTGAATTAAACGACGAATATAATCAATCTAGTATAACCTCATCAGTTAGTTCACAAATTTATAGTGATCTTAATGGAGATCTTATAGATAATGCAATAACTAGTGGAGTTTCTGCACAAATTTATAGTGATCTTAATGGAAATCTTATAGATAGTGCAATAACTAGTGGAGTTTCTGCACAAATTTATAGTGATTTATCAAGTGATACAATAAAACATGCAATTTCTGGTAACGTAGAAACTCAACTAGAAAACGATATAGTTACTGATGAAGTAAAACATGCAATTTCTGGTAACGTAGAAACTCAACTAGAAAACAGTGTAGTTACTGATGAAGTAAAACATGCAATTTCTGGTAACGTAGAAACTCAACTAGAAAACAGTGTAGTTAATGATACGGTTATATCAAGTATATCATCTTCTGTATCTTCTAGTTTATGAAATACTGTCGATACACAGTATTATACAAGCGCGATTACCGGAGCTGTATCTAGTGATTTATATGATGAATTAGCTCTTTCAAATAGTATTACCAGTGGAATAACTAGTGATATAGTTAGTAATTACCCTTACGAATCATTAGATGATAATAGCTTAATAAACGCTATTTCACAACAATTTGACTCTACTGATTTAACGTCTTCAGAAGTATCTCAGCTTATCAGTGGAATAAGTTCTTCTGTAAGTGCAGAAATTTATACAGCCTCTGGAACTTATATATCAAATCAAGCTGCACTTAATGCTGGCGGGTATGCATATTGAGCTTATCAAAATGCTATAACGGGATCTGCAGCTGAACTTGCAGGTAGTTCGGCATGAGATTTAAGATCCAATGCGATTACTGGAACAGCAGCAGCCCTAGCCGCAATTTCAGCTTGAATGTTAGAAAGTTCAACAATTGTTGATGGAGCTGTATGATTTTTAAATAATACTGCAGCAATATCTTCTAGTTTAACTTCAAATACTTTTAAAGCACTTACTGCTGAAGTAAATACTGATGCAGTAAAAGATGCAATTTCTAGTAATGTACAAACTCAACTAGAAAATGGTGTAGTTACCAACACAGTTAAATCTGCAATTTCCGGCGCAGTAAGTGCAAGTTTATGAAATACTGTTGATGAATATACAAGTGCAATTACCGGAGCTGTATCTGGTGAAATAAATTCTGATATAAATACTCCGGCAGTAAAATCAGCTATTTCTAGTGCTGTATCTTCTAGTTTATGAAATGATGTTGGTACAGAATATACAAGCGCAATTATCGGAGCTGTATCTGGTGATCTTTATAATGACTTAGCTCTTTCAAATGGTATTACGGGTGGAATAACTGGAGATGTAGTTGATGATCTTTATAATTGATTTGCAACTGATAACGCCGCCAGTAATTATAGAAATTATATATCTCTTAATACTTATAATGATCTCTATGATTGATTTGCAACTGATAACGCCGCCAGTGATTATAGAAATAGTATAACAAGTGATACTGCTACTGATCTTTTTTATTGATTTATAGATATGGAAGGCGAAAATTATAGAAATTCTATTTCTAGTTATGTAGCAACACAATTATATAACTGATTTACAACTTCAACTAGTTATAAAAATTCTATTTCTAGTTCTGTATACAATGATTTAATAACCGATGATAGTTATACCAATAATATTTCAGACGCAGTTAGTGCTTCAGTTAAAACACACATGATTAATTATGAAATTAATAATATAGTTAGTAATGTCGAGAATTACTTTACAACTGGCGAAGGTAATTTAAGTAATGATATAATTGATGGTACTTCGGGTTACTTTATAACCGGTGGTGGTGGCGATTTAACAGATATTATAGCTGATGGCGCTTCTGGATATTTTACAACTGGTCCCGGTGATTTAACAGATACTATAGTTAATGATGTTTCAAATTATTTTGAAAATAATAGCAGTTTACAAAATACCATAGCAGATGGTGCTTCTGGATACTTTACAACTGGCGCCGGTGATTTAACAGATATTATAGCAGATGGCGCTTCAGGTTACTTTATAAATGATAGTGCTTTAGAGACTACTATAATGCATGGCGCTTTATTTCACTTTATAACCGGTGGAGACGGCGATTTAACAGATATTATAGCAGATGGTGCTTCTGGACACTTTATAACCGGTGGAGACGGCGATTTAACAGATATTATAGCAGATGGTGCTTCTGGATACTTTACAACTGGCGCCGGCGCTGAGACATTAATAGACGACGCTACTACAAATATAGAATCATATTTTACAACATCTCCTGGTAATGATCTCATAATTGATCCAGTTACAAGTAATTGAAATCAAGATTTTACAGATCTTTATGATAATTGATCTAATTCACTTTATAGTTCTTCGGCACAATTTGCAGAAGAATTACAGTTCTTCTCAAAAGCTAATTTAATTCAATTTGTTAATAGTGAAGATTTTTATTTTAATAATTTTCCATTAAGTTTAACTGCTACTCAAAATGCAATTACTGGTGCCGCTACATACCAACAATTTTTAGATAAAATGATTGAATTAGATCCTTTATATGAAAATAGTAATACAATAAGAATTAGAAATGAACAAGCTATAATTCAAGCTCAGATTGATGCAGAAAATGGCGAGGGAGTTTTAGACTTTTACGATCTTTGAGATTATGATTCATTTGATTATGTAATTGAAGACAATCAAAAAATTAATATTTATGGTGATGATAGATTTATTACGCTTACTGGATCTTATGGTGTTTTTGCTAATCTTTTAAATGTCGGCTTAGCTTCGGTTACTTCTTATTGAGACGAATGTATTGAAGGAGAAGATTGTGTTATTCAAGCTCCGGATGTTATTTTTGATGATAATAATTCCAACATTTCGATATCTTCTTCTATTTGAATAAAATTGCTTGATTTAACTACAGAAAACGAAGGAGATTTATTAAGTAAAATTAAACTAAGAATAACAGATTTAAATGAGCTAAAAAAATGTTATTTGACATTACACAACGCTCAATATGAATCTAATATAAATCATCCTTGAAAAAGAATTAAATTTCCAATTTTGGATTGAAAATTAATTGATTTTCAGTTACAAATTAAAATAGGGAATATAAGAAAAAATCATATTTTTTATCAAGATGGAATTAAATATAATAATTATTGTTATTTTTGAACTGCGCCTAATGGAGTTGATATGGTGCCGTCCGGCGTGAATCGTGACACGGAATTAAGTTTTTCTATAATTATAGATGAGACTTTACCCGTATTAAAATACTCTGATTTAACTTTACCTAATTGATATAATGCAGTTGAAGAAGACCCTTATAGGGATTTAAGAAATAATTCTATTCTTAATTTAAGAACAGCAATTTGATCTTGAGCATTAACTCCACCACCAGATGGACCGGGATGACATTGATATAATCCGGAATGGAATATTACACAACCACTTCAGCTCCCTCTTTTAAATATGACGTTTCCAGCAAATAGTGAATATATTTTTGAGGCTAAAGCCTTATTACCGCATATTGAAAAAATATCATCAGCTATTACTGGATTAAAATATGGTTTTGGCTTAGTAATGGAAGCTTGAGCTTATGAAGGAGAAGAAATACATGAAGTAATTTATTCAGATAGTCCACTTACTTCTAATATAGGACAACTAATTTTTACAAATTGTTATATGTCTGGCCGTAAATTTTCTAATTCTACAGGAGTTATAGCTGAAAAAGACTCTTTTATTGGTGGTACTACATGAAATACAATACAGGCAAAAGTTCCAAATTTAAGTATACCGTCTAATTGATTTAATCCAAATACTAGTATTGGCGAAAACTCTCAAATATCTGTAAAAAATATTATGATTAAATTCTCTTTTAAAACAAATTTTGATATAACAAAGCAAGGAAAGATTGACTGAGATGATCTGATTGGCATTAATCACTTTAATGGAGGGGTTTATCTTAAAGATTTCGCTCTATACGCTTCTAACCCTCAAGGCGAATCGTTTGTTGATGCTAATAATATTAAATTTTATAATGATGGTTTAGAAAGCCCTGCTTATGAAAAAGTTTTTGAAAATGGAAATTTGAAAACCGGTCTCATAAAATCTGATGGAACTGTTTCTTTGGATTCAGATAATGTTGTTGATTACTTATTGGGTCGCAGAAAAATTCCTGGATTAAAAACTGCATCCTTAATATCAGATTCTTTATTAGTTAATAGAAATTTAAGAGTTTTAAACAGCTTTGAAGCCAAATCGAAAAGCTTCTTAATTAATGATCAACAGCACAATAATATGTTATTACAACATGGATCTTTGGAAGGACCAGAACACGGCGTATATATTAGAAATGTCATAAAATCTAATTCTAATAGTCATCTTATAGAATTCCCAGATTATTGATCATGACTTATAAATCCTGATTCTATCACAGTTATTATAACACCAATGGGAAGATGACAAGAATTATGATATGAAGTGACAGAAAAAGGTATTATAATAAGAAATAATAAAGATGAATTTATAGAATGTAGTATACAAATAAATGCAGAAAGAATAGATGTGAATAAACTTCAGCTAAGGATTGAAAAATAATGGCAAAAAAACATTATATCAAAGTAACAGATATAGATACTGGTTATCCTATAAATGGAGCTTTGATCAATTGATGATCTAATACCAATTATTCTGGAATAATTTCTAATAAAGGGTACCAAGGTAGTGTAAATATAATACCGGATGATAATATTCCCATCACTGGATTAAGTTCTATACATAATGATTTATTTGGTAATAGTAATGGTTGATGGTATGTTTATTCTAACGATCTAACTAAGTTTGAGTTTAATAATTCTTCAACACCTTTTTCTATACCTATAACATCAAATACATTTGGAATATTAGATAATTCATTTGTATTTAAAGATAATCCAGATACAACTAATCTATTTGCTCTTCTTAATACTATCGGCGGCTATAAATTAGCTCCAAATTTTTATCAAACAAATAAAATTTTTAGAATATCTTGATTTTATAAACCTAATTCAAGTGCTGTTAATTCATTTTACTTTTATTTTACTCCTTTTGGTCTTTTAAGTGGTTATACGTATGACAATGACGAAATAGATTCTTTCAATACTACTAACTTACAAATATTATTATTGATGGATGAAAGCGATTTTGATAATAATGAGTGATATCTTTTCACTCAATATATTTATACAGATAAAACTAGAAAAATAATACCCGGTGAATCACGAAGATTTTCTTCTTGTTATAAATTATCTAATAAATCATTGGTTACAACGTCATACTTAAATCAATATGATCTTGTATGTACGGGAGGTACAAATAGTATTAGTCAATTATGTTGACAAAGAAATTTAAGCAATAACACTTCATATCTTTGAAACCCAGTTTTTGAAGAAATAAACGAACATTCACTTACAGATTATGAACTTTTAGATCCCAATTCTTATACGGGACACCCAGGACATGTATGAGCTCAAACAGATGAATCAGGTACTGCTGAATTAGATTATTATATTGGTGATAGTGGTACATTAACAGTAACAAAAAATAGAGGCATAAGATCATCTTCAAATTATGAATTACCACAAACTCAACCAGGAACACCAATAATAGATAATATTGGTATAGAACCATTAGCGGAAAATTCCGGTGGTGGTGGAGAAGGAGAAGATTGAGATTGAGGTACTCATTGGGATCCACAAGTATCTTGAATAAGATATGGTTCAGGATTAACAGCTCAAGTTTTTGATTATGATGGAATGTGATTACCTGTTGCTGAAGGTAATTGATTTTCATATACACTTAGTCATAAATCACATATTGATGCATTATATAATCAATCCATCAGTTCTACTACATATCAAGGATATGATGTGGGATCTTATCCAAACCCATTTCAATTTGCTACTGTTTCTGGAGACGTTGATATACATACGGCGCAAAATTATTATCAGTTATTGATAACCGTTTCAAATAATTATGGCGGTATTTTAAATGAAAGATCGTTTGAGTACCCTGATCCATTTATATACGATTCTAATCTCTTTTGAACAGTTACTTTTGTAAATAGAACTGAAGAATCATCAGATGTTTGTGGATATCCATCAATTACTTTTAATATTGATTGAGAAAACTTAATACAATATCCAGAAACTGAAAAATCGTATCATGAAAAAAACGGTTCAGCATTTTTATTTCACCAGCAATTTCCAGATACAATAAGTGCAACAGATTTTTCAATTGAATTTCAATCATGCAGTTCTAATATACCGCAATATAGCGGCACAAATTTAAATGATTTATTTTCTTTTGAAGATTTTGATTTTGGAACAGTAAATCAAAGTGGAACTTTAAGTTATTTTACTTTATCTTTAAAAGACGAAGCTTATTATAGTTTTTTAAATCAAGTATTTTCAGACGGAAATTCATCAATTACTTTTTCAAATATTTACTTTAATTTAGGTATATTTAATTCAATAACACACGATTGAATTCGTGCCACAACGACAACTCCATGAACATTTACTTTATCTGCTATAAATTATGCTGGCCAATTAATAGTTGAAGGTGATCACGATACAAAAGATATAACCGTTTGGCCTAATGATGCAAAGGTTTTATGATCGT
>Ga0208019_1001849_pt1 | contig 11023 bp, 26 predicted proteins | sample CB_VirMetaG_5_FD_184540 | JGI IMG/M metagenome (GOLD analysis project Ga0208019, IMG submission 184540) | Freshwater to marine saline gradient viral communities from Chesapeake Bay - CB_1508_1D Viral MetaG (SPAdes) (version 4) | ecosystem: Environmental > Aquatic > Marine > Coastal | place: USA... | reverse complement strand
GTCACAGCCGCACCATTGTCGTAAGAATTACTTGCCCCCCGCACCCATCACAACACACACACAAAGGCACAAGTGCCTTTGTGCGTTTGGCTTGTGTAGCTGGCACCGGCCCGGCATAGCCACGCCAATTCTCATATTCTACAATACAATTTTACAAAAACTCAAAGGTGAGAAGAAAAGCGCCCAGGCATACCGGCGCCAGCTTATCCACACAAAAAAACACCGGCACGATATGCAATAGGCATAGGGTTATTACGTCGGTGCAATATTTACCGGCCAGATTACCGTTAAATTGGCACACTTCCCGCTTTATCTGGTGGCATGAGTAACAACACCACAAAGAAAGGAAACGGAACAATGAAACGCACGAACAGTAAAGACTTCATGCAGGCAGTGGAAAGCTACCTTGTGAATGCAATCCGTTGTGATGACGGAATGCAGGACGAAACAGACAGCAAGGCGCTTTTTGCACACGCATACAACCGCTTTTGCACAGAGGAGGCGCACGAAATAGCACGGCGCAACAGCTTACAAGGCGCTTTGTCGTATTGGCTTTCTGGACTAGCTATTGGCATAGAGCATTCATATTGCGACATCATAGCAACGGCCGAAAAGTGGCACGAGTGCAAGCTGACAAAAAAGCAGGCCGATATGGTGTGCGCTAGCTGGTTTGACTTCCTTGCGTGTAAGATGCTGCAAATATGCAGCAAGTACGATGTTACAAGTATTCAGTATTAGAAAGGTGGCATAATATGAAGCTATATCTCAAAATGGACAAAAACGGGAACAAGCGCCTACACATAAGCACCCAGAAAGGCGGGTTCAGCGTGCAGACAAACGGCGCGCTACCAAGAACTCATAGCGAACCTTGCGGACGCTTGTCTGGCGGCGCCAAAGATACCGCAATCATAGAATTGTATGATTATGTGTGGAACCACGGCACAAAACGGCAAATTCTGATTGTTGGTTATGCTACATCAAGTCTGAAGAACAAATAAAGAAAGGAAAAAAACCATGAACACAAACGAAACGACGACAAAAAAGACAATGAAAGACCTCCGTGAACTGGTTGCAGAGCGTGAGGCGGAACTAGCGCCAGGCAGCGAGACATGCATCCTAGGCGTTTATGTCGCCGAATTCGGATATGTATCCAGCCACGATGATGCAGAAAAGGACGTTACAGATGCCTACAGCGTATATATGAATGCATACAGCAAGCTGGAACTATATCTAATTGAAGGCGTTGACTTTGATCTTGCGGACTTATTTATCTAAAAGCGATTATACTCCCATAGGATTGGACACAATGAAACAAACAACAAAGCAACGGCTATTGACGGCGGCGCGAGTACTTGCAAGCGCCAACGGGCGGACACCAGACGCCGGAGACGTTGAAGACATGCGCGCGTGCCTGGTTGCAATTGGCGCCGGTCTATCGTTGGATCTCAACAGTGTGCTCGACTACTGCGACAGGATTGCACAATGATGGGACTATACATACTCGCTTGCATATGCCTTGCGTCTCTACTATCTGCGGCCATGGCGTGTATATGCTGATTTAGCGCCGCACTACTAACACAACCAAAAAAAAGAAAGAGCCACACCATGAGCGCAATAAAGAACCACTATCATGAAGTTATAAAGGCCGTTGCCTGGGAAATCGCCGACTACACGACCGAAGGCCACACTAACGACAACCACACCAACATAGAGCGCGCCCTATGGGTAATGGCAGATCATACGGGTTCAGATGACGCTCTGATTGCGATTGCATATCTTGCCTTGCACGAAGAGCATCCGGCGCTTGTACGTCATACGGCAATGCTTGAAGCGATGCAGCATTAATTTGCATAGCTTGTGCCGTTGCTGTTGTTTGTGTGTGCGCATAGCGTGGCAACTGCAAAAAAACAACACACAAGCGGCCTAGCGTGCGCCACAACTCGCCAGGCCGCTTTCCCCTTGTCTTGATATACCTATGCGGTTGCAATACGCTGTAGGGCATTGTGCGCCGCTTTGCATGGTGCGCTAGTCGCTATGCTATCTGTTGCCATTGTTAAAGGCGGCGTTTTGTGATTATAGGCGCCTAGCATTGTCTGTAACGCGTTTTAAGTCCGGCCTATGTAAAGACATTCCCCAAGCACTGCGACAATCCACAGAGCGTGCTAGGCCGCACAAAGGCCGTTTTGTGTGGTTGCGTGATATGTACGCCGCGCGGCCGTGACTGGATCATGCACCACGCGACCAGCGGCCTGCGCGGGCGGGCGGGCGTATGCGCGCACGTATGCGCGGGCGGGTACGCGCTACGCGCGGGTCTGCGGGTTACGCGCGGGTCTGCGGGTTACGCGCGGGTCTGCGGGTTACGCGCGGGTCTGCGGGTTACGCGCGGGTCTGCGGGTTACGCGCGGGTCTGCGGGTTACGCGCGGGTCTGCGGGTTCAAATACTGGTTGGATACGGCATCAGTCCATCTGCCGTGCCCCTGTTCCATAGCCTGCATCTACGCTTCTCGGCGTGTTCTGCAAATATGGCAAACCACCTCATTATATCGTCCGTATCATATCTGAGCGGGTCAGCATTGCCAGCCCCATAGAACGTATTGGCCTCTCCGCGCGGGTAGTGCATTGAGCATCCAAAGAATTCTATGAGGTCTGGCTGTAGCTCGCCAAGAATCCAGTATGCGGCATTGAAAAACATGGTGGCGCCAAGACCAATAGTGCGGCCACCAAATCTCTCATGTTGTCTTGGCGAATCATACTCACGGAACGACACCAACGTCAGTTTCCCTGTGTTTTTGAGCGGGTACGCTGGCAGATCGCGCAACCAATCACCGGCATAGACATGGTAGTCGATCTTATGTACTGCGCGCCAGGCGTTGTTAATCGCCACAACCGTCCGCATGCTTAGATCGACGCCATTCGCAAGACCAGCGTCAATTCCACTACCAACAAGAGAAACAACATTCATAAAAGAGCCCCTTTTGCTATCATCACGCCTTCCAATAAACCCCACACCGATTGCCACCACGAACAACGTATGCACGCTTGAACTCGCCACTATCAACTTTTGTCTTCATAATCCGCTCTACACTGCAACGCGTCAACGGTCGCCCCGCATCCCGTAGTTGCTCGGTGATCTCAGCCGCCGACACAGCCTCTGGCGGTATCTCCTCAACCGGCCCAATGATGTCTTCAATAGTGATCGTCATAGGTCTAACTTTACCGTGTGCCATGCTCTCGCTCCTCCTGTTATTACCTCAAAACTTCAGGCTTAACCGCTGTTGGTTGTATCGGCATTATGTATCGGTGCGGTAGGTCGATCAGGTCGCCGCCCTCAACACGCAGGAACACAACGCCAAAATCACAATAGCCCTCGCAATTTTTCTCACCGTACGACCCGCCAGCCAATTGCAGCGATGGCAGGCTCATTGCATAGCCAAGTGTGCCGTGATCAAAAAACATGTACTCATGGATATGCCCACGCACTATCATGTCGGCCTTCTTTGTGCGCGTCCGTTCAGCGTGCAACATAGCCCATGACGCGCTTTTGGCGAGCGGCGTCATTCCTCCATGCGGCACGGAGCTTTTACTGGCCTTGTGGCGTAGGTCAATGCTAAATCCATCAATGACAACGTGCTTGCGATTGCCGTATGTACTAAAGCCACACCGCTCGTATATACACCGCTCGGCCTCGCTACCATCCTGTGAAACGTGGTAATCCGTGCCAAACACCCCAGCGCGTTTGCAGTCCTTGTTGGCATATAGGCCCAAGCTGTTTAGCGCCGCCTCTGCCATGTCCTTTTGCGTGTCCATGTCGGCGGTTATCAAACCACACGATCCACTTTTGCGCTGCTTGCCGTCAACAAGATCACCGCCAAGCAAAAAGGCGTCGATACCTCCATATTTGCCGGTGAAATGGAAAAAGGCATCATCCACCCACCGCCAAGCCTTCCGTAAGTGCTTCCGTGCGCTTGGGTGCGCCATTGACTGATAGTGTGGATGTGTCAGCCCGACAACTGAGCCACAATGAAGGTCTGATAATAATGCTACGTTCATATCTACCCCTGTTTAGGTTTTCGCGTGTCTGTGATTATGATGATTATCGTCACCATTGCCGCCACTGTAACAAAGACGGCGCGTGTTGTCAGTACCGGGTCGTCAATCATGCATTACCGCCTTCCTGTTCGGCAAACCGCAACTTGCTATTCTTGGATGATTTCTGTGCGCTATCAATCTTCTTGATGCGTCCGTCTTGTTGTTTAATTTGGTTGTCGCCAGTTAGCAGGGCCATTGCATGAGCCCTGCATAGCGTTCGCCCAGCCCGAACGGCCTGCATACATGCTGCAATGCCTGAAACGGCATCATCGCATACACCGAAGGTTGCTGGCTTCGTACAAAACATGCACTGACCACCTGAAAAATGTCCAAGACTAATTACTCGCATGGCATTTTCGCTCACGCCTCACCGCCTTCCTGCTTTCTACGAAAAGTCTCTAAGACAACCCTCATGAACTGCTCTCTGCGGATCATCCGGCGACCTGCTAGGGTTCCGAGTAACGTTGTTGGCAGTTCATCCACAGTGCATACTGTTCCTTCACTCGTCTCATACACCGAGCGGATACGAGTCAGCCTGGTGTGCTCGTCTCGACACTCACTCCTTACCCTCGTTCCTAAATGAATGATCTTTACTCTCATGACTCCACCCCAATCTTCATTTCACCGCCTTCCGCGCCAATCGGACACCCAGCGGCCTCCCAGCGGCGGAAGGCGTCGATGTTGGGCGGATAGTACAAGCATACCGCGCACGCCACGCCATCACACTCAGAGTCCCAACAGCGTGTACCCATCCTTCGCTTGCAATCCTTCCCAACCACATCGCCAACGTCAAACCAAATCAAACCCTCAAACTCAAACCGCCTCATTGCTCACCTCCTCCAACACATACCCAGCCCCACCACAATCAACAACCAACCGCGCCTCGCCACATTTGCGCATATCACGCTGATACACGCATCCCTCACAAACGCTCTCATGGCTACGGCCAACAAAGCTTCGGTGGCGTTCCTGGTCTGTTTGTTCGCGTCGTTGTAGCATTGCTAAACCTCCACCTCAAAGGCATGCCATTCGCCGACCTCGCCGTTGTTGATGTAGGCCCATTTGTATGCTTCTGTGTCACGCGGGTATTCATAGTATTGTGCTGGCCTTGGTGAACGATCGCCGTGCCGCACAACAATACCCGCCGTCTTTGCCACAAATTCCAACGCCTCCAGCCGTGTCATCGGCCTCATCTCTGGCTTAATCTCCTCCGGCCCGTCGCATGCCTCGATCATTTCAAGGACTTCGTGCGGGTGGAGGAGGGGAAGTTCGTCGCGGAGGAAGTTGTGATAGACGCAGCCCCAAGTCAACGACCCACCATAGTATAGGAATCGGCCTATGGAAGTTTGTATATCCTCATCACCGCAGCTCCAACAACCACCCTTCGTAAACAGAGCCTCCTGTATCGCCTTGCTCTGCTCTTCTATAACCTGCACCTTCCACCGCATGTCTTGAATTTTCATTTCGCCATCCTCCTCATCTGATTACCATACACAACAACAACCACGCCGTCAATTATGCTCCTGCTTGTGACATTCGCGGCACAGACACTCATAATCCTCTGGCCGCTGTAACACCCGATCAATGATCAAGTCAATAATGCCATCCCAATCAATGCCGTTTCGGTGATGCACCTCAATGACGACCTCGCTCCCCTTTGCCGCCGACCGTTTTATGCCGCAACGTTCGCACCTGTAGCCTGCCAGCTTCAACGCCGTCTGCCGTTCGCGTGATCCCATCCATAGCCGCCGTATGGCTGAGGTGACTTTGTACCGTGGCGTCGTTGTTGGATCTTTCGTTGCCATCATTCGCCGCCTTCCCGTATCATCAGGCTATCGCAATATTCACGGTCATACCACCACTGTTCTCCACCGTCTGGCGTATCCCACAGGCCAGCATTTAGCATCATTAAAGCCGCGTAGAAATGTTCAACAACTACCAACACTTCCCGCAAGGTCTCCGCGCACAATGCTGCATCATCTGCCGTGTACATGACCGGAACGCCTGATGTATGGTGATGGCGTATTACAGCAATTGGTCTGCCTCCTGCGTACATGCGTATGCCAATTGACATTATGCCACATGCGTTTTCAATGACCGTTAAGCCGATTGAGTATTGTTCCCCACGTAGGTCTGGACCATCTTTCATCATTCATCCTCCTCGCAACGATCAAAGCCAAAATCACGGCGTACCAGGCGCGCGTAATGGCTCGATGATTCACCAGCCTTGACGTGTTGCCGTGAGTATGCCGTTTGGGTTTCAGCCACCTCGCGTTTAAGCCACGCCAAACGCTCCCACAATGATTTCAGCACCTGCGCCTGTAGTTCAGCATCCGCTTCTGCCGCCAACGTCTCCTGTGTGAGCCTGTCGTGGTTGTAGATGACCTCTGACACGTAGTTGACACATCCGCCGTGTGGGTCGAACCAATCGGCGACAAACTGATTGCAGCTAGGCCAGAAAGCGTCATTGTTGACGTTTGCGCAACCGTCGCAGATTCTCGGCTCGTCTGGTGGATTTTCGGCTTTTGAGTTGTTTTGGTTCATTAATTGGTGTTCCTTCTGCCCGTTACGATGCCACGGGCGTGGCTGGCTTGGTTAGTCGATCCATGAAAGATCAACGCCGTTCTCTGCTGCGTACGCCTTGCCAACCTCGGTGAAGACTACCCAAGAGCATCCCTCGTCCTCGAATGTTGTGACCAACCCCTTCTTCTTGAGGTCGGTAAGATTGCCCTTGTCGCTGACTTCGTCGCCCACGTTCCCTCCAAACAACGGCGTCCCGCTCCAGTTACCTGCATCGTTTGCTAGCTCGATGAATAGGAGGTGGCTATGCTCCGTCAGTGTTACTTCTGTGTTCGTGTTCATCATCTCTCCTCCATTATTAGCTTCGTTACTCATGCCACACATATAAAGCCTAAACCATGCCAACTCAGCCGCCAATCCAGCAAACGCGCCAAAACCCCAACAAACACGTCGATTTTATTTTTTCGGCTGGTTTTTCGGCTGGCATTTTGGGCGCGTTTTTTGTCATTTTTGCGTATTTGCGTTGTCAGGTTTGCGGAATTGATAGGATACGAGCCTATTAGTAGTCCATCCATATCTGCTGACAGTCACGCCCTTCACCATCGTTTGCCTTGCCCGAGATCCACCAATCCCAAAGCCCTTGTGCGCTACCGAAATCCTCAAACCATCGTCTTCCTCCCCTTTGCGTCGGGACTCCGTGCCACTTGTCCCAGAACTTGTCAAAAGCCCTGCGCCACATGCGTTCATAATTCGGCCAACGCTCGCATTGATCCTTCTGCGCGGAAGGTCCGGCTAGCGGGCATAGTATGCAACCAAGGCGCAAGAATCCCTCGTCGTAGAGTGAGCAGTATGGTAGGTTACGCGAGCGGATGAAGGTCCACACATCGTCGTCGGTCCAATAGACGATTGGGCACAGTATTGCTCCGGCCTTTCGGTGTGGTTGGAACTCCCGCCAAAGGGCTTTTCGCCGCTGGCTTTCGGGGCCGCGCACGCCAACTATTTTTAGCGTGCCCATGCCGCCTTGCTCTTTGTATTCTTCACAGCACCAGCGAGCTAGGCGGGTAGGTGGACCATTGGACTTGTCAACCATTCGTTGTAATAGTGGTTTTGCGGGTCTATTCCACTTCACGTCTGGATGCTCGTCCTTGATGAACCGCACCAACTCTGGCGGGTCAAGCGTCGTCAAATTGTACCAGCTTGCAAACTTCACCCCGGCCATGCGGCACAATTCCTTGATAACGCAGGAATCCTTGCCGCCAGAGAAGGCCAGATAGAAGCCATCATCGGAAAGCTTTAGCGCGTCCTTCTCGTAGAACTGTATAAGCCTAATTGCGCGGTCAATTTTCTCTTCTAGTGGACGCCCAACCGCAAAATCGTATAGGTCTGCTTCGGTCGGATCGTAGTTCGCCAGTAGCTGCTGCTCTGCCATTATCATGCCTCCTTGTCTATTTCCGTTGCGGTTTCTGGCCAGCCAGCCTCAAATGCCCGGCGATGGTCGTCCGTCTTACATTGGTGGTAGTATGACATCCGTACCGCTGGCGTGTTTAGGTCCATTTCGATGGCGGTTTGCATACGACACCTAGCAAGATTGCGCTTACCAAGTAGGTCGATAACTTCCGCGCGGTTAGCCACTATCATCATAGCATGCTGGTTTGTCAGAAGACCGGTGGCCTCAATTGTCCATCCAGCACCACTATAGCCATGATAAGCCTCAAGCTTTACTCCACTGGCCTCTACCTGTTCAATAATGTCGTATATACTCATAATTGCGCCACCTTTCCTCTTGCGTCTAATGCGTCTTCTGCCGCAAGCCTGGCGGAGATTGTTGAGTAATAGCACCCTGTCTTTATCGACCAGTACATTTCGGCTGAACCAATCTCGCCGCTTAACCTTTCGCGTATCTTCTGAACATACACCTTTACCAATCCACTTCTGTCGGCCTCGTTGCCCACAAAATAGTTTCGATATACGGATAAGCATGCATCTGCGCTGTTTCGCCAAACGGCACCACCACTAATGTCATACGGCGTCGGTACCGGGTAGTTTCCGTCGTCGCCCTTGTTCATGTTTTTCGGATGCGCAACAATGAAAAGCGCAATTTCCCTATCACGCGCCCATCTTCGTAGTAGCGTTAGGGTGCGCTTAATGTACTCATGCTCTGCTAGGTGTGGCTCTCGGTGAAAGCACAGCTCCTGCCATGGGTCCAGAACCATTGCATCAAGTCCGTGCTTCTTGTGTGCGGCCTCAAATGTTTTGAGCGTCCACTCCAAGTCTGCGTCCTGGTCCTGTGTTGCCTGTATGAAGTGGACATGCTCCCCGATTGCATGGCAGAAGTCCACTACCTCGCGCTTTGTAAGCCTATTCTTATGGAATGGCCCAAATGGAACCTGTGCGGCCTTCTCGATGATCTTGCTTGCGTGTCGCTCAATCGGCATGTTCTCTGGTGAGTAGTAGCACCAGTTCCAACCCTCATCATATATCGTCCTAACAGCCATCTGGTCTATTATCTCTGACTTGCCTGCCGATGGTATGCCGGTGATTATGCATAGCTGGCCCTTTACAATGCGATAAAGGTTTTCGGCGTTTGGTAGACCACAGGAAACGCCGATTGGTTGCCCGGCTACATCGTGGAACGCCTCAACATAGCGTGCAGCGTCCTTCATCGACACTAGTTCTATCGGCTCGCTCAATTCGTTTGTAATCATATCATACCCCTAATACGGAAAATGGCCGTCTTTGTCTCGTGGTTCGTTGATTGATTGGCCGTTCTTGCTCGTGTCAATCTCATCATCCCATCCGTTAGCATTCAACCATGTTGATGCGTTTGGGATGTACTGCCCACTTTCCTTGGTCCAATCCTTTGAGCGCGACAACGCAAGCACAACCTCCTTAACCCTATCGAGATTCGGCATGATGCGTTTTTGCTTCTTCCATGCCTTGAGTGCGGCACCCTTGTTTTTTTTCTTTGGGTAGACCTCCCAGAAAGATGCAAAGTCATCTGGGTATATATCTGATTCTGTATCTGATTCTGTATCTGAGAATGCTTGAGCATTGCTTAAGCATTGCTTGGGCTTTGCTTTAGCATTGCTTGATTTACGTAAAGTGCTGACCATGCCGCCCTTACGCCCAGCCTGCACCCTTCTTTCGTGCTTTTCTGCCATCTCTGATAGCTGTTCAGTGATAAAGTCCACAACGATCATGCCGTCATCATTTCGGCTAGTTATCCCCCAGTGGTCAAGTTCTGCTAAAGCATTGCTTAAGCATTGCTTGTCGCATCTGCAAAGCCTTGCTAGTGTGTCGTGATCTGGCGGAAGCATGCCGTCCTTGCGCCAAAGTTGTGCGCATATATCAATGAACACACCCTTTGTTTCATGTTTACAACACTGAATGTCGCCTTTAAACCAATCGCCAACCATGAACTGAAAATATGGAAGCTCTTTGTTCATTACCTAGACCCCCATGGATTTGCGCCCATATATCGCTTGCGTGGCATAGTCAGTGCGCTACTATTTGATCCGCAACCTTGGCGTGTGAAATTGTCGCGCTGTATTCTTTCCAGGCGCATCTTTTGCCGCCGTGGATCTCGTAGTTTGCTAGCGTAGGTGTGATTGCTCTGCCGTGTCGTCATCGTCTGTACCTCTCTGTGTCTCTTCGTGTATGTACCGATCTGCCACGTCAGACATGAACAGATCAAACTGGTGTTTGATGGTCGCCGCCACCATTGGAGAACCGCCCATGTAGTCGCACATCCTGGCAACATGGCGGTTTCGTAGCCGTTGCAGCCACTCAAGCTCCGCTTTCTTCGTCATTCGTCTACCTCGTTTGTAGGCCCAATTCGAGCCATATACCACTATCCATACCACCCCACCAAAAACCAGTCAACCACATTTTTCGCAAAGTTTAGAAAGGATGTATGCGTCAATCTCATACGGCATATCAACCTCTAAATCACATGGGCAGTTATAGCCGCCAATGTAAGCCATAATTCCGTATCCATCAGCAATGATAGCCACATCATGCCGCCGCATAACCTCCCGCAAATCCGCCAAAAACGCCGCCTTACGTTGTTCCGCTGTCACTTTGTCATATGCCGCCTGTTCATCTTCACTCAGCGCGACAACTGGCCTACCATCTACCACATATCGCCATCCATATGGGTTCGGTGCTGCATTAGTTACAATCACTTTGTCACCTCCCTATAATCGCACTCCTTAGGCCATTCCTCAAGCAACCGCCGAACGAAATCATCCTCGCCATCATCGCCACTCAACAACCAATCAATCCGGCGTGCATAATGATATGCCAGCTTCAACTGTTTCACGCCACTACGCATGGCCGCAATGGTATGGTCGCTGTAGTTCTTTGCATATAGGTATTCATCCTCAACGTTATTGGTCGCAATTTCATGCTCAAT
>Ga0208019_1001848_pt1 | contig 11032 bp, 16 predicted proteins | sample CB_VirMetaG_5_FD_184540 | JGI IMG/M metagenome (GOLD analysis project Ga0208019, IMG submission 184540) | Freshwater to marine saline gradient viral communities from Chesapeake Bay - CB_1508_1D Viral MetaG (SPAdes) (version 4) | ecosystem: Environmental > Aquatic > Marine > Coastal | place: USA... | reverse complement strand
TTCTTCTCATTAAAGACCTAGTTGCAGGATTACCTCCGAATATTCTTGGAACCCCAGCAAAAAATTTCTGACCCAAAGTAGCATCAGATTTCATATACTTTAACCATGAATTTTGAACATCTTTATATCCTCTGAAAAGTCTTCCTTCCTCTTTCGCAATATTTTTTAACAATGTTTGTTTCTCAGCCGCGGTTAATGCTTTCTCAGCACTTATTAATTTTCCCGTTTTACTTAAATTTTTGGCTTTACTAAAAATTTGAACGTACTCCTCAACAGCGTTAACCAATCCTTTACCAAGTCCAGGAACTCTACCAACCGAATTTCTTAAAATTTCAACCAATTTTGAACCCCATGTTGGTGCTTTCTCAACAAATTTTGCCACAGGTCCACCAGCAACTTTAGAGGTCTCAGCAATCTTAGCCGCATCACCTGCTAATGCCGCCGCTTTAAAAGCTTTGGTAGTCGCACCACCAACTTTTAAGGCACCAACAACAGGTTTAGCTAATAAATCACCTAAATATGGTATTACGGACACCCATGATAACACGGCAAATAATTTATCACCTTGTCTCCAATAACTAATACCATTGACCAAATCAACGATACCAGTAGGGTCAAATATTCCGACAATATCTCCAACAGTGTTGTACCACTTAGACTCTTTTAAAATTGTTTTTTTATCAGGATATATCGTTTTCAACATTTCAAAAACAATACGTTTGTCTTTATTCGATAATTTATTCCATTTTTCGTCAAGAATGTTTACAAATTCTTCTTGGTAAATTTCAAATATCCTTTCTTTTAATTCTGATTCAGTTATAACTCGGCTCATTTTAAAATATTTTTATTATAAATATCTTAAAAATAAAAAAGAGGACTCTTGGTCCTCAATTAATTAAATTCTAATTTAACTTGTTTTTTCTCATCCACAAAATGTTGGACTCGATTTCTTGCGATTTCACAATAATTAGGACTTAACTCAATACCTATCCATCTCCTGTCTAATATCTCAGCAGCGGCCATACTGGTTCCAGAACCTGCAAACGGGTCTAAAACAACATCATTTTTGTAAGTCAATATCTTAATTGCTTTGGTTGGTATATCCATTGAAAATGTAGCCTTTGTTAAACTTCTTGTATCGGCAAAGTAGTTCCATTGCCCAAATACTAAATCAATGAATTCTCTTTTTTGAGTGTCAGTATAAAAAGTCTTATTTCTAATATTACCATTTTTATCTTCAACTTCCTGAACTTCTCCAACCCACTCAGGAACTCCTTTTATTTTCTTAATGTGATGTTTTTTATATGCTAAAATAACACATTCTTTTGGATTATAGATATATGGTGCTGATGGGCTCATCCATGAACCCCAAGCGGTTGTTCTACTTCTGTGTGGAGAATCTTCTTGTAAATCAACAACACCAAAAAATTTGTATCCAATTTTTTTCATGATTTGCCACACTTCACTAACCATAAAAACTCTACCACCTTTTTCTTGTCGATTAATTTCATATGGTATGTTTATTGCAATCCTACCATCATCTTTTAAAACTCTGAACGCTTGAGTCATCCAATCTTCTGTAAATTTAAAGTACTCGTCAACTAACATATCGTCATCATGAACATCATACTCAATACCTACACCATATGGGGGTGACGTAACAATCAAGTCCACCGAACATTCGGGTAATGTGCTCATTACCTCAATACAATCACCATTTATAATTTTTCCTGTTTCAATCATTATTTCTTATTTTACAACAACCCCAAGCAAACTTAACAAAACCATTATAATAATAGTAAGTAAAAAAAACTTAATAAACAAACTTAAAGTTTTGTAATTTCTTTCAACTTGTTCTTTAGTTCTACCTTGCCATTCATCTCTGTTCCATTCCATTTTCTTCAAGTTTTTGAATATGATGTTGGAGATACCAAAGAGCCTTCTTTAGGTCTTCTAATTCTTTTTCTTTATTTTTCTTACCAGCCCTTGAGATGTACTTTACCGTATTTCCAAGAGAAAATCCTAGTTCCCAAGCATCAATTACTTTGATTGCTTCGTATGGATTTGATTCTCCCCCGTAATGGACTGGATGATTAACTTGTTCGCTCATATTTAATCGTTATAACTTGTTCCTGTTTCTTTTTTTATATTATTTAAATCAAATTTTAATTCAGTGATGGGTTCATTTTTACTATGAGTCACACTATTTGATAGAGTATATTCACTGTCATTTTGATATTCACTAAGTAATTCATCAGTTCTTAAAATTCCATTGTATTTTGAAGCAATTTCATCGAATTGTTTCACACCCACATTTGAAAACATATTATTTTTTGTGGTATTAATTTCATTCGCCATTTTGATAGTTTCTGAAATTACTCTAACTATGTTATATGGATTTGCGTTAGACGATGGCCTTCTATCTTCTAAATAACCTTTCCATTCTTTACTAGTTTGAATTGGAACTCTTATTGAAGCTCCTCTATCACTAATACCCCAACTAAACTTATTGATAGATTGTGTTTCATGTTTACCTGTCAATCTCATATAATTGTCAGAACCATAAACTTCAATATGTTTTTTTTGTCGAATATCCATTGAACTGAATATTGAGTTGAAATATTCTTCTCCTCCAACCTCTCTCATTTTTTTAGTTGAGAAGTTTGTATGTAACCCTGAACCATTCCAATCTTGACTTTCACCTAATGGTTTAGGATGATATTCAACACTATAACCATACTTTTCTGAGACAATTTCCATAAAATATCTGGCCATCCATAAATCATCACAAGCCTTTAATGTTCCTTTACTGAAGACTTGATACTCCCATTGACCTAAAGCAACCTCAGCGTTAATACCTGTAATATCAATACCCATGTCTAAACAAAACTGCATATGCTCTTCTACAAAATCTCTACCTACAACATTAGAACCAACACCACAGTAGTATTTACCTTGAGGTTCTAACCCTAAGTAAGGATTTCTAGATTTATTAGAATGACCTAAAACTGGTTGATGTTTGCCTTCCCTAATAAAATATTCTTGTTCAAAACCAAACCAAAAATCTTTATCATCTTCAATGGAGGCTCTTGTATTTGTAGTATGTGGTGTTCCGTCAGGATTCATAACCTCACAAAAAACATAAATTTTTGTTCTTTTGCTATAATTCTGATAAAGTCTCACAGGTTTTAATACACAGTCAGAATAATTACCGTCAGCTTGTTGTGTTGATGAGCCATCAAAATTCCATTCAGGAATATCTTCAACACCGTTTACCTCTAAATCAACGACTTTAATTTTGCTTCTTAAATTTGGTTAGGTGTATAACCATCCAACCATACATATTCTAGTATTTGTTTCATATTAATTAATATTTGTTATATAGTATTTGCAAATTTTAAAACTTTTTTTATCTCCATTCCTAATAGAAAATGATGGTTTTTTTGTAACTAAAAAACCTTTTTCTTTTTCACCAAATCTAACATAAAACATTTCTTGGGTTTTACCAAAATAAAAATCGTAGTTAAAAAGTTTGAAAGTATATTGCAAACCATGTCCGTCAACAACATACCTATTTGCTTTGAACAACGTAGTACCCTTTTGATATTTCGCTCTCTTTGACTTCACCTTTTTCTATTAATTCATTTAATATTTTTAATGTTTCTTCTTCAGACACCCTTAAAATATAACTACTTATGTAGGATATGTGAACAGGTAATCTTAGTTTTGATAATAATAATTTATATTGTTCTTGATTCATGATATTCATTTATTTTATCTTTAATGTCATCAATGGTTAGCCCATCACAAAACCATTTATAAACTTTGTTTGAAATCTCATCAGTGAATATAAACGCATCAGCATTAAATAGTTTTTCAAGAGATTGTTGTGATGAAATGTGTTCATTTATCATTTTTTCACTTATATATCTCTTGTTAAAACCCATATCACATCATTTAACTTTTACTTTTTTTATTATTTTGTTGATTTATGAAAGATGATATTTTTCTTTTTGAAATTGGTAATAACGTTTCCTCAATTGGAAATATGTCTTTACATTCAATTTCAAATAAGGGATACTCACTTTCTTTATCAGTATCATATGTTTTGGAAACATTAGATAAAATTTCTTGAATAGTCAAATAATTTTGAGGTCCAAAATAAACTAATTTAGTTACAGTTTTGGTTTGACCTTTAGTTTTGTAAACTCTCTTTATAGTATATTTCCAAATATAAACATCATCCTCACTTTTAAAATAAAAAAACCCGTTTCTACTTTTTAAGTTATTTTTATTTTTCTTTAATATTACTTCAACCGAATCATAAACTACCGACCATATTGATTTTGCAATACCAAAATAATCATAAAGTTGTGGTTGACTATTTTTTAATATTTGATGGTATTCAACTATTTCTTCCTCAGACATTACAGGAACATCTTTAACTTTTAAATCGGTGATTAACAATTCATCATCATTAGTTAAAAACTTTTTTTGTGTATATAATATTTTGTTTTGGTTAATTAGTGTTTGAATATTTCCAAGATGTAATGATAATTCAATAAACATCGGATAAACTTCCATATTTTCCAAATGTTTATTTAGTTTTTGAAAATAATCTAATAGTACGTATTGTTTTTGTTCAGCGTCAATGATACCCTGAAATATCCAATCAGTATCCATTATAAAATCAACTTTTTTATGTCCTCTTCTTTTGGTAATCATTAAATAAATTATAGAAGAAGTTTAAAAATAATGAATACTTTAATTGATTCTCATTATATAATAAGTCTCACCATTTATATCAATGGTATCGTAATCACCATCATATGAATTCATAATACCATACCCATCACTATCAACTAATCCTTTAGCGAGTTCATCTTCATCGATGAAATTTTTTATATCATATCCGTAATTTTTTATATATCGTAAAGGGTAATTTTCAACGTCTTCTAAATACTCCTCAACTTTAGCTTCAACCATATCATCAGTAGGACTACTAGTGTCAGGAACAATATCGTCTTTTTCAGATTCTAATTCATCTATAAGATTTTGAAAATCGTCATATAATTCATCATAATCTTCTCGGTCGGGGTCTAAATCATTTTGTTGCCTTTCATAGTCATCAATTTCATCCTCAATTTGTTCAATCCTTTTTTCTTGTTCTGGTGTTAACTCAAAGTCATCATCATCAAAATAAGATTCAGGACTGTCGTAAATAGAATCTCTCCAATAGTCTTCAAAATAATCCTTTAGTCGTTCAATATCAATATAGTCTTCTAAAAAACTTTGGTTAAATCCATCCATACCAACGTCATCAATATATGATTTAGCGTATTCTAAAGCCGCATCATCCATCTCGTCTTCAGTACCAACAGTATATTGTTCATCTTTTCTACCATCCAATATTTCAAATACTGCCAAACCATAATGTGAATAGGTGGTTGGGTATAAAACATAAACATCACTCTTGTCGTCCAATAATTCTTCCATTTCAGACTCTAATTCATCTATTTCGTCTTGAATCTCATCAAATAATTCGGAATAGTTTTCTAATCCAGCGTCTAAGTTTTCTTGTCTGTTTTCTAATTCACTAATCTCCTCTTTAATTTGTTCTAATCTTTCTTTCTCATCATCATCTAATGTAGTTAATTCATTACTACCACCTAAGTATTCAAATAAAGCGTTAGCTTTTAATCCTTCGTCATCAATATTAGGGTCATTTAAGTCCCATAACCCATCAGTCCTATAGGAATCCATTGCATCTCTTTTCCTCTGTTGTTCTTTAGCAATTCTTCTTTTCTCTATAGGTGTCCCGTAATCCGCAACATAATTTCTAACTTTAGTATTACCTAAATCAGATATATTGGTTCTTGATATTGATAAATAACCATCAATATATCCAACATTACCTAATGAATCTGTTGGTGTATTAGATAAGTCAAGATTACCAGTAATCCATAGTGGTTTACCACCAAATCTAGGTAATTTACTAATACCTTTTCCGTGGTAACCAGATAACTTCATCAACTCAAGATATTCTTGTGGACTTATTTTGTAATAAGAATCTTCAGAATTATCTTGTTCAAATATTTTTAATCTTTTACCCATGATAATAAATATTAAGAAATAAAATTAAATTAATTGTTTAGTTTACAAATAATCAAAGATTGGTAATATTTATAAGTAAATAAACTGACATTAAAAAACAAAAATATGGGTTGCGGTTGTAAAAATAAAAGTAATCAAACACAAACTGTTAGTACTCAACAGCCAAGTCAAAATCAGACGTTGAGTCAGGTTCAGGCACAACAAACACAAAACACTTCTATTCAGGAGTCTATTCGTAAAGTTGTTGAGAAGTATTATAACAAAAAATAATACTTTGTGTTTTTTATCGTATTTAAAGGGACTTTGGGCCCCTTTTTCTATTTATACCTTAATTATTTTTTCTTATTCTTCTAAAAAAAATTTATGGATTTTATAAAATTAAAATCAAATAGAGGGTTAGTTAATTTATTAGCCGATTTCATTTTAATGGAAATTAATGAAAATGAAAAATATGATTCTGTTATTGAAGTGTCCGATTTTGGCAGATTTTTTGTTGTGAATGGTATGACATCAAGAAAAGAAATTATAAATTTATCGGATGTTACCACAAAATTTAAAAAAGAATATGAAAGTTTGTTATCTGAATTAGGTTATGAAGAAATTAATGTTATTGATTTAATAATTTATGATAATGAATTAAGTAAGAAAGAAGAGTTTTGGTTTACATTCTATAACACAGAAAGACCATGTTATAGTGAAAAAACTATAAATTTATCATCAACAAATTTAAAATATCAAAAAATATCAAACTCATCGATAGAGTTAGACTTTTCGGAAACCAAAACAGATAATTTAGATTTTTTTACTTACTCACCATTAAATATAAGTTCAGAATTTCCACATGGATATAGTTTCAATATGGGTAGAAACTATTATTATTATTCAGAATACATTTGTAATCATTTGTTTAAAACACTAATGTGTAGTGAGATTAGTTTTAAATGTTCATCCATAAAAAACTTAAATGATGATTTTAATATTGATGTAATATCAAAATCAATATATGATAAAGAAAAAATAAAATCTTTAATTTTAGATGTTTTTGATTTTAATCTATCTAAGTTCAAGAATAAAATCACTGGGTATAGTTATATAAAAGATATTACAGAACCATTGGGTGAAAAACCTTGGTTAGTTAAAGATGAAATAAAAAATATTATTTTATTTTAAACTCTTTTAGAGTATGAAACTATTTGGTAAAAATCTTTTTTACCATCACAATAATCTTTAACTAGTTGTAATAGAGTCTTAAACATAAAAGCACCTGGTGTTTGTTTTTCACACTTAATAAACAACTCAATCATTGATGATATGAAATCAATTTTAAAAGAACCTAAGTTGTCCAAAGAATAAAATGAATCTGAAAAATAATCGGTATAGATTAATTCGTACTCATTTCTTTCTTGAACTGTTCTAAATGGTTCAACTAAATCATATATCTCCAACCACTCATTAACAAATCGACCGACTTCATCAGAGTCATGTTCACACTTTAATATTAAATCAACAATCCAATGGGTGTGTGATGGTGCTCTTAATCTAGAGGTTGATGTTTTATATTTTACAATATAATCTAATTCAGGATTGTGCCCTCTACTACCTTGATAGATGGCAATATGTCCACCGTCGGATAACTCCCAACTTTTTATAGGGTTATGTAGTATACCGTTTTTTCTAAAAGATAATGACATCCTGTAAAGTTAATAATTTTTTTTCATAAAAAAAATCCCTTTCGGGATTTTATTTTAAAAAGTGTTCTTTAATTATATTAATACCCTCATCAATTTCATTATAATCTCTATCAGGTGCAAATAGATGTGTTTTGGGTGAATCATCATCAGGTGATTCAACAATCATAAATGATGGTACGTAATCGTTTTCTGTTACCTCAACAAACAAATTATATTCATCCTCGTACTCATCAATGTCTCGGTCAATAAAATCAACACCAGCTTCATTTAGTTTTTCTTTCATTTGGTCACAATACGGACACCCTTTCATTGTGAACACAACTAATAATTTATCCATTTAAAAGATTATTTACAACTTCATTTATTTGAGTCTCCATTAAAAGTCCTGATTTTGAAAACTTTTCAACTCCATCATTAAACGCCTTAATTGTTGGGATTCCTCTGATACCTAGTTTTGAGGCCAACTCCATGTTTTCATCAACATTTAATGTGTACATTTTAACATCATTGTTGTTTGAATTTACTTCTTCGGCAACTTTATCAAAAGTAGGTTTCATCATTCTACATGGCCCGCACCATGGAGCCCAAAAGTCAACGATTAATTTTTCTCCGTTGTTAATTTTTTCCGTTAATAATTCTTGTGTGATTTCCATTTTTTAATTTCTTTTTTTTAAATTGTGAATTGTGAAATTAACAATATCTGATTTGTCAATACCACTTAATATAAATATACTAGTCTCGTCTTTAATGTAAAACAAAATGCCTGTTGCGTCATATTCTAAAAGTAAATCAATATAAGTTACATTACCTTCAGAATTAACTTTTTTAACTTCCCAAAGTTTATGGTACTTCTTTATCGACTGATTAATAAAGTTTTCAGGTCTGTAAGGTGGTTCAATAAAACATATTGATGGATAATTTTTAAATTTTCTAACAAATGTTTCAATACAATGTGTAGGTATTTGATTAATCATTATTTTAAATTTAATCTGTTATTTAAATAAATAAACCCAACTCATGATAACCAACACCATTTATATTGGTCACTTGTTCTTTATCCCATTTTAAGGCAAAACTTTGGTTGTTATTGATATCAATATATTTGTACATATTTTCTTTATCAACAACCAAATTAGTTTTAAACATTCTATTACCAACTTCTAATGTCGCTGAGGGTAATTCAAACTTATCCGCACTAACTAACAAATCCATTCGATTATCCAACGAATCTAAAACATAATTCCATGTTTCATCAAGTCTGTTATTAAACCTACCTAAGCTTTGAACTCTATTTAACTTTACCACTCTATCTCCGTCGTGAATAATTCTATACTCAATAGTTGCCCTATCTTTACTTTCAATATCATTTCGTCTTAAAGATACAATAACAGAATTTTCTCTTTTCAGATATGTCTTAACACAATTTGATTGAACAAATGATTCAAAATTATATTCTTTACTATCGGTTAATAGTTTTACGAAAACAGTCCCTTCTTTAGTTAGGATTGGTATTTCAACAGCCTTTTTAAACACTTCAGGATAAAATCTTGTGAAATTACCTTTGTTATAATGGTCTAATTTTTCAGTCCAATCATAATGTTCATGTAAAAAATTATCATAGTCATTTGATTTCCATTTAACATTTTCAAGAGGTTTTAACCTATTGTAAAACCTAATGTGGTCTAAAAATGTACTACTATTAATTTCACCAGTTAATATTAATTTAAATATTTCAAACGCGTTATGTTTATCTTTTTGATTTTGTAAAAGTAAGTTAGTATCTATACCACCATACAAATTGGATTCAATAATTTTTTTAATTATCTCATCATCTTGAGACAATATATAGTCTTTACCAAATAATAAATACGCTGCGAAAATACTATTAACATCAATATTTTCAACGTTATGTAACGCTCTTTTTATTTTACCACCATTTAGTTTATGGAGATTCATAAAACAATCGATGTACTTATTTTTAAACTTTTTGAGTTCGACTTTTTTAGGTGCAGGATAAACTAGTCTGAAAGCCTTAAAATTATTTGGGTACTTTATTTTATTTGCATCTAAATAAAATTTATAAATTAGTTCATCATCTGTTAAATTAAGTGATGGGTCTTTTTTTATGTTTAATTGTTTTAAAAAAATATCAAATACTTCGTGAGCGATTTGTGAAGTATCGTAATTACTTTCTTTATCAAAATAAGTGGAAACGAGACTCCTTATGTATGTCTTAATAGTATTACAGGGTGAAGAATAAAAATTATTCCTAACTGTTTTTTTAGTAAATTTTCTTTTTTTGTGGTAATCTGAAATAAATCCTGAATAAACAACACCACTTTTGGTATTAACACCAAAATATTTTAGGTGTGTTTTAACTCTAAAATATTTGGAACCCACAATTCTAATTCGAGAATAGTAAAAAACTTTAATGACCGTTTTATCACCATTTTGTTCAACTTTAATTAAGGTTCTATTCATTTCAACCTTAGCCAAAGGATTACCATAATTTTCTACAAAATCTTTTTCACCATCTATTTTATTTAAAAATGTGAAAGTATTACGTGACCTGATATGTGATTGTTCAATATAGTTTTCTACTGAATCAAAAATATCGTCTAAATCAGGTAAAGTATTTTTCACCTTTTTATTCATAGGTACATAATCATTATAATTTTTAAATAATAATGTTGTGTGTTTAACAAATGTTTTTTCAAATAGTATCTCACCCATATATCAAAAGTAATTAAATTAATGGGGAGTATCAACTCCCCATTGAATTATTAACACATTTCCTCCGCCAACTCCCAAAGTTTTGTATTGATTTGACTTACCGCTAAGATATTTTTCAATCCTTTGAGTTCAGTATTTCTACCTGAGTTTGTAGTGTATTTCAAACCACCCTTAACAAAATTTTCTTGAATCACGTTGAAGGTTGTCCAAACATCTTTACCCATATCCGCCTCTCTTTTAGGGTGAACGATTGACAATACATCAAGAGATGCTGGAACACTACCACTTTTCCAACGTAAGTTAATTGCTCGTTTGATAAATGTAATTCTTTCTTTATCGGTAAGAACTTTGTTCATCATTTTACCAACAGAATTCTCAATCATCGGTAGTTTGGTTGCAAAACTTTCAGTTAGTTTTTTTGCATCATCCAAATCAAATCTTTGATGTTTTATGTTAAAAGATTCGGCAACTGATGTAGGGACCGTCAATCCATT
>Ga0208019_1001847_pt1 | contig 11033 bp, 14 predicted proteins | sample CB_VirMetaG_5_FD_184540 | JGI IMG/M metagenome (GOLD analysis project Ga0208019, IMG submission 184540) | Freshwater to marine saline gradient viral communities from Chesapeake Bay - CB_1508_1D Viral MetaG (SPAdes) (version 4) | ecosystem: Environmental > Aquatic > Marine > Coastal | place: USA... | reverse complement strand
ACGTCCTGAAAATCCCGTCCACCGCTGAGAAGCCCGCCGCCGCCATACTCGGGGCGATAGATCGGCAGAGACGGGTCAACAGTTCCCGCCATGGGATAGAGCGGGAAGCCGCCGATGGTCATGCTCGGATCAATCACTGACATCGATATCTCCTTGTCCGTCACGCGAACCGGCCCGCATCTTCGCGGCTTCCAACTCGGCTTCGGCGGCAAGTTCCTGCATCCGGTACTTGTGTTCGAGGTTCATCCGGTCGCGTTCTAGCGCCAACTTGTTCGACGCAATCTCACGATCAACAGCCGCCTGCAGTTCCGCGTTCTCACGCTGCTGCTGTGCGTCCATCTCAGCCTTGAACCGGGCAATCTCGGCTTCCAACTCGGCCTTACGCTGGTCCGTCTGTGCCCGCATTTCGGCTTCTGCCTGCGCCTGCTGAAGCTTGGCCTGGCTCTCCTGCTGCTTCATCTGAAGCTCGGCCTGTGCCTTCATCATCTCAGGCGGCGGACCAGCCGGTTGCGGCGGCGGAAGCTTGCGCGGGTCCGTCATGTACCGCTCGATCTTCTTCAGACCAGCGGCCTCAATAACGTCTTCCATCAGGTTGTAGACGTTCTCAGCCGCGATCATGCGACCGAACTCCGGATCGCCCCGGAACCCGCCCATAAGCTGCGTCACCATCTGAAGCGACTGCATCTGCCGGTCTTTGTTGCCCGTGCCCAGGCCCACGCGGGCGGACATATCGAACTTGTCCTTCCACTCACGCGGGTTGACCGACACATAGTCGTCCCGCAGGCGGATGATCGTCTTGCGTTGGCTGTAGCGGCTGGCGTTCTCCATGATCAGCCAGAACAGCCGCTTCACACCCGTCTCCGCGAAGATTCGGGCAATCAACTCGATACGCTCGTTCGCCGCTTCGGCCTGCTGCATCGCCGCCGTGGCGCTTTCGTTCTGAAGCTTGTTAGCATCCAGACCAACGCCGAACTTATTCACACCCGTTCGCGCCATGCGCTTGCGGTCAATGTAGTCGATCATCGGGAACGACTGCGCTCCGACGAACTCGGTATTCAGCGGCACAACCGCGCTGCCCTGCTCGCCGCGCACGATGCCACCCGGACGACTGGTCAGCAGGTCATCGAGGTTGACATCACCCGTCACGAAGTTGCGCGGGTTGTTGGCGAGATACAGGCTATCGAGGCTCTGCCGCAGCAGCGTCGAATGGATCAACTGAAGATCCATCACCGCGTCCGCCACCGACATGCCGACCCACCGATGCGGGATAGGCGTCGGCGTTACCGAACAGAACGGGATGCAAGGCACCTCGGGTGCGGCCCCATGCTCCGGGTGTTCCAGAATGGTGCCGTTCCCGTCAGATCCACCGGCCAGCGTGACCTTGCGAAGCTCCGTGATGCCGTCGTCGTCCACATCCACAAGGATGTAGCAGTCCGTCACCCATACCTGTCGATTGGCCCACTCGCCGTCTGCAGGCTGGCCCTCGCTGGTCTGGTTGCTGTACCGCACCTGAGCCTCGGGCGCATACGACAGGTCGTCATCATCGCTGGACAGGCTCTCCACGTCCTCGCGGCGATAGCCTTCCGCCACAAGATCGGAAATCGACACCTGCCGACGATGGAATACACCGCCCTCATCCTCGGAAATGCGGCGGCTGTTGCGCGATACCAGGAACTCTTCGGGCGGAACCGCTGCAATCCGAACTTGGCTCTTGTCGTCCGTGCGCTCAATGGTGACATCGTACAGCATCGGGACTTGAAAGCCCGCCTGCGCCGCCATCAGCATTTCCATTTCGCCCTGCATCTCCGCAGGCACGCGCTCCGGGTCCGGGTATTTCTCCGATTTGGTCACGTTCCAGCCATTCGACTGAAGGACCGCGACTTCCTCAGCCGTCAGCCCCTTGTGACGACGCCGCTCCGGAACCTTGCGGTCATCCCACCACACCTTGACAACGCCGTTCTTCTGCAACAGCGCGTCAAAAAACATGCTGTAGAGCGTCTCAAAGCCGTCGTTCTGCTGCCAGAACACGTAGTTGCAGTATTCCGTGGCCTGCGCCGCCGCCTCGCTGTCGTCCTGATTGCGCGGGTCGAACTTCACCACGTCATCGCCAGCGGTGAAGATCCGCATAAGCGACGGCATGGCCCACAGAACCGTCTCCATCACGTCGCGCGTTACGACGGAGGACCGACCCCGCACCTCGTTACCGTAGGGCTCACCAAGGAAATACTTGAACGCTTCCGCCCGCTCGTCCGCCACATCGCCGTGGGCATAGGTGATCGCGTTAACAAGCTCACCGTTGGCAATGGCTTCAAGCTCTCCGATCTGATCTTCGGAAAGCTTTTCGCGGGCGTATGGCATTATTCGTCCACCCCTGCTCGCGCACGCCAGAATATTGCCCATTCACGGTCAGATTCGGGCGCAGGTCCGTGCTTATCAAACATGCTGACCGGCAAAGGCTGATTCGAAAGACGATCCGGAGATGTTCCACCCAAAATGCTGCCGGAATGAGCAAGAGAGCAACTGCACGCCGTATTTCCGTAGCTACATAGCCCGCAGTTCTCGCGTTGCTCCCTTCTGCTGCGCATCGACATCAAGCCGCCTCGTCCTTACGCGGGCGACCAGGGCCACGCTTGGCTTCAAGCTGCTCGATACGGTCAAGCGCCTCGTCAAGCTTCTTCAGCGCCCGCGTTGCCGCTTCCTGCGCCCTGTCCGCACGCTGGCGAGCATCGCGGATCTGAAACTGAAGCCCCGTGAAATTGATTGTCGTCGTCATACGAACACCTCATCAGGAATCTGATACGTCAGCGGCTTAAACGCCGTGCTCTGGCTTTCGATCATGTTCAGGCCCATGGCGAGATACCGGAACGCATCTGCCGGATGGCTGGCCCAATCGTGAAGCGGCGCGGGCTTCAGCGTCTTCAGCTTCTCATCCCAGGCGGATCGGTATTCCCGCAGCGCCGACACACCGTGTGCGCACTTGGTCTTGTCCCACCAGCAGCGGGACAGGATCGACCGCACAGCGTTGATGCCCTCGTTGATGCGCTGGTTCGGAACAACCTTGATGTTGTTCAGGCCAAGGCTTGCCAGCGTCTCCCGACGACTGCGGCCCGTGCCAAGGTCTTTGACCTCCACGTCATGCGGCAACAGGTGCGTGCCGTACCGATAGCCCTTGCTCTGAAGCACGCCCGCATAATGATCGAGGCCAACACCGCTGGACGTGTAGAAGTCGATCATCCGGATCTCGCGCCCGACCATCTGAAAAAACCAGATGCTTGTGTGGTCGCTGTAGCCCAAATCCCACGCTGTATGGACTAGGTGGCCCTTCTCATACGGCACACCAGCTATCCGGCCTTCCGCGTCCGCCTCGCCCATCTCTAGAGCGTAGTACGCACCCAGGACGGCGGCGTCGAACGAACAAAAATACTCCTGCCGGAACAGCGACCGGCCCAGGTCGCCGCCATACTCGCGGATGTATTCCTTTTCCTCGGCCTTAAGCTGCTCAGTCGTGAAGACGCCCGTCTGATCTGCCGGGAGAAGCTGAGCAAACCAGCTATCGTCATCCCGTGCCGCTTCGAAGATCGTGCGCCCGTGGTTGTTGCCGCGCGGCGTGTAGTTGAACAGCGCCCATCCGCCGTTTTCCAGCAGGATCGGACGAACGAACGCCCACGCCCTCGGATCGGCAAGCGCCCATTCCGAGAACACCACACCGCGCGGCGTCGAGCCCACCAGGCTGTTGAAGTTGTCCGACCCGACAAGCTGCCATGTGCTGCCGTTGACGAACTCGATCATCATCTCTTGCTGGCGAGTAGTCCGCCGCAGTTCAAGCGGGAACGCCTCGTCAATGCGCTTCTTGCCAGTGTGCGGGTTTACCGCGTCCCAGATCGCCTTGCGCGCCTGTGCGGCCTCCGGGAGCATGTGCCAATAGTTGCCGATCTGCTCGAATGCCGCGACGCTTGCCCAGCGCAGACAGAATTCGTCCTTGCCCGCTCGCCTATGCCATACGGCAACAGCGCGCTTGCCTCCGTCCTTCAGGTATTTCCAAACCGGCTTCTGATAATCACGGCACTTCCAGCCGCCTAGCAACTTAACCCGCTGGTCCATCAACTGTCGGATCGTCGATGACAACCACCAGACGCCCGTTCACGCTCGCGTCCACCTGCATCGGCAGAACCTTGCCAAGCAGGGCGCAGAACGTACGCGGATCGTCTTTTGCCACGGTTTCGAGGTACTTCACGCCACCAGCGTTTTCGAACGCCGTTGTGATAGCCTCTTGAATATTCCGGGTTATTTTATTGCGCGCGCCTTTTGGTCGCCCAGGCCCTCGGCCCTTAGCGGCGGCGCCTTGCAGCGCTTTGGTCATGGTGCGAGTCCTTTTCAGGGTGTTCGCGGGGTAAACCGTATGTCAATTGAGATGCGCGTCGGATGGTCTGCCATCACTTGCGTTCGGTGGATCTCGAATTGGTGAAACAGCAGCGCCTGTCCGACTGTCAGCCGTGGCGCTATCACCTTGTATGAACCTATCAGGCGGTGCAGCCCGTCATCATCGAGTGCGATGCGCTGGCGCTCGTCTGCTCCGACCTGTCGCCATTTCGATGCGACCTGTTCCCGCGTCAGGTTGTGCTCGGCAAATTCCAGGCCGGGCGTTGCGTCGTCAATATCGACCAGCGGTATCCAGAGCGTGTGGACCGTGCCGCCGTACCCGACAAAGTTTGCATCGCAGTGCCACGGTACGTGAGCGTCGGTGTCGTCCGGCTCTACCCGGCGGACCACGCTTCGTTGAGGGAGTAGCGCACCCTTAAGGCCGGTTGTCCGGAACCATTCCGGTATGTCAATGCCGAGCTTGTCAGCGTTGCGCTTGGTGTCGGTTAGCTCGTGGGCTTTCATGAATGGCGATACGTCTAAGCCATCGATCAGCCGCAAGCGTCACCATATCGTTCCGTCATGTCTCACGACCTGATCTGTCGGGCCATTGAGAACCGCGAAGTGATCCAGTTTCGCCACAAGGGTCGCCTGCGGACTGTCGAGCCGCATCTTGTCGGTTACGACGCGGACGGAGACCTAACCCTATCGTGCTGGCAACTGTCCGGAGGTAGTGGTCGGGACTGGCGAGATTTTCATATAGCCAAACTGACCGAGCTATCCACAACAGGCGAGCGCTTTGCAGGCGCACGGCCAGGGTACAACCCCAACGACTCCACCATCTCCCGGATCGTCTGTCGTCTCTAAGCGCCCCGCAGTCGCACGGCATCGGTAGCCTAGCTGGACCGCTATGGAGAGCGCAGGACGATAAGTGCCCGTATGCCAACCAGCACCTCCCTTGACTCTCACCGCCCCAAAGTTGAAGAGTCGTTCAACTTGTCATAGCTGCTTCAGGGAACCATCGCAGGAACCTGATCCCTCCGAGTAGGGATGTTCTGAAACGCTGCTGGAATAATTAGGGCGTCGGCCAAGCGGTCGGCCATCGCACCTGACAAACAAGCCAAGAGCACGCGCTACATGATGCAGAATCCAGATACGCATTCTGTCCTCCACACAAAAGAGCCGCCCGGAGGTGGCTCACTTCTTGTCTGATTTCGGCTTCTCGCGTGGCGCTGGCGGCCTCTTGGCGAGTTCCCGCATCACCTCATCAAAGCGGTCGGAATCCTCGTCCACGCCTAGTTCGCGAGCGGCTTCCTTGAACTTTTCGGACTGTGCTGGATGGAAGTAAAGAGAGACGCCGGGTGAGGCCTTAGCCCCAACGTGCTGGATGACGCACTCCCGGCTGACTTTTGATACTATTTATTGTGTCTTTTGTCAAGCGCCGATGTCGGCAGGGCTTGTGCTTGACGCAATTGTTTGATTTCACCATCCCCAAGGTACATCAAGGGTTGGTGCGGGGTCAAGCGTTTCGTTTACGCCGCTTCCCTAATATGAAACACCCCACACAACTGGTTCAGCCCTTCCCTCAGCGCCTTCCGCAGCCGGTCGCCCAGCATCGACTTGTCCATGATCCGGCTTGGCCCCTCGTCCACGCACACCGTCTGGATGGCGGCTTGTGCGATAGGCGTCAGGCTTTCGATTGCGCGATGGCAGGCGATGTACTCGCGGGTTACGCGGTCAGCGATTACCGGGTCGATCTCGTTACCCGCCCCCGGCTTGGCTTGGCGCGTTCCATCCCTCACGCCTTTGATGAGCCGCCACCGATGCACCACCTTCCCGTATCGCTCGCCTGCGTCTCTCTGTGCGCGGGTGATGAGGTTTTGCGCGAATAGCATTTCGAGCGGCAGACCGGCGCGGTTCGTCATCAGCGTCTTGTCGTCCAGGTCCGGCATGGCTTGCCTCCGGTGTGCGAGGGTTTCGGGCGTACACGCCGGTCCCGTGTCTGTCGGCTTGCGGTCGCCGCTGGCGTAGCGTTCGGGGACTGAAGGAGGCTTGATGCGCGGGCGACGGTGGGATTTCTTGGTGCGGGCCATCAGCTATCCTCCTGATCGGACTCGATGTGGCCGCAAAAAGAGCAAATATCTCCGGGGTTGTGCGGATAGCCTTTGATGAGGCTGCTTACGTTGTTGAGGCAGTCGATTATCGACGCACCGGCCTCGCCAACCATGCCGTCCTGCGAAGACCGCATGGAGACGGCAAGTAGTTTGGCGGCGCGCAACTCTGACAGCGCATATTGCGTCGCTTCTCGCGTCTTCAGGTCTATGCCATCCATCAGCTATTCGCCTCCCTCGGCACATACCCGGATGGTGCCTGCATGGTCAGGCGGCGGTCTGGCGTGACCTTCAGGCTGGCGAATGCGCGTTCACCCATAGCCTGCGCGAAACGCTCGTCAGCGCGTGTCCGTGCGGCCTGGCGTGCCGCCTGCTGAGCGTGGTAGCCGCGTGGAAGGTCTTTGAGTAGCTCCGGGTCCATCCAGCCCTCGCACCAGTCGCGGACTGTCTCCACCCGCTTGCCGATGGCCTTCCCGATTTGCGTCCACGTCTTGCCCTGTCGGCGCAGTTCTTCGATCTGGTCGCGGTACGGTGTCAGTTGGCGATCTGCGGCGTTCATCGCTGCTTCCCCCGTCGCATGATGCCTTGGGGCTCAATCCGCTCCGGGGTGTCGCGCATCCATGCAAGCTGGAACGTGCGGCCTTCCTCACGCTTCTGGCACATGATGACGCGGCCTGCTGCGTGCTCCGTCTTCGCTTCCTTCAGCGTCATGGCGGCACCGGGCCAGTCATCCCAGCGCATGGATTTATGCCACTGCACGGACACGATGTGCGGTTCAAACCATTCGGTCATGCTGCTTCTCCCATGATCATGCGGCGGGCGTATTCCCTGCCGATAAGCTCCACTCGGATCTTGGTGGCTCCATCCGACCGCAACCGCTTCAGCGTCACAGTGCGTGCTTTCGCGACAGTCGAGCGTTCAAGGCCCATCTCCCGAGCGATGCGCGACTGGGACCACCGCAGAAATTCGCAAGCGGCACAGGCGAGAACCTGTCTCGGGTAGGTATGCACTTGCTCTCGGCTGCGGCTCAGAATCTTCGACTCTTCGACGCCGTAGACCTCAGCCACCACGGATCGAAGCGTTGCAAATGGGCGGTTTTTCATAGGCCAAACTCCTGCCGAATGTGTTTCGGAACTCGGGTTGATTGCATGTCAGGGCGCGGGCCGAGGTATTGCGGCCAGTGTCCATCTGACTTCCACTTGCGCGTGGCTGTGCGGTATTCCGCCTCTGTCGGCACTCTGCGCTGGACAGGACCGGCAGTCGGATCTCGTTTCGGTGCGCCGTTGCGCTTGGTGTTGATTTCCTTCGCGTCGCGGACCCAACTCCGCCACTTCGCGTGCCAATCCAGCCAAACAGCCCCGCGCCCCGCCTTGGAATGCCAGTGGTCCCTGAACTTTTCCGCCTCGATGTTCGCGTCCACGCCATGCTCGGCAGCGAAAGCGCTATCGGCCTCGTCCGGCGTCCAGTCGTCCGGCAACCTTGAACCACGCGAATTTTTCGACCTTGGGGGGACATCCCCGATAGGGGATGGGGGTATATTCTTCTCTTCTCTCCTCTCCTCTCCTCTAGGCGTTTCCGTGTCGTCGCTGGCGTTACATGGCGTTACATCGTCATGAATGGCGGTTTCCTGCGCCTTCTGGCGTTGCCTGTGCGCGGCAACCCGGTCGCGACTGTCGTCAACGCGCTCGCGTTTCGGCTGGCGCTTGTCCCATCCGCTGAGTCTGTCGCCATCAAGAACGCGGCCCTGCATCGCCTCACGGATCGCGGTCACGTCTTCCGGCTCGAAATCCAGGGCGACGGCTTCGACCTCATCGTCCCATCCGGAGATCATGCCGCGCTCGCTGGATGCGGACGCACGGACCATCATCCGGGTCCATACGGCCCACACGTCACCAACGCGCACACCGGCCTTGCGGGCTATCAGACGCCACTTCGGATCGTCCGGCGCGTCATGCCACAAGCGGCACCAATCCATCCGGCCTGTGCTCATTCCGCCGCCTCAAACAGCGTGCCAAAGCTCTTGCGCGCTTCTCCAACGTTCTTAACGGCCTGCCGAAAATAGCTCGGCTTCAATTCCGCGCCGATTGCCTTCCGGCCCATGTTGAGAGCGACGTACAGTTCGGACCCGATGCCTGCAAACGGGCTAAACACCACGTCACCGGGATTGCTCCAAAGGTCCACACAACGACGGATCACGGTCAGTTGCAGCGGTGAGATATGGCGCTCGTCCGCCTCGTCTCGCGCGGCCTTGTGGCTCAGGACATCGGACTGGTTGATATCCATCCAGACCGGCTCGGCATATCGCTGCCAGACCGCGACGGAATACCAATCATCACCCGGCATGTTTGTGGTGCGCAGATCGCCCGTCTCCGTCACCAGCGGGCCGTCCGGCGTCGTCTCATCACCGTAATAAGCATCGAACGGACCAGAGACGGGCTCGGGGTTGTCTCCCGGCTTCCGCATCGTGACCACGTAGTCCGCAAGCGCCATGCGGCTCATCGCACTGTCTTTGCAGATTTGCTTATGCAGCAGACCCACCGCCTTAGTGCGCTGCATCGCCGTCACCGGGTCTTTGCGGATGCAGACCTCGGAATGGTAGATCCATCCGGCATTTTGGAAGCCCCGGATGATGTCGCCCCGGAAATCGCGAACGCCGATGAAACCATCGCGCAGTTTGGACGTGGGAAGTTGCATACAGTGGATCGAGCACAGCCGCCCCGGCATAGTCGCGCGGTACAGTTCAGCGATCAAAAACCGAAAATGCTGCCAAAACGTCTCGCTGTCCGCGCAATTCGACATATCGCGCGGGTCGTCGGAGAACGTGTAAAGGCTCTCAAACGGCGGCGAGAAAATCGTATAGTGAACCGACCCGTCAGGAAGACCGCGCGTCACATCCACACAATCCCCATTCCACAGCTTCCAATCGTCGCCGCTAGCTTGGTCAATCACGTTCACGCTGCCGTCAGCCATGACGGAACCTCCATCGTTTGATTTGCTTGATTGCTGGATGCGCTGACCCGACCGCCACGTATGGCGTTGGTCGAAAGGTCGCGCATGTGCTCCACCATCGCCTCGGCCATGGCTTCGTATTTGGCTTCCTTTGATCGGAGATTGGCGACCACCGCGCCCTCCATCTCCGATGCGATCAGGTATGCGGTGACGGGCTTGCTCTGTCCAAAACGCCAGCAGCGGCGCACCGCTTGGAATAACTGCTCAAAGCTGTCATTCAGACCGACGAAAATCATCCGATTGCAGTGCTGCCAGTTCATGCCGCGACCGGCGATGGACGGCTTGCTGACCAGAATTCGAGGGTCGCCGTTCGTGAAGCCCAACAGCCGCTTCGACTTGATGTGCGGCGCGTCCGATCCTTGGACGTTCACGGCCCCGTCGATAGCCTTCACCAACGCGTCAGCTTCGGCATTGAGATTGCACCAAATCAGCCACGGCTCATTTGGATCGGATGCAACGATATCGGCAGCAGCTTGCACGCGCTCTGCTACGCTCTCCCGACGCGCGGCGATCCGCTCTTGAAGCGTGCTCGCCTGCATCGGAAAGAGCATCCCACCGGACGGAGACAGATCGACCTCCACCGTCACCTGCTTCATGTGCAGCGGCGGCAGGTCATATCCAGGCTCGTCGTATCCAAGGTCGCGCGGGTGCCGGATCATCACCGACCATGACGCAACCCACTGCCAAAAGTCGGCGGCAGCATGGCGCTTCAACCGCCAATCTTCCTCGGCATTGGCCCGCACCGATCCCTCGTGAACGAAGAACATGGCAAGCATTTCCTTGGCGCTCATCACGCCCAAGAATTCCGCGTGCTGGCCTAGCTCGGTCCAGTCGTTTGGTGCCGGGGTAGCGGACCCGCACAGCAGGTATGGCACGTCACGGCACGCTTCCGTCAGGTCGCGACGGGTGCGACTGTCGTGGTCCTTAATGATGCCGCTCTCGTCCAGCACTACACCGGCAAAGTCAGACACATTGAAGTGCTGGCGACGGTCATAGTTGGTGACGACAATCGGCGTCGTCGCGCTGGCCTGATCCGGCGCATATGCTACGCCTTTGATGCCGAACTTCTTGGCCTCAGCAACGGTCTGCTCTGCAACGGCAAGCGGAGTGAAGATCAGGACGCGTCCGCCAGTATGATCGACCACCTGCGAAGCCCATGAAAGCTCCTGAATGGTCTTTCCAAGGCCCGTGCCAGCAAAGATCGCAGCGCGGCCACGACGGCACGCCCATGTCACGATGTCGCGCTGAAACGGCTTGATGTTTTCCGGCATAGATGCGCTCGGATCGAACCCAACAGGTGGTGCAATACGCGACTTGTGCGCGAGAAATTCTTCATATGAAGCTGTCACGCTCAAACCTCCCGAAAGTCGATGTGCGGATAATTTGCGAGAAACAGCCAACGGCGCAGGCGATACGCCTCCGTGCGCTTCGTCGGTTCGGATTTCACGTCCTCAACCACGTCCTTGTTGCCCTCGCGATATCGAAAGTCTGCGGTGTAGCGTCGGCCTCCGACCGGCCCGTCTGGACCGTGGGCGAACAGCCTGAACACCGGAT
>Ga0208019_1001846_pt1 | contig 11035 bp, 21 predicted proteins | sample CB_VirMetaG_5_FD_184540 | JGI IMG/M metagenome (GOLD analysis project Ga0208019, IMG submission 184540) | Freshwater to marine saline gradient viral communities from Chesapeake Bay - CB_1508_1D Viral MetaG (SPAdes) (version 4) | ecosystem: Environmental > Aquatic > Marine > Coastal | place: USA... | reverse complement strand
CATAATAACTTCGTAAGAGGCGCTGAGGAACTCTAACTCATCGATTGAACAGATAGCGTCGGATTCAACACTCACTGTTTTCTTAAATGTATCAATCCTAACTATCATAGGCATGAGTTACCTTACTCGCCTTATACCATAGATTTTCTTCAAATGCAATAAATGAAAGAGCTAACCAGCTATGGGGGAGGGCTGATTAACTCTTCCAACAAGTTCACCTATGAACCGACTGGATAGTATCAAAAGAGGGTTAAGTGTCAAGATGAGGATTTAAAAGGGGGTTTTCTAATTCACTCCAATTCCAGTGGTTTCTAATTCACGCTAATCCTGGTGAATTAAAAAATGAGGATTTCTAAGGAAAGGTAACACTTAACTTTCCCCCTTGTACAAGCGGAAAACGCCCCAAAAACCCCTTTCTGGTAACAGCGGTAGCACCTCGGTAGCATATAGGTGTTACCGCCCTTTTTGGCTTCCACTAGCGCAGCTTGTTAGTAGTAGTAGTAGTAGTAGCAGAAAAATAAAAATAAGATATATATATATAATATAGGGCTTCATACATATATATGTCTCTTGTTTTTTTTGGTGCTACCCTGCTACCCATCGATTTAATGGCTTATACAAGCCATATTTTTGGTAGCACTAGTGTTACCAAAAACCCCACTAAGTGTTACTTTTAAGACTTTTTCGTAAAAACTCTTGCAATTATCTCACTTTTAAGATATCTTCCATTTAAGACATACTACTAAAAGAACAACCTATGACTACAAAAGATGCGCTCGCAGAAAAAATATTGTCAGGAATGACTAAGAAGGTTCTGGTTAGTGTTCCAGGCGACACATATTTGAGGTTAATGAGAGCCTCTGAGGATACTGATCAAACAATTAATAAGCTAATTGTTTCTATGGTGAAGAAGCAGTTAGAAAACTAACCCTTAACAAAAAAAGGTATGAGCATGACAGAGTGGGAATTTAATCGCTTTTTCAGCAACTTCCCTAAAAGCGTTATTATCGCAAACAATTCGGATATAGGGGGAGGAAAAACAAAGAAGATGGTGTCCCACTGTAAGCGGTGGCAGGACTGGAGCTTTTATGAGCTTTTAAAGCTCAACAAAAAGCACCGCATGTCTATTTTTTTTACGACATGTGACGTCAAGGAGGATGACAGGGGGCTTGGGCATAGGAACACAAACTTTGATGGTATTAGGACATACCATTGTGAGGTAGACCTTCTTTCTAGGGAGGAGTGGAACAACCCAGAGCTTTCTAAGGATGAGAAACAGAAGCTTCTGCAGGATAGGGAAGCAGCGCTTTCGACTAAGCTTTATTTTTATAAGACGCACAATATACTTCCTCCATCATTGGTTGTATCTTCTAGGAACGGACTACACATTTACTGGTTAGCGTGGCACGAGGAAAAGATGGATGAAACCTATGCGCCAGTAGGTGGTCTCTATAAGCCGCCGCTAGAAAGCTTTGACCATATTCAGGAAAACCTTTCGAAGGCACTTGGGGGCGACACAAATGCTATTAAGAGGGTTCAGTTATTAAGAGCTCCAGGGTTTTTAAATCACAAAGTGGGTGGTCCATACCCAGTTCGTTTAGAGAAAGCCTTATGTAACTATTCCAACCCAGAAGAAGAGATCCCCTTACATTTTTGTGAAGATCAATTTTTAAAACTATTTGGTCCAGTTCCAGAGGCGGAGAAGGTTTATAAACCTAGGGGGAAGATTTACATTAGCACTAAGCAGATAGATTGTATATTTGAGAAACTGAAAGAGATGCCACAGGATCAGGCTTTAATGATGGTATCTGGGACAAAACTTGTTAATGGGGAAAGATATAAGATAGTTACACAGGCTGGCGGCTTAAAGGGGAACATACACATTGTGAATGGAGATGGTTCTCTTTCGGGTGGGGCTTGCCATATTAATTTTGCCAAAAACTGTATATTTGTCCCTAAGGGGAGCGGCAAAGGCTCACCAAACATTTTAGAGTGGATTAAGTGGTACAACCCACAGTATGTGGACCACCCTGCAGATTTTGCTAAAGCCTTAAAGGCGGTATTTACCAATATTTAATAATAAACACAAACCATTATGAAAAAAGAAGACAAAGTTTTATCTGGGGGAATCCTTATCGATTACCAGGAGGACGTGATGTACATAGAAGGTGCTAATGGGGCTAGGAGGGAAATAGCAGACTTTACTTTGAAAAGAATTGGGGTGGGGTGGGACGCCTCTCCTACCAAAAACGAAAACCCAGATGGTTATGAACATTATCTAATGGAACTTTCGGTTAGGCATTCTAGCTATAGGAATAAGCGTATTACGGTCCCTATTCATGTTATGTCAGATGCTAAAGAGTTTATGAAGTTTTTTGGGAAATACGACGGGAACTTTTTTGGAAGCTCTAGGGATCTAAACCAGTTAAACTCAATACTAAAAGAGATGGCTGAGAAGGAGAAGCAGCTTACCTTTTATTTAGTTAAAGAAACGTGTGGAAGATTTAAAATTGGGGGCAAAGACCTTTGGGTTTTCGACAACGGATATCTGATCGATGGAAAATTTGTAGAGGAGAAGGGCGAATATTTATACGAAGAGGGAAAAGCCCTTGTGGTAGAAAGGGGGTATGAGCGTGGTGAAGCACCCTATTACCACAAAGGCATCAGTAGTTCGTTTCCTGTTAGTACCTTAGCAGAAACTAGTAAGTTTTTCAATAGCAATCCTTCTGCTATTCCGCTTATACTAGGGTTTTATGCGGGGTCACTACACTATGAGGACGTAATGGAGGCTGTGGGGGAAGGATTTTTCCCTATCCTACATATAGTGGGGGAAACATCTACTGGGAAAACTGAGCTGTTTACCAATTTGTTTTCTAGCCTTGTGGGGACAAGGAATATCAGCCCAGGGGCATGGGTTGGGACTAGCAAGTTTGTTTTAGAGAAAAGCTTGAGCACAGCCTCACACTTTCCGATGATAATGGATGAGTTCAGAGAGAGGGGTAAAAGTGCTCATAAAGAGGCAAAAGATGAAATATTGAGATCAGTATACAACAGGGGTGTGTTTAAAAAAGGGAGAGCCGACCTTACAATGCGAACAATGAAGCCAGTGTCGACTCTGGTGTTAATGGGGCAAGATTCTCCTAAGGATGCAGCTGTTAGAAATAGATGTGCAAGCATATATTTGGGGAAAGAAGACGTGGTTACAAGGAGTGAGTGGGGAGAGATTAAGGCTAAGGCTCTACACAATGAGTTCTTTGAGTTCTTGAACTATGTAATAGAAAAAGGCATAGACAAAGATTTATTAAAAAAAGACTATAGATTTTTTGCAGACAAGATTAAGTCTATAACAAGAACAGCAAGTAACTACTGCATGCTATTGGCGTGTTTTTCCTACTTCTTTATTCCAGAAACTCAAGATAGAGAGGAGAAAATGCTATCTTTGGTGGCGGCAACTAATACGCACATAGACCAGGACTCTGAAGAGGCAAATTCAGGGAAAACAATCAACGAGTTTTTCTACCAAGCAGAGAAATCAATTGTAAGAAGCAAGGACAAATATATGTGCGACTTTGTTCTAAACGAAGACGGGTACTGGTATGTTTACCTATCTGGTCTTTCAGGGCTAATGAACTCTCAGGAGTTAGACGAGGTAGGGATATCAGACAGGGGACTCGTAGACCTTCTAAAAAACAACTATGGAGCAGAAGGGGTCCAAAAGAAAATGAACAGCGTAAATAGGCGTGTATGGAAAATATCTGAGAAGGAGGCTCCGTCATACCTAAATAGTGACCTAGTTCAAAGCTTGAAAGATGAACTATCTAAAAAAGAAAACGATGAAAGATCATAAAAACTATTTCGTGGCTAGCAACGGGACAATAGTTTATCTGTGTGAAGCTTGTAGTCGCCCCATAGGAGACCATACATGGGCGATGCGTGGCTACGAAGGAATATACCTCCATCAAGATTGTTGCAAGCCCCCAAAAGTAGATAAAAACTTTAAGCCATTTAGAGGTATTATCCCAAGGAAAGTTGAGAGAGGCAAGAAGGCTAAGGTTAAGAAAAGAAGGATGATGGAGAAAAAAGGACAAATGTCCATGTTTTAACTCTTGACTCCACTCATAAAAATGACTAGAATCAAAACACATAATAATTAACCCAAACAATTATGCCTGGTATTAAACCACAAACTAACGGGTTACAACAAACGGATAAAGTAACGCTACGAATCGTAGAGGGGTCGTTTGTTCAGCCTGTTAAAGAGGAAGGACCTGGGGTGCAAGCGCGCTCCTGGGAAGTTAACGGAAAGAAGGGGGTATCGTATGAGATTCCTTGGGAGAGTTGGGGAGGAATGGTTGTTGATGTTCGATTCAATGACAGTGAGTTTGGTAAGACCTGTGTGGTCGAGTTGGAAGACGCTGTAATTTATCTGAAGACAAAATCTAAGTACTTCAGGTCATTAGCTGAGCGTTTAATGGCATGCGACCTTGATAAGCCTGTTGAGTTGAGACCGTATGATTTTGAATCTGATGATGGGAAACGGTTAACTGGCGTGTCGGTTAAGCAGGATGATGAGAAGGTTATGAGTCATTACTTTGATGCTTTTGAGAAGAAGTCAAAGAATAACATGCCTCAACCAGAGGATGAGAAGAAGAACGATGACGGTTACTGGAGTTATTACTTTGCCCAAGTTTCTAGTTTCTTGGTTAAGGAGTTAGAAGGGTTAGAGTTCAAGAGACCAGAAGCTATGTCAGCTGAAGAGGTGGAAGCTATGTTCGAGGATTAGCAATTGAGTGTGGCTGGGATGTTCGTTAGCAATAGGGCTGAGGTCATTACAAAGTAGTGGCTATGAATCCAACCGACGGCATCCTGGCTGACCAAAAGAAAAAAACAGAGTCCTTGTAACAAGGAACGAGGAGACAGCTAACAGTTACTATGCCTGGAGTACGCAAAACAACTAGGAAAGCTATCGTACCTCCTAAGAAGGAGACGGTAGAAGATATCCGTTGTAAGTGTCCTATTACGGCAAGAACGTACCAACAAATCCTAAAAGAAGGCAATCCGCGGCTATTCGAAGAGATGATCTATCCTGACCTGATCTTGCATTGGAACCCACACTTTAAGGGTTGGTGTAGGGAAGACAAAGCCAGATTGGGTCAGGAGTACATAGCCTATAACAGTATTATCTATTACGAGAAAATTAATACTGAATCTAGATCAGAAGAGTTCTTAAGAGCTTTGCCCTTAATACATGGCGCACCATTCTAAACTATGCCAGGAGTAAGAAAATTCACCTACAAAAAGAAACCTAAGAAGATTAAGAAAACCAACCAGTTATCGTTACTGGAAGCTATTGATCAGACGGTACGCTACGAGGATTTAACCCCTCAAGAGAAAAGCATACTTAGCCTACCGTTTGATCAATGGGTTGCAGAAGGTCCATCAATCTTCGACTGGTCCGAAAACCTGCGCAAGTATTCAAATATAATCTTTAAATAACAACACATGGCAATAAACATCAAAGAAACATTAACAAAAGCAGGTTTAAGTCAAACAGAGTTCGCCAACCTGCTGGGAAGAAAACCAGAACAAGTAAACAGATGGTACAACGGCAGAAGAATGCTCTCCCCAATGATGGAAGATGTTGTTCGTCGTACCTGTAAAGAATACGAAATAGAGATTATTGAAAAATAGTCTTGACTCTATGACTCCAGTCATATAATATAGAGATACATTACAAGTAACCAAATACCTATGAACACTGAAAGATGTATTGTATGCGGGACACCACATAACAACAAACATTTGTATTGTGATGACTCGTGTGTATGGCTAGATATCCGTCACGGGTTGAAGGCAATGACCAAATGGAAGAATAGAGAAGTTCAGCATGGGGTAGACGAAGCGACTACCGAGTTGGGGAGAAGGCTCTTTGGGGAAGAGTTTGATGGTGAAATCGTTGCGGAAGGTGCGGGCTGCGTTTATAAGGAGGATTACGCTTACTGGGACGTAGCAGCCGAGAATTGCCGCAACTTATAATATCTATAATTTAACAATTACACCTATGAGTGCACCAAATAGACAAGCCGAAACAGAAGATAAAGAATACACCGTGATGTGCTGGCAATGTTGTGGGGAAATGTTTACTGGCACACCCGAAAAAATTAAGGAGTGGGAGAAGGAAACAGATGAAGCGTGGGAGGATTTAAACTGGGATGATATGGAAGAGGGGAGTGTCGGAACAATGTGCGCTGAATGTGCATATGTTTATCACCTATAATAATTTAACAATTACACCTATGAGCAAGATGAAAGAATTCCTTACTGTGATTGGGCGCAAAGATGCCCCGTCAATGGATGAGATAGCTGGTGATGAGTTGATGACCAATGCTTATTATGAGATCTTTGGTCCTTACACGCCATCAGAAGCAAATAAACGCTCTCTCGCAAGAGAAGTTGCACTTGAGCGATGGAGAGCCGCTGGGAGAAGAGAAGCTCGTGAGAGAGCAAATAAATAACGTACGATTCACCAGGGAGGGGGTTATCATTCCTCCTTACCCTGGTGAGTGAAATATAAATTAACTAAATTAATTAAAACACTATGAAGGAGGACTCACCTAAGTAAACTAACCAATAACTAAGCATAATATGAAAAAATTAAAACCAGATGTTTTCATAAGCACACACTGTGGCACGGTAGAGATACAGCCTAGTGCAGAACAAGAGAATCGTGTACTGCTAAGCAGCAACCCTATAGAGATCTCAAAGGAGTTTGGACCAACGATATTTGCCAGCCTAAGAATAACGCCAGACTACGAAAGGGGCTGGGTTATAGAAAGAAAGGCTAACAACTTCGAGGACTGGGTAGAGTGGTGCACCATCCCCGCCCAGATTGATGAAATAGACTTTATGTGTAAGGGGTGCAGGAAAGACATGCAAGAGTGTGAGTGTACTAACTAATAATACACAACCTCTACCTTACCCTGGTGAGTGAAATATAAATTAACTTAAATCCTATGAGCATTACATCAATCTTAATCCCTCCAGTTATAGCCTATGTGCTACTGCTGATGGTGTTCCGAAATCAGTTCTGGGCAGTAACAACTGGAGTGTTTGTTACCACTATGATCTGGTTTCTACTATGTGTAGCCTTTGCGTTAAGCATGTGGCTAACAGGTGAAACAGTATTATTAACTTAAACATTATGAACTTACGAACAGCAGAACTAATCATTGCCATCATGTTTGTTGGCGCAATCTATTTAACCTTTAACTAATATGGAAACCCAAGAGGCAAGCGTCTTCGCCCAAGACCTAGAAGAGATCGCTGGCAGGGCAAGACAAGAACTTCAAGAGGTGCTTCAAGAAAAAGTGCCTGAAGAAGTAGTTGTAAGAGCTCAAGAGATCGCAACAGAAATGGCGTGCCGTATCGTTGCAAGAATCTTGAGTAGAATGTACGAAAAATAAACCTAACCATTAAAACTATGAAAACTAAAAAAGAAATACTTAAGATGAGTAAAGAGGAACTACGTGGTTTAAAGTGGAGTAAAGAGATTAAGCAGACATTTTCTGCAAATCACGACAACCCCACCAATTGCTACAGCTGCTACAGCTGCGCCAACTGTGACGACTGCTACGACTGCTACAACTGCACCAACTGCGCCGACTGTGCCGACTGCTACAACTGCAACTACTGCGCCAACTGCGACAACTGCAGTAACTGCATCGACTGCAACGACTGCAACTACTGCAGCAACTGCGACGACTGCGACAACTGTTACGGCTGCGACGACTGCCACAACTGCTACGACTGTTACGGATGTAGAAATATTAAAGACTCTAAGTACATGATATGTAATGTACAGCTCACTAAAGAAGAATACGAAAAGAAAATAAAAGAACTTAACAACAATTAAATACAAAATAACCAAATAACCTATGAATCCTCATGAAACAAATACTAATCCAAAGCCTAATAAATTACTTGGCTTTATTAAGTCTAATGCTAGGCGCGTTAGCATTGCCTGTGGTCTTGTTCTTATTGGGTCTGTGGCTACTTATGCCTTGGCTGATCCATTAGCAGACCTCCACGAGCTAGAAGATAAGTATGAAGCTAGGCTGATGAAAAAGTATCAAGCTGCTGATTACTATAATATCGCTAACCATAACTGGTGTATGGCTAGAGTTGATCTAGCTAACGAAAAGCTCTCTCTCTACTACAAAGGAGACTTGGAGCTTGAACAAAAAGATATGGTGAGACTAGCTAACCTAGTTGAAGCTGGATGTGAACCTATCCCAGAGCCAATGGGTTTAGCTATGAACCAGACAAGTTCTGAAACTGTCGAGCAACCAATGGAAGAACAGCTCTGCTGGAAGAAAGAGGTAGGTCATGACCAGAATCAGTACGTGCAAATGGCTGCCGATATCAGTAACAATGACATAGACTTCTTAGCTACCTTGAACCAGGAGAATGGACTATGGACTCCTGACAGAGTTCACATGGATGGTGTGGGGCGTGGGTTCTGTGGGATATCATACCCATGGCACAAAGATATCATTGAAGATCCACGCTTCCTATCTGATCCATATTGGCAACTAGAACAATGCTGGAGGTTATACTCTGGCGGTACTCGCTTTTATGGGTACGATGTTAGACATAATTCAATTAACAAATTTGTATGTCCAGAATGAGATACGTAAACTGGAACCGAGCATGTGCGTGGGCTACTGAGTATGGTGTCGATAGCGATGAAAGCCGTACAGTTGAAGAAGCTAAAGACAATCTTTTGTTTGATATGGCTTACCATGGCAGGGTCCCCTCGTGTGAACCAATCTATTTCTATAAAGACTTCCAATGCCTATACACTATAGAAAAATATAGATATCACAGCGTTGAAGTGCTGGGCTATTATGTTGGGAGGGCTAAAGCAATGGCTGCATATAAAGCTGGGACAATGAAAAACTACTATGTGAATGCCTCCTCTTTTCCCTCTTATATTTGCTACCCTTAACAATGAAACCACTACCAATAGAGTCGCCGCCAGTGCGGACACATCAAGGTTTATAATTAATTAATTTCATATTATGAAGAACGTCACTATCGACGGCATAGAATATATGCCAGTCACAACCGCCGAGAAGGAACTCGCTAAAAAATACAAAGGAATGCCTTACTGCATTGTTCGCACTTATTCAGCAGGTGTATTCGCTGGATATGTAGAAAAACGAGAAGGTAAAGAAGCAGTTGTCAGAAACGCAAGGCGGATCTGGTACTGGGAAGGTGCGGCTAGCTTATCTCAGCTAGCTGTAGACGGGACTTCTAAGCCTACTAAGTGTAAATTCCCATGTGAAGTGCCAAAGGTGGAGCTTACCGAGGTTATAGAAGTTATAGAATGTACTCAAAAAGCAAAAGAATCAATTAACTCAGTTGCAGTATGGGAACAATAAATGATGACTATGGCTCTGGCTATGGCTATGGCAATGGCTCTGGCGATGGCAATGGCTCTGCCGATGGCTATGGCAAGGGCAATGGCAAGGGCAATGGCAATGGCAATGGCTATGACGATGGCTATGGCTTTGGCTTTGGCTTTGGCTCTGGCTATGGCGATGGCAATGGCAATGGCTATGGCGATGGCTCTGGCTAAAAATAACCCAATACTATGCTACCACTACAAGAAAGGCGCACTCAAATATGTGACGGCGTGCACGATCTGGTACTAGGCTGCCAGATGCAGCCGTATCTCAAAGCTATTGACCAGCTAAGAGAGAAACAAAGAGAGCTAGTACTAGAGATTGACTGGCAATCTGATGTTCCAGTTAATCCTATGCACCCCACAATATTAAAGTGCCGAGAGATAGAAGAGCATATCAAAGCCCTGATGCGTCAGGTGCTAACAATATCTGACTTCCTTAAACAAAAAGGACAAACATGATTAAAACATTAAAAGATTTCAGCCATTGGACTGAGATGAAAAACCAGGTAATACAGACAGATTGTATGGAGGGGATGAAGTTGTTGCCAGACAAGTGTATTGATTTAGTTTTGACTGATCCGCCTTATGGGATAGGTGAGGCAGCAGGGAAGAATAAAAGGAGGAGCAAGTTGGCAATAGCAAAAGATTATGGGGATAGCGATTGGGATGATGAGCCGATAGGTGCTGATAAAATTGCGGAGCTGATGAGGGTTGGTAAAAATCAGGTTATATTTGGAGGTAATTATTTTGAGCTGCCGCCAAGTCCATGCTGGATAGTGTGGGATAAAAATAATTCAGGCGATTTTGCGGACTGTGAGCTTGCATGGACTTCGTTTGAAAGTGCGGTACGGAAATTTAAATGGACTTGGAACGGGATGATTCAGGAAAACATGAAGCAAAAAGAAATTAGACACCATCCCACACAAAAGCCAGTAGACCTTATGCGCTGGATATTAGAAAACTACAGCAAAGAAGGGGACCTGATTTGTGACCCTTTCATGGGAAGCTGGACAACGGCTAGAGCCTGCAAAGATTTAGGTAGAGATTTTATAGGATTCGAGCTATCAGAAGACTACTGCAAGGTTGGCGAAGAACGCTTGCGGCAGGAAGTATTATTTTAATTAAGGGATATTATATACTCATAAAAATTAGCGCATAACCCCTCACCTATGCCAAAAACTAAAACACGGTACGAAACATCTACCGAATTCAGGGTTAGAAGCCTCGTTGCTAACAACCCAGAGCTGTTAAAGAAAGAGAATATCAACAACCTCATTCGCACAGTATGGGAACATTACGGTGACCATATTAGCGCGATCAACATCTTTAAGACCTCTGGGACACTAAGAACAGAGCAACGGTTAGGCATTAAAAGATAACCCCTCAATCCTCATGCCAAAGAAAAAAGTATACGCCAAGGTCGATGGACCTGATGGTATGTCTTACTATGATCATCTTAAAAAGAAAGCTGATAAGGACCCCCTATGTAAAGAAGCTATTAAAAAGCATTACACAGGAAAACATAGGAATCTTAAAAACTTCTCTCAATACGATATCTAACCGTAC
>Ga0208019_1001842_pt1 | contig 11044 bp, 15 predicted proteins | sample CB_VirMetaG_5_FD_184540 | JGI IMG/M metagenome (GOLD analysis project Ga0208019, IMG submission 184540) | Freshwater to marine saline gradient viral communities from Chesapeake Bay - CB_1508_1D Viral MetaG (SPAdes) (version 4) | ecosystem: Environmental > Aquatic > Marine > Coastal | place: USA... | reverse complement strand
AAGACCATGTAATTATCTGCCGTACCCGTGTGCGTCTGATCGACCGGCTGCCGAGACAGTCCAGACCAGTTCACACTGAGAATCTCAGCCAGATAGGAATCACTTGCGTCAGTACCAAAAACAAGACGACCACCTGCCATTCAGCGGCACGATCTCCTATTCAGATTCGTTATCAGCAACAACGACACAAAGCCGACTGAGCTGCATTTCAATTCGATCGAGCTGCTGCTGTATCTCACCGCCAACAAAAGGCAGGCCATCAACCTCAAGCAACTCAGCAACCTGCAGCGAATGAACGTCACCCGACTGACTCTTGAATTTCAGCTCAACGCAATCAGCCATAGACAACTTTCATCTGCCGCGTGACGGTGTATATGTAGCCGTCGCCGCCTTCGCCGATCTGATAAACATCGTCGGCGACGTTCTCAGTGAAGCAGCCCTGAATAAATGAGCTTCCAGCCTGCCCACGGAACGCGTCGAGATTGTCAGCAACAAGAACGTCGAGCAGCTTGGCTGTGTCGTACGACTCAGCCTGACAGTCGAACTCAATAACGTCTTCAGTCGGCCCTGTGTTGCCGCCGGCTGAGTAGTCATTCTGCTCGCTGACTAGCCTGTAGAGAATCTTCGGCCACGGAGATGACTGCTTGTCATGCAGCGGAAGGATTCGAGTGCCGATAAGATTTGTGATGTCCGAGTCGGAGAGCAGCTTTGTTCGCAGGTCGTGGTGAATCATTCAGTGAGCTTCGCAATCCGTTTCTCAGCGACACTCGCGACCTTCGCGAATACTGCCGCCTGTGCTTTATCCATAGCCCTGAGCATGTACGGATTCGGCTTTGATCCCGGATGCTGCGGGCCGTCCGCCTGACCGATCCGCAGTTTCTTCATGCCGCCTTTGCGACCGCGTCCGGGTGCAAACACCAGCTTCGTTTTGAGCTTGCCGAGCGAGTGCGGCTTAGTCCCGTCGTGAACGAGAATATCGTGCGGAGCTGCCTTGTAGATCGGCCCGACCGCTACAGACTGGCCGCTACGTGAGACGCGGCGAATGATGACCTGATTGAGATGTTGTCGCGTTGATCCATCCGGCTTCTTGCCTGCACCAACCGGAGCCTCTCGCCGGGCAAACTTGGCGAGCACTGTGCCGCCGCCCTGCATCATTGAGCGGACGACCTTGCGGCGGATATCGACCGGAAGTCGTTTCAGCCTTCGCTGCAACGCCTTCTCACCGATCAGCGACAGTCCGACAAGGCCAGTCGCCACTACACTAGCTCCCGCAGCTCAACGACCTGCTCACGCTTCAGATTGTCGACAGGAGTGACCGACTCAATCTCGAATGTCCGACCACCGACAACTGCCCGCATTGTTGCGTCCAGCCCGTTGACGTAGCGGACCGAAATCGTCGCGGAAGTCGCAGCTTGATTCGTGCCGCTAGTCGAGCTTTCGCTGCCCGGCTGTAGATCAAGAGTGCATCGCCGAGTTGCGTACGTACTCCACGTCTTCGCGTACTCGCCACTGCTCGACTGAGTGGTCGACACACTCTGAAACGTCACCGACGATCGCCCGCGTCTCTGCTTTATCCCCATCGGTGGCTCACGTACGGCTGCAGCCAGAGTTCCAACTTCGGAATCTCAGGCATGTGATCGTCATACAGTGACCGCGTGTAGTCGTAGACAGAGTTCAGCACCGTCTGCGGAATACTCGACCATCCGCAGGTGAACGTCACCGTGACAGCTCCGGTTGTCGCTCGTGTTGCCGGCCATGTCTCGCCGTACGCCTCAACAATGCGAGCAGTGCGATTCACGTCAACCGAGTCGACTCTGTAGCCACTGGTCGCCAGCGTCTGCGACTCTCCGTCAGTGTCGACGTACGTGATCGAGTCCACGCTCACCAGTGGCGGAAATGGAATCTCAATGCCCTTCGCAGGGAATTCGTCGAGCCGCAGAGCTAACTGGTACTCGCCGAGCTTTCGCCGCGTGTACGACTCGACCCACTCGCGGGCCTGAGTCGCCAACTGACTCAGCAGGTTGTCGTCAGTCGTGTAATCGATCTGAGCGTACGTCTTGACGTTCGCTGTCGTGATCGGATTCGACGGAGCCGACACGATTGAGATTCGGTTTTCTTCGTTCCAGTCGGTCATTGTGCAGAGGCTCCGGCAGGGCTCGAACCTGCGACCCAATCGGTTCCCTCACCTTTCGGCTACGGAGCCAAGTGCCGGTGACAGGAATCGAACCTGCGAACGAGGGGGAATGAGCCCCTCTGGGTTACCAGCAACCCACACCGGGATAAGTTCCGGTTACGCATCCGGAGTGGTCTTTTCATACCACCGCCTATCCGTTTGGGCGTTTGCATCCCCTGAATCACTACGGATTGACAACATCCAGCGTGTTTGTACCTGTCGGCTGAGTCGCCGGAGTCTTGGCATTGACGCGAGTTTCGATCGCGTAGACGCCATTCAGCACAACGCCAGCACCGCCGCGAGCAACCTCGGCCCGAACATAGCGATAGCCGGGATTTACAACTTCAACGATCGCATCGTGATTGTCAGTATCAACAACCAACGTGTCTCCGATATCGACAAACGTCGAATCGTCAGAAGAACCCTGAATCTGTACGGTGTAATCGTCACCGACAAGAGCCCCGCCGCACACCAGAAAAGCAATCGCGTCAGTGCGATTCGTTGCCAGATCAATCGAGCTGGAATTAACAGTCGTCGCACCAGCGGCAGCAGCGTTGCTCACTCGCGTGACAACATACTCTTCGCGAAAAAGTCCGAATTCAGCCAAAGCAGATCACTCCCAAGAGTGGAATTGAAAGCAGAGAGAAGGAGCGGCAGGAGAAAACAAACAACCTGCCGCCCCACAAACAAACAACACAGCTCAGGCGTGCTGCAGCAGGTACTTAATCGGAGCACCAGCAGCCGACTTTGACGGATTCAGAATGCCGCCGTCCGCTTCGAGGAAGGCCATGAATCCGACTTTCTCTTCCGCGAGGTACAGCTCATCAGCCCGGTAGCTTCGCACCTGACCGACCTGACGCACCTTGTACGCAGACAACTTGCCGAACAACACCGACTTCTTGGAAGCAGCAGGATCTTCCATGTCGTAGTTGTAGTAGATCGGGTAGTTGAAGATCACATCAGGCATACCAGCGACAGTCGACGGCTGCCAGATCGTGTACGCCCCGGTCGAGTCTTTCTTCTTGCGAAGAATCTTCGCGACCGCATCGTTGAACATAAACCCGCAGCCCATGCCGCGAATCGCTGGATCGATTGAGTGGATCAAGTCAACAAGCTCATCGAAGGTGATGTCAGTCGCACTGGCAGTAGTAATACCAGAAGCAACAGCACCAGTGACGATCCCCTGCGGACCATTCGCACCGTCGCCAGTCGTCATGTCAGTCGACTGCTTGCGGCCAAACCGCTCGCCAAACGCAGCACCAATCAACGCCGGCAGATCGAGCGGCACATCTCGCAGAGTTTCGTACGTCACCTTCAGGACGCCAGACTCATACTTGTGAGCACCCCAGCTAGTCTTCTGGAACGCCAGATCAGTCGCAGTGCCGACCGCCTTACCTTCCTTCGTCCGAGTCGCCTTCGTTGACTCATCGTCAAACGACGGCCACGAAAACGGATTCGCGTTAGGCGTACGGATGACGTCAGCAACCTGCAGCACGCCGCCATAGGCGTGCATCGCAACTTCAAGAGCCCCGATGAACGTCTCGCTGATGAACATGCCGCCGCCGCCGTCAGTCTGCCGCGACAGGCCGAGAACCTCGTTGCGATGACGTGCAATCGCGGCACGAGCCTGAGCACGAGACAGCAGCGGGAATCGAGCTTCCGTCTCATCAAGAGCGATGCCGCACTCTTTCGCAGCCTTGCGATCAGCGTCGTTAATCGTGCCACGCAGCCCGCTTGCTGACGGCGAGTTCGACTTCATCCACGCCGCAAAAGCTCTGGCCTGAATGTCTTCATCAGCAATCTTAAGCCCGACAGACCGTGCCTCATCAACGATATCGGCAACGTCAGCCTTGACGTCCTCACGTTCCTTCAGTCGATCCGCGTGAGCCTTCAGGCTTTTCGATTCGTCCATCAGGCTAAAATAGAGCTGCTCGTCTTCCGCAGACAGCTTCCCAGTCTGATCAGCACGGTCGAGAATCTCGTCGATCTTGTTCTCGACTTCGCCGCGTTTTTCCAGTGCCTCTTTGATACTCAGTGCCAATGCACATATCTCCCGTGAATTGAAAAAAAATCGCCTTTCCGGCCCACTGTGTATGTAGCAATAGAAAAAGCCGCTGATGCTTACCACCAGCGGCTTACGTTATTGGCACACTCGACTGAGTGTGAGAACTATCCGGCGAGACGCCGTCGCTCCGCTTTCATTCTTTCAATCTTCGACCACATCCTCGCATCAGCAGCGTTATTTTCAATCAGTGACGCAACGTCCTTCGGAGCGTTGCGGCAGTATTTCAGCGGATCAGCAAAGTTCATCGCCGCTTTTTTGTTCTCGATTCGCTCAGTTGCGAACCCATGCTCCAACGCACTTAGCACGCTCCCTGTTGCCGTCGTCGAGAAGTACGTCTCATCGTGCATCCACTGCCGGAGCTGAGCCTCATCAATGCCGGTCCGATCGTGATAAATCTTCGCGATCAGAACTTCATGAGCCTGAAGGTTCTCAGCAGTGTTAAGCATTTCTTCAGCGTTCCCGCCGGCAATCGTCCACGGATCATGAATCATGATCATGCCGGAGTCGGCCAGTGCGATCTCATCACCAGCCATTGCGATGATTGACATGGCAGACATAGCGGCCCCGACGATCTCAACCCGCTTCGTTGCATCAAACGAATTGAGCAGATTGTAAATGCCGTACCCCTCGAACACATCGCCGCCGTTGCTATTGACAACGATCGTCAGCTTGCTCGTGCCGTCGACCTGATCGAGAGCATTCGCCACATCCTTAGACGTCAGCCCCTCATCCCAGCCGACAACGCCGAACATCGTCAGAGTTCCGGTTCCGTCTTCGTTTTTCTTCGCACTGATCGTCTTCAATTATTTGCTCCCGTGTTTGGCTTAGCAGCATTTGGATCGACAGGATTGTCAGCATCCTGCCAGTTCAGAGGAATGTTGCGAACATCGCCATTCGCAACACTGGGCTTGTTCATTCGCCTCAGAATGTCGTTTGGAGTCAACACTCCGCATTCTCGATATTTGTGATCAGCTTCAGCTTGTTCGCTGAGTCCGACCTCAATCAGAAAGTCGCGATCGAATCTGCAGCGATGAGAGTCTTCACGCTTCTGTCGCTCGGTCAGCAGCTTGTCGTCACACTCGTCTTCCCACCGAGTCAGCCACGGCCCGATAGCACGCCGAATATGCGAACGAGACTCCCACTCAAGCGAGTTGTACGCAGCTCCAGACTGATCGCCGAGATCCTTCGGACGAACACCAGTGATGTTGGCGACGTCAGTGATCGTAAACTTTCGAGCGTCAATCAACTGAGACTGCTCAGCATCGGTCGACAGCTGCTTGTACTCCATCCCGCCGGTCAGCAGGGCGACGCCATGCTGATTGTCCTGCCCGGTCGTCATGCGACGCCAGTTCTGACGAATCTCATCCTGCTGTCCTGGCTGCACGTTGCCGGGCATCTGCAGGTAGCCCTTGACGTTGCCACCATTCTCGAAGTAGAGCGTTGCGTACTCTTGAGTTGCGATGCCACCAGCCAACGCCGCGTTGAGAATGTCGAGCACACTCAGTCCGCAGAGCCCGTCGTAGCTCAGACCGTGAAGATGCAGAACATCCTCAGCAGGAATCGCCTTCATCTCGCCTGAGTTGCCGTAGTGAGTCGTCACGTAGAACAGCCGACGTGCCGCACCAAAGCCCTCAAGAACGGGATACGTGTGCGGCCACGGCCTGAGCAGTTCCAGATCACGCGGCGACTTGTAGACGTCTCGCCAGATGCGAGCGTAACCGTTGCCGTGCAGCAACGCGTGAAACGTCATCGATGACAGCAAGCTCTTTGCCGTTTGCGTTCGACCTGACCGCTGATGAATCAGCTTATGAGACGGATGCTCAGGAGCACGCACACGACTATCGTCGTCGACCGTCTTGTAGACACGAAACGGTGTACCGCTCACATCTTCGCAGATGATATTGAACGCACGCCACAGCGGCGGGATGCCGAGCGACGATTCGGCAGTGACCTCGCGGCGATCCGGCAACCCGAACTCGTCACGCAGCTTGACGATGTCGACTTCTCGCGTCGGCTGAAATCCGAACAGCCGGCTCAGCCAGCTCATTAGACAACCCCGATAATGTCAGTGGCACTTGTACCAGTAGAGACAACACGCTTCACCCGCAGCGGATGAATAATGCCAGCAGCGAGGCCCACAAATGTGAGAGTTGTCCCCTTCAGCGTGATCACCTTCAGGTCGCCAGACACTCCGACATAGATGCCGCGAGTTGCGATAGTCAAATCGGTATCGTCACTTGGCGTTATCGAAAAGCCGTCATCCGGTGGAGATGACGGAGTCACAGGGAAATCAGAAAACGTATCAGACAATGCGTCACCTCAAACAGATGCCAAATTGGAATGAACATGCAGACGAATGACACGTCAATGCCGCCGCTGCTGTCGTGATTTCGATGTACGGATCGTTTGCAGAGTCTGCCGTGTAAAGATACGTCGTGTCGCCGCCAGCTGGCCCGACTGTTGCACCAATGTAATCCTCGGCAGCACGGCACGAGAGCTTCAGAATTCCGCCGACAGCGGACTGTGCCGCAGCCACTCCGGTCGCGTTCAAGCTCACAGGAGTCGAATCGAGCAGAAACGCGTCTGCCAGAGACGTATCGTTATTGAGGTACGTATTCTGATAATCACTGGCAGTAAATCCTGTGTTGCTTGCTGTCGTTGCTGCCGTGAGCCTACACGAGCGGTTATAGCCGCCTGTTCGCATTGCGTGCCACGAAGCAGCAGAGACCGTCCCAGAAACCGCAGCCAGGTCGAATAGCGAGATAAACCGGTAATGAGTGGCAGAACCTGATGGATCCCACGTTACGCCTGCTGTTGCCTGATAGTCATTACAATACGCTGAGACTGTAGACTTACTGATCACAGTCGCCCAATCGCCAGAGTAAGCACCAACGTGACCATCCCACGTCGTCACTTCAACATTCGGATCCGGATAGATCGTCTGCACATCGTCAGTGATCAGCAGGCTTCCAGCAGTTCGGGCAGCGAGCACAAGTACTGCCGGGATCGTCTTGGTCAGGCGGATCGTGTCTGCGGTGACGATCGTGGCCGTCACAGTGGCAGGCTGACTGACGAGCGTTCCGATTCCGGTTGCCGGGTCGATGTTATCCCAGTACCAGATTTTCGGCGGTTTGAATCCGCTGCCTCGCACGGGATCAGCCTGACCGTCGAAGTAGTGGATCGCCGCTCCCGTCGTCGGAATCTCGGCGGTGTCGCCCGGCGAGCCAGTCCAGTCGCTGCCGTCCGGATTCTTCGGGCGAGCCCCGTCGATCAATGTGAGTGCTCGCGGGGAACGCACAAGCCAACTTGCCTGCAAATCGCGACCCTGCGGGCATAGCTGCGGATCAATCACGGCCTCACGGGTGACTCGCGGAGCCCGACCATGCCAGACCGTGTATCGCAGACTCAGGCCCGGACCCCACGCGTTATCATACCAAACCTGTGATGGGTTATTCTCATCGATCCGGCCAGCAACGGCACTGACGTTCTCTGGCGTGATCGCAAACTCCATCGCCGGCGTCGTGATCGCCGAACGACTGAAGATGTCGTACCTGTTGTTCGCTTCCAGTACTGCCACACCATTGGCAAACTGTGGTGCGTAAAACCGCATTGGCCCGGCGGACCAGCCGAACGAGGAACCATCGTTGGCGAACCGTGCGTCAATTGCGTCCCAGCGATTGCCGGTATTGTACCCGACCCACTTGCCGTGAACTCGCGACGTGTTGCCAGTAACCTTCGTATTGTAGTAAGTAACTGACGCCACTAAATGACTACCAATCCGCCTTGCTGCGACTCATTAAACAGTGCACCACCCATCGCCATGAACGATGCAACTATCGCGTCAATCTTGCCTTCTGACTCAACCTTTGCCGGCATCCAGCGGTCAAGCTGATCTCGCTTAATCACCAGGTTCTGAGCCTGCCAACCGAGTACCGGATCGCCACCATGAACGATACGACCCTGCCGATTCGCCTTGAGAAAGTAACGCATCGGCTCGTTGTATGTCGCACACCGCTGATAAAACGGATGCACTTCAATCCCGTGCTCATTACTTAGCCGCTGTGCCGTCGCTTCCGCGAACGTGTTATCATAGTCCCACGTTCTTACGTTGTGCTCTCGTGTGGCATAGCAAATCCAATCCTCAATACGGTCGTAGTCGATCGAGTCACCGCTGCAGACCTCAACCAGACCGGCACGCACCCAATCGCGGTATGGGTAGAGCTTGAGGTCGATTGTTCCGTTTTCGGCAACCCAGCTCTTGGCTCGCAAATACCAAGTTGCCGCCTCACCAACTCCATCTCGCTTAGACAGGATCGCAGCCGCTGCCCAGTCGTCAGATCGCCCGAGGTCAAAGCCGCCGAACGATTCAGTGAAGAACTCTGGTACTTCGCTCTCGCCCTTTTTCCAATCCGCTGCCGTGATCGGCTTTTCTGTGCTGCTGACACGAACGTTGAGATTGTACCGCTTGAAACTGTTGAGTTCGTTCGCGGTGAGCCGAGCTTCGTCGGATCGCTCACGGAGATATCCAATCTTAGGGGTGCCGATACCACTAGCCCATTCAGGCGTGCCGCATCTGAAGCACTCAAACATATTGGGATTGGCCTTTGGCCAGCACGACTCGTCATACGGATCATCATCCGAATCAATCCGAGCCACGAACGCAAACAGTGCATCATTGATCCCATACTCGCCTGTCTCCACTCCGTCGAGAGTCTTGGTTGCTACCTCGTCCTGCTCTATCCATATGACAGATAGCTCGTCGCCAGCGGTTGTGATCATCATTGTTAGCGGCTGCCGTCGTGAGCCGCTACCTGATGTCATCTTTTCCCACAGCTTGCGATAGTGCTTCCGCCACTCGTGCAGCTCGTCCAATACGACGAAGTGCGGATTGAGCCCATCCTTACTCTTACTGTTGCTGCCGAGCGGACGAAAGAACGAGTTAAACCACGGCTCAGCCTTGAACGTCGTCTTGCTGCCGATGACCGTTGCCCGCTTGCCGAGCGACGGCGAGCGACTGACCATCTCCGCAAAGGCGTCGTAAACGAGGTGAGCCTGTTCCTCAGTGGTCGCGAGAGAGAAGCCTTCGGCACCCGGCTCAATCGGTGTGTCGAAAACGATCAGGTCAGCCGCCATCGCCGACGCGAACAGCGACTTGCCCCATTTTCGTCCGCAACAGATATACGCCTTGCGGAATCGTCGCGTGCCGTCGTCCTTGCGTCGCCAGCCCTGTAGGTTCCAGAGTATGAACTGCTGCGATGGACTGAGCAGATACGGCCTGCCGGCCCACTCGGCTTTAACGTGGCAACAACAGCTCTCGACGAACTCGCAGTGCTGCCTCGCAATGTGCTCGTCGAAGTAGTAGCCGCGAGCATCAGCGTGCTCAAGATCGGCGAGATGGCGTTGCACAGCGAGACTCACGTATCGATTCGCAATGATCGACCCGTCGAGCACGCCGCTGCAATACTGCTCAACGCAGTAACCGTGATCCCTCGCCATGCGGATTAGCTAGCGGAATCGGAACTCAGCGTTCCACACGCTGACGGTCAGGATCGATGTAAGGAGTATACTCACCCGACCTGCTCCCCTCGCTTCTTCAACGCTTCGGCCAGCGGATCGCTCTCAGTCTTAGTCGACTTGATGCCAACACGGCCCTTCGGAGTCATCCCGAACTGTTGCAGCAGCTTGATGTAGTGGCCGGTTTTCTGGTTCAGAATCCCGACTTCAGGACGCTGGATCACGTTCCCGTTGTTCGTCACGAACGTGTAGCCCTCATCGTTAATGATGTCGCGAAGTCGCCCCACCTCAACCGTCAGCTCGCACAACTCAGCGAGTGCACGCGAGTCCTGCTCGCACGCAGCACCGCTACCAGCCAGCGACTCAGCGAGCTGTTCAAACAACTCGCGAGCCGCATCAGTCATTGAGTCAGGAGCGACAGGCACGCCATCTGGTGGCTCGTAGTCGCCATGCCTGTCCGCACGGAATGTGCCGTCTGCCTTGTGCTCAGCCAGTGTCTTCATTCAGCTTGTAGGTAGCGGCGATATCTGTTGCAGGTATCCACGGTGGTGATATCTGCGGCAGAGAATCAAGAGTTCTACTGCAAAGCCAGTTCCGCCCGTTCCATCATTCGGATGTGCTTTGCTGGTCGTTCGACATCAACATTCATCTCGTAATCGTGCATCGCCTGAATCAGCTCGCGAAGTGATGATTCCAATCTGTACTGCTTCGCCAGCAATATCTGAAACGATTCAGCAAATGCCCTATTGTTGCTCGACAGCCCGTCGACAGCCTCTTGCGGTCGCACAATAAAGTCCGCAGCCCGTTCGACTCCGAGCTGCTCAATCAGCATCTTCGCCGCCTGTACTTCGATCGAAGCAGTAGAACCAGGCGGTGCAGCGGAGCCGCCGGAAGGCGTTTCACTCATATTGTTTCTCCTCAGCGGCGGCCCGCTGACCTTGTGGCGTTACGCGTCAGCACCCGCCAACAGCGACAGGCCGTCAGCACCCATGCATTCCAGTTCTTCAGCGGAGTATGTCCCCGCGTCAACATTCCGTAGCTCAATACGATGGATCAACTCGCCGATCCGGAACTGAATTCCCGGCTTGTCGATGAACTCGTCAGCCAACACTGCCAGCAGGTCAAGCATGTCGCGGTCCATTTGCGGTATTGTGGAACAAAGACGCATATCCAGTCATTCCAAGGCGAGCAGCGGTGGCCCGCGTGTCCAAAAGTGAAGTCAACCGCCGCTGCCGGATGACGCTCGGTCGTTATGACCCCGACCTGAAAAAGTGACCCGAAAAAAGGAACTG
>Ga0208019_1001841_pt1 | contig 11053 bp, 7 predicted proteins | sample CB_VirMetaG_5_FD_184540 | JGI IMG/M metagenome (GOLD analysis project Ga0208019, IMG submission 184540) | Freshwater to marine saline gradient viral communities from Chesapeake Bay - CB_1508_1D Viral MetaG (SPAdes) (version 4) | ecosystem: Environmental > Aquatic > Marine > Coastal | place: USA... | reverse complement strand
TTAGAGAATGAGGGTTTAATGAAACAATATGGTTTTGATGGTACTGACCATTATAGATTTGCGAGGTTATTCTAATGGGTTGGTTTGCTGCTCTTCCTGCTATTGGTCAAGCAGCCATAGGTCTTGGTGCAGTAACTACAGTTGCTGGAATACAACAAGCAGGAGCTGCTGGTAAATATAATCAAGCAGTACAAAATAGAAATGCACAGGTTGCAGAACAAGAAGCTGCACAAATAGAAAAACAAAAAGAATTTGACATAGCTAGATTTGATCAACAATTTATACAATTACAAGGTCAAACAAAAACTAGAGTATTATTTTCTGGTGCTGAACTATCTGGTTCTGGTTTAAGAATTTTAAGAAGAAATGCTGAACAAGCAGAAGTAGAAAAAAATATTATTGATTACAATGCAAAAATTGGTCAAGCAAGAAAATTTGAGGAAGCTAATTTTGCAAGAATACAAGGAACTATGGCAAGACAACAAGCGAGAATGCAACAATTACAATTAGCGTCTTCTTTTGGATCTAGTTTATTAGGAGCTGCAAAATAATCATGCCAAGAATACCAACATTTACAGCACAAGGAAGACCAACTGCAGAAGCACCAAGTGTTAGAACTGGTATACAAATATCCCCATCTCAAAATATAGGTACTGCATTACTGCCTGCTATAACTGGTGTTATTGATTATAGTGTTAAACAAAGAGATGCAGCAGAAAAAGTAGAAGCTGCTAAAAAAGTTTTTGAAATTAAAGGTGAGTTAGATAAATATATTCAATCTGAAAAAGAAAATATTAATGAAGAAAGTGCAATTAATAATTTTCAAAAAAAATATAAAGATTATGTAAATCAACAATTAACTGGTGTACAAAATAATAGAATAAAACAAAGAATACAACAAGATCTTGATTTAGAATATTCTGAATACATTTATAATATTAAAAAAAATTCTTATAGTTCATTAGAAAAAGAAAGTATTAAAGTCGTTAATGATGAAATTAATTCTTTATCTGGCAAGTATGGTACTAGCGACAACCCTATTTTAAAAGTTAAATATAAAACAGAAGCTATAAATAAAATTACTCAATTTGCTAATAATTTTGGATTACCTAAGAATGTTTTAGATACAAAATTAAAAGCATTAAACAGTCAATTTTTATTAGCAGATATGTCTCAACTTGCTGGTTTAGAAAATGGTGCTGAGCAAATTAAAAAATTAGATGACTCTTTAAAAGGAACATCTTTTTTAAATGACCAAGATTTTGGAAATGGAGTTTATGATTCTTATAATAAAAAAATATCAGATATTAGTATTAAAGGAGATTTTAATTCTGATTATGATAGAGCATTAGAATTAACTAATGAATTAGAAACATTTCAGAGATCTAATGGTTATAAAATAAATACTGGAGATTTATCTATTAAAATAGATTCTTTAAAAGAAAAAATATTAACTGAAAAAATACAACACGAGGGTTTATTATTAAAACAGGGTGATAATAAAGCGTTTTCTGAATACTCTAATGATTTAATAAGAGGTTTAACAAAAAGTATAACTGATAAAGGTTTAGGTTTACCTCCAGAATTAGCTGATGAAATTGCTGGTGCAGAAGTAGAGTCAGAGTATAAACAAAGAATTAAAAATTATTTAAGTACAAACCCTGACGCTTCTTTAACAGAGAAAAAACAATTTGCTAGAGAATTAGTATATACTTTACAAAATATTTATGAAGATAAAAATATAGATAAAAATCAAAATAGAATACTAAATCAAAATAGATTTGATATTGAGGCAGAATATCTAAAAGTTGTTAATGATATAAAATTACTACAAGAAGGAAATTTAGATCCAAACATATTAGAACAGTATAAATTTCGTGCAATACAACAAGGATTTTTTATTAAGGTTAAAGACAAAGATGGAAAAGAAAAAAAAGAAGGAGATGTTACATCTTTTATTAATGAGTATCTTCCTATATTGGCAGGTCAAATAAGACCAACTGTTACAGGACAATAATATGTCTTCTGAATTTTCTCCAAAAGTTTTAGAACTTCTTGGTCAAAGTAATAAAGAAACTGTAAAAATAGAACCAGTTAGTTCTGGTTTGGTTAAAAATCCTACACAAGAAGATCCCAGCTACTGGACTATTGCTCAAGATATGTTTTTATCTATACCTCAAGGAGTAGTGAATGCAGTAGAGGAACAAGGTGATTTTTTAGATGAAAATATTGTTTCTCTTGGTGGACTTGAGTTTGGAGATAAAGATGGAAAATTAACATTTAAAGATTTTATTCCAAGATATGTTCCTCCGTCTAAATGGAAATCAGAAGAATATTCTAAAAAAAGACAATTACCAATATTTCATAAACCAGAAACTTTAGCTGGTAATATGACAGAAGGAGTGTCAAGATTTATTACTGGTTTTGCAGGACCTGCTAAATTTTTAAAAGGTGCTGGTCTTACTGGTAGTTTAGTTAAAACATCTTTAAGAGGATTTTCTGCAGGTGCAGTTGCCGATCTTACTGTGTTTGATCCTAATGAAGGTAGATTATCAGATATGCTAGTAGAGTTTGATTCTCCTTTGTTAAATAATGCTGTTACTCAATATCTTGCAACAGATGAAAGTGATTCTGAAATGGAAGGTAGATTAAAAAATGTTTTGGAAGGTATGGCTCTCGGTGGTCTTACTGAATCTATTTTTTATGGAATCAAAGGTTGGAAAAAAATGAGAGGAGTTAGAGATTTAGATGAAAGAGCAAAAATTCAACAAGAAGTAGCAAAAGTTATTGATGACACAAATAAAGGTAAAAAAACAAAAGCAGTTAGAAAATTTGCTTTAGAAGGTGATCAAGGAGTTAATCCTAAAGAAGCATTAAAAATTATTACCAAATCAAAAGAAACTGCTAAACAAGATTCAGAGCTTTGGATTAAAAAAGTTATAAATACTAAATCATTTAAAAGTGGTGAACAAGTTTTAAGAACCATTGATAATATAGTTGATAATGGTTTTGATGATGTAACAAAAGAATTTTTAGAAAATGATGTTCTTACTAATGAGGTTGCATTAGAAGTTGCCATGACTGCTGGAAGAGATCAAAAAGAAGTATTAAAATCTATTACCAAAGAAGGAGTTAGAGTAAAAGAAGCTACAGTTAGAATGCTTACTACTAAATCTACATTGCAAAAACTAGCACTTGATTTTCAAGAGAACTCTGTAAAATATTTAGATGAATTTGGAGAAGATTCTACAAAATGGTCTAAAGAAGCTAGAGAAGATTTAGCTTTAAGAAAACAAGTTATACAAGAAACATTTGTTTCATTAAAAAATCAAATAAGAGGTGCTGCAAGAACAACTCAAGCAGGAAGAATTAAAGTACCTGCAGTAGATGGTAAAGAATTTGATATAGATAAAGTTGCAAATATATTTAAAAATTTTGATGCTAATCCTGCAGTAATGGCTAAAAAAATAAGAGATTTAAAACCAGATGATGTTATTAATGAAGTAACAAAATCAAGATTTAGTAAAGGAATAGAAGTATTTAATTCTTTATATATAAACTCTATTCTATCTGGTACTCCTACTTTTATTGTTAATCTTGTTGGTAATGCTTATGAAACAATTTTAAAACCATTAGAGCTTGCAGCAGGCGGTGCGTTAAGAGGTGATATAAAAACAATACGAAGTGGTTTTTCTCAATATATAGGAATGGTACATACTATGAGAGATACTATAAGAGCAGTTGGTATTGCGTTAAAACAAGGGGATGCTGTTCTTGATCCTTTTGTTAGAACTCAAGATAATTTACAAATTGTTAATGGTAAAGCAGTTAGACCTATTAGCGGTTCTAACCTTGGTTTTAATGGTAAAGTTGGAACTGCCATAGATTGGATAGGTGCAATTTCTCAATTTCCAACAAGATTATTAATGGGTACTGATGAATTATTTAAACAAATTATTTATCGTGGAAGATTATATTCTGAAGCAATTGATAATACTTTAGAACTAGGTTTTAAATTAGAAACAAAAGAAGCTAAAGATAATATAGATAAAATATTTAAAAATGGTTTTGATAAAAATGGAATGGCAAATGTTAAAGACAATGATATTGCCGCAAGAGCATTAGAAAATGCAAGAGTAGGAACTTTTCAAAATAGTTTAGATGATGGAAGACTTTTAAATATAGGTAAATTAGTAACAAATATTTTAAATGAAGCTCCTTATTTTAGATTTTTAGCTCCTTTCGTTAAAACACCTACTAATCTTTGGAGAAATGTTGAAAGTCGTATTCCTGTATTAGGAGCTCTTACTAAACCAATGAGAGAACTTTGGAGATCTGGAGATAGAAGAGCAAGAGCAGATTTACTAGGTAGACAATTATTTGGTTTTTCTGCTTCTATTTATGCTTATCATTTAGTTAATCAAGATATTACTGATAGTAAAGGAAATGTTTATCCTAGAGTAACAGGTGCTGGTCCTAAAGATTCTAATGTAAAAAAATTATGGTTTCAAAGTGGTTGGCAACCTTATTCTATTGCACAACAGAATGATGATGGAACAATAACTTACAAACAATATAATCGTAATGATCCTCGTTTTTCTATTTTAGCAATAGCTGCAGATATAAGAGAGAATCAGGATAATATTAATGATGAACAAAAACAAAATATGTTTACTGTAGCCGTGTTATCTGCAATAAAATCAGCAGGTAATAAATCATATCTTCGTGGTATTTCTGATGCATTTGATTTAGCAGAAAACTTAACTCCAGAAACTTTTGCTAGATACGTTGGAAAACAAATAGGAAATGCAATACCTTATCAAGCATTATTAGGTCAGGATATTCCAGGCATAACAGAAATAGATAAAGAAATATTACAAGCAAGAGGTTTTGTTGATGAGATTATTAAAAAAGCACCATTAATTAATAAAACAAAATATCTTGAACCAAGACTAGATCTTCTTACTGGAGAACCTATTGAGAGAACTGGTACTTCAGTATATTTTAATCCTGATAATTTTTTATCTGTAACTCAAGGAGCAATTTTAGTTGGAAGAAAATCAAAAGTGAAAGAAGATCCAGTACGATTAGAAATTGCTAGATTAAAAATTAGAGCTATTTCCGAACCTAACCAAAAAGAATTAAAAGTAGTTAATTTAGTTGATTATAAAAAAAATAATGTGTCTGCTCACAATTATTGGATTAGTAGAATAGGTAAAACAACTGTTGGTGGTTTAACTTTAAAAGAAAGATTAGATCAAACTATTAACTCTATATCTTATTTAAGAAGACAAGAAGGTAATGAAAACTTTGAGGGTGGTAAAGAAATGATTATTAAAAAAATATTTCAAGCATATAAAACAAAGGCTAAACAAGATATGTTAGAAGAATATCCAGATGTTGCAGAAGCTGTAAAAAACGCTAGAATAGAGAAATATGGACTTAGAAAGTCTACTTTTGATATAGATGAAAGACCAAAAGAATTATTGCCTAGAAGATAAAATAACTATATAGGAAACCTAATATGACAATATCATCAACAACAGTTAAAAATTCCTATAACGGAGATGGCTCTACTACCACCTTTAGTTATACCTTTAAGATATTTGCAAACTCTGATTTACAGGTCATTATTAGAAATAATACAACTGCCACAGAAACTGTTAAAACTTTAACTACGCATTATACTGTTACTGGTGCTGGATCAGCATCAGGTGGTTCTGTTATCTTTACTGCAGGAAATATTCCAGCATCTGGAGAAACTGTAGTGTTAAGAAGAGCTGTTCCGCAAACGCAAGCTATTGATTATATAGCTAACGATCCTTTCCCTGCGGAATCACACGAAGAGGGATTGGACAGAGCAATGATGACTTTGCAACAAGTACAAGAAGAAGTCACACGATCTATTAAACTATCCAGAACCAACACAATGACATCTACAGAATTTACTATAGGTGCATCTGCAAGAGCTGGAAAGTTTTTATCTTTTGATTCTAATGGTGAGCTAGTTGTTTCTCAAGAGGTTGGTACTTATCAAGGAACTTGGTCATCAGGAACTACTTATGCTGCTCGTGATATTGTAAAAGATTCTTCTAACAATAATATTTATTTATGTAACACAGGTCACACTTCTTCTGGCACAACTCCTTTAAGTTCTAATGCAGATATTGCTAAATGGGATTTATTGGTAGACGCTGCTTCTGCTACAGCTTCGGCTAGTGCCGCAGCAACATCTGCTACTAACGCATCCAATAGTGCTACTGCCGCAGCAAGCTCAGCATCTTCTGCTAGTACCTCTGCTTCTAATGCTTCTACTTCAGCAACAAGTGCCTCAAACTCTGCTAGCTCAGCTTCTACTTCTGCATCTAATGCAGCAACAAGCGAAAGCAACGCAGCAACATCCGAAAGTAATGCGGCTACATCAGAAACTAACGCTGCTAATAGTGCATCATCAGCTTCTACATCAGCTACTAATGCTGCTAACTCTGCTACGACTGCAGGAACACAAGCAACTAACGCAAGTAACTATGCAACTGCAGCCGCTACATCAGCTAGCAATGCTGCAACTTCAGAATCTAATGCTAGCACATCAGCTAGTAACGCAGCTAGTTCTGCAAGCACAGCAACTACTCAGGCAACCAATGCTTCTAATAGTGCTACATCAGCAGCTAGTTCAGCAAGTGCGGCGGCGGCATCTGCTGCAAGTATTGATGCTTTTTACTTAGGAGCTTTAGCTTCAGATCCAACTGTGGATGGTAATGGAGATCCTGTAACTGCAGGAGATTGGTATTTTAATACAGGTGCAAACGAAACAAGAATTTATAATGGATCTACCTGGCAGGTAACTGCTGTTTCTACTGCTGGACTGTTAGTAGCTTCTAATAATTTATCTGATTTAACTTCAGCATCTACTGCTAGAACTAATTTAGGATTAGGAACGGCTGCTGTAGAATCTGTTGCAACATTACAAGATATTATAAATGACACCACACCACAACTTGGTGGTCAGTTAGATGTTAATGGAAACTCAATAGGAGATGGAACAAATGAATTATTAAAATTTGTAGAAACAGGAAGTGCAGTAAATGAATTTACTATTACTAATAATTCAACAGGAAACAATCCAATCTTATCTGCAACAGGAGATGATACAAATATTGGAATTGATTTAACAACTAAAGGTACAGGATTAATTAAGTTTAATGATTTAGCATATTATCCTGAAGCTAGTTTAACTTCTTCTTCCAATGCAGTAGCTTGGGATGCACAAGCGAGTCCTAATGCTAAACATACCACAACTGAGAACACAACCTTTTCTGCACCAACCAATGCAACAACAGGATCATTTATAAGTTTAAATATTCAATATGGTGGATCACATACAATTGCTTTCAATACTGTATTTGAATTTGCTGGATCAACAGCACCAACTTTCACATCAACATCAGGTCAAGTAGATCATTTAGTATTCAGATACAATGGTACAGTTTGGCAAGAGATGGGTAGAACTTTAAATATGTCAGCAACATAGGAGAATCAATGTACGCAGTAGTAGAAAATAATAACATAACTCAATTTATCAATTATCCTAAATCCATTGTTATAGGAGATGTAAGATACCCAGCTAAGATATTTTCTTTATGGTCTAAAGCTGAAAAAGAAGCTATTGGAATTTATGAAGTAGAATTTGACCACTCTAATAAAAAAGATGAAGGTTATTACATTAACACCAACGAACAATTCAAGTTTGAAAATAATAAAGTTATATCTTACTTTGGAACTGCTACACCTAAACGATTAGAAGATGAAAATGCAGTAGATGAAGATGGTCAAGCTGTATTAGAAGATGGTGTTCAAGTTATTAATTATGGTTTAAAAACTGAAAAGAAAAGAATTGTCAAACAACAAGCAAGTGGATTACTAGCACCAACAGATTGGTATGTAGTCAAAGCTAGTGAAGTTCAAGGTTATACTATACCAACTGCTATCTCTACTTTCAGAGCAGAAGTAAGAACTAAATCAAATGAAATGGAAACTATGATTGATGCTTGTACTACTGTTGATGAACTAAAAGCATTATACGAATACACTAACACAGGAACAGAAGCTAATCCTGTATTCACAAGACCACTACCTGAATTTCCAAAAGAGGTAATCTAATGCCTCTTATTATTCCTAGTAATTCAATATCTGCTGGTGGATATGAAGTAGATAATTCATTAAGATTTAATTCTGGTAGTAGTGATAATTTATCAAGAACTCCTGCTACTACTGGAACATCTAGACAGATAATGACTTTTTCTTTTTGGACAAAAAGATCAGGTTTTGAAACTACAAATGCTTATAGATTATTTAGTACTTTTTATGGTGGTGGTGCAAGTCAATTCTGGATTAGATTTGCAGATAGTGGTGAAGGTATAAATAAAATTTCTATTGTTTCTTATGATTCAGGTTTTAGTATTCAGTTAATTACAACACAAGTATTTAGAGATCCTTCAGCTTGGTATCATGTTGTAGTTGCGTTTGATACTACTCAAGCAACTTCAACAAATAGAGTTAAATTATATATAAATGGTTCACAAGTAACTTCTTTTTCAACATCAACATATCCATCTCTAAATTATAATTTACAATGGAATGTTACTCAATCTAATCAAATAGGTGGAAATGGAGTATCTGGTAATGAATATTACAATGGTTATATGTCAGAAGTTTGTTTTATTGACGGACAACAACTAGACGCAACATCATTTGGAGAATTTGATGAAGATACAGGAATATGGAAACCTATTGATGTATCAGGATTAACCTTTGGCACAAATGGATTCTATTTAGATTTTGAAAATTCAGGCTCTCTTGGTGCAGATGCATCAGGTAATGGAAATAATTTCACAGTTAATAATTTAACTAGCATAGACCAAACAACTGATACACCTACGAATAATTTTGCAACTGCTAATCCTTTAAACTCAACTTTAACAAACTCTAATTTATCTGAGGGTAATTTACAATTTGCAGGTGGTTCTCAATCAGTTAATTATGCTTTTACTTCAGGAACAATAGCACCATCTCAAGGTAAATGGTATTGGGAAGTTAAAGCAGTTGATAACGCTGAAATAGACCAGGTAGGTGTTGCTAAAATGGATTTAGCACAATTTGCAAATATATCTAATTCTGGTGGACTACAAGCAACTACTTATGGTGGAAAAGGTGTTCAATTAGCTAATGGAGTTAAAGTAGGAGATGGTTCTCAATCAACTTATATGGGTGGTTTTAGTGCAAATGATATTTTAATGGTGGCTTTGAATTTAGATAGTGGCAGTATATATTTTGGAAGAAATGGTCAATGGTCAGATGGTGCTGGAAATGCAAATCAAACTTTTGCAAATGCAGTTGCCGCTTACACAAATTTAACAGTTGGTGATGCTTATGTAGCTGCTCATTGTATGAGAAATTCTGGTGGGTCTAATCCAGGAGAAAGTGAATATAACTTCGGCAATCCACCATTTACTATTGCTTCAGGTAATAGTGATGCCAATGGAATAGGAAACTTTGAATATGCTGTACCTTCAGGGTATTATGCTTTATGTACTAAAAATTTAGCGGAGTTTGGATAGGAATTAACATGGCTTACACAGATATAGATAAACCTTCAGATTATTTTAATACTATTACTTGGACAGGAGACAATACTAATAGAACAATTAGTGGAGTTGGATTTCAACCTGATTGGATATGGTGGAAACAAAGAAATGGTACAGATGACCATAGATTAATTGATTCTGTTAGAGGCGAAGGAACTACATCATATAAAATATTATTTTCTTCAGGTAATTATGCTGAAACTGATGGAAATGACAATGGTGGCTCTCAAGGAAATATTAATGCAATTACATCAGATGGTTTTTCAGGAGTACAAGGTACAGTTGGTTGGAATAATTGGAATGGTTCTGGATTAAATTATGTAGGTTGGAACTGGTTAGCTGCAAACGGAACTGCATCCAACACAAATGGTTCCATTACTTCTACTGTTTCAGCTAATACAACATCAGGATTTAGTATTGTGTCTTATACAGGAGACGGAAATACAAATGCGACTGTGGGTCATGGGTTAGGAGTTGCACCAAAAATGATAATTACAAAAAATAGAAGTAATGCGACAGCAACGAACTGGACAGTTTATCATGCTTCATTAAGCACTAATAATCAAATCACATTAAACCAATCAGATGGTCAAAATTTACCCTCTCCATTAATGGTAACAACAGTAGGTGCATCTACTTATACCTTAGGTTCATCAAGGAGAGAGATAAATGAATCATCTAATACTTATATCGCCTACTGCTTTGCAGAGAAAAAAGGTTTCAGCAAGTTTGGTTCTTACACAGGTAATGGAAGCACAGATGGAACATTTGTTTATACTGGGTTTAAACCAGCTTTTGTTATGGTAAAAGTTACGGACATTACTAATAATTGGTTTATTCTTGATAACAAAAGATTAGGATATAATCCAACTGAATTATTTTTAAATCCAAACACTACTTCGGCAGAAAGTGGTTCAACTGGTGCTTATGTTGATTTTACATCTAATGGTTTTAAATGGAGAACAACAAGCAATGCTTTTAATGGTTCTAGTAATAATTACATCTACATGGCATTTGCAGAATCTCCATTTACAACATCAACAGGAATACCAGCTACGGCTCGTTAATTATGGTTGATTTGCTTTATATAATTAACGAGAATAAAATAAATCTTTTAAGCAAGATAAAAATAATATAAGAAATGAAAATGATTACATTTATAATAGGTTTATTAATTGGCTATTTCTTTAAAGATAAGATTAATGCTTTAATTGAAAAGGTTAAAGAAAAGGTTACATTGTAAGTTATGACTAAGCAATCTTCTACAGAGGTAAAACTGGAATATATCTGCAGAGAGATTAAAGAGCTTAAAGAAGAACAAAAACAACTAAGAGCTGATATCAATAAAGGCAAAGGTGCTATTTGGTTATTGATTGCTATCTCTGGTATTATAGCTGCGACTTTATCTT
>Ga0208019_1001839_pt1 | contig 11057 bp, 14 predicted proteins | sample CB_VirMetaG_5_FD_184540 | JGI IMG/M metagenome (GOLD analysis project Ga0208019, IMG submission 184540) | Freshwater to marine saline gradient viral communities from Chesapeake Bay - CB_1508_1D Viral MetaG (SPAdes) (version 4) | ecosystem: Environmental > Aquatic > Marine > Coastal | place: USA... | reverse complement strand
TTCTTATTATATTTAATAATATGTCCTCACTCTTAAATCTCTCTTCCAGTCTTTTCAATCTCATTAAACTATCAAAATCAGTATCAAACAACTTAAACTCTTTATTGCCTATATGTACTTCAATATGTGTTTCGGGGTCAGATCGTACCAATTTAGTTATTAAATATGTGTTGTTTCTATTAGGATTAAATACACTTTGAAAAGGGATTAATTGCCCTACTTCTAGGTTCAAATCTTCGACCAAAGAAGGTTTCATTAATAAAATTGTTGAACTGAACCCACCCTTACGTCTGTCTATATAATTTTGACCGATTAATTCAGCATCATCAATAGAAACTACATCTGATAAGGTAATTGTTGTAGAACTTATAACATTATTAGCTTCAGTAATACTTTCCTCGTCACGTACAGTAACAGGAGTCTCTATTAACCGAGTTATCTTAATAGCAATATTATTAGTACCACTAGGAGGAATGCTCCCAGGTTGGAAAGTTAATAATTGGTTGGCAGAATCTAGAACGACATCTACCCCAGTTTCTAACACGTTTTTTTTACCGATTGTTTGTTCTATACCATCAACAGTAACTTCTATTGAATCAGGAATGAAATTCAAAGTAAATTCTGTTTGTGCTCCTGTTCCTGACTCTAATTGTGTCGGCTCAACAACCCTGTCAAAAGCACCTTCAACATTAACCTCATTAACAACAGAAGTATCGTCATCTTTCCATACTAATTGTTTATTAACTATATTATTATTAGTTCCTCCTGCAAAGATTGTACTAGTATTTGTTCTAAATCCTCTCGGCTCGAAATAAACTTTATCCGAACTAGACTCATAACGCCATTGCCAGTTAATTCTATCAGCCAAAGCATCTGCTCTCTCTGCAATGTCAGTTCCTTTTACTAAAAAATCAGTTAATAAAATAGTAGTTCCTGAGTCCTGAATTGTGGAACTATCATAAGAAAGTCCTGCATTATCCATTAAATCTTTAAAAATTTCCGAAATCTTTCCTCCCTCAGTACCAGTAATTTTATAATGTTTCCTTAAATTAGCAAGAACTGCTTTATATTTGTTTGAGTAAGCAACCACATTCCAATGTTGGACATCTTCATTCTTTTTTATTACTAACCCTTTAAATCGTCTAATATTAGCAGTCCCAGAATAACCCTCATATATTTCTAAAGATTGATATTTTGTAAATAAAGTTTCTCCATTACTCACATTCCCGAATCCTCGATTATAAATGATAGTCCTTTCATTAGTGCTTAACGCCCTAGGATAAAATCTAACATCAGTCAATCTTCCATCAAAATAACCTGTAGTAATTGTTGAATTTACTCCAAATAAAATATTATTTGCTATGTCTGTCGTTCCTGTAGCACTCTCACTAGCTTCTAAATTATTATTAATATAAATATATTTTGTACTACCATCATAAATTATCTGGATGTGATACCAAGTATTAGTACTAATAGTAAAGCCTGATGATAAATAACTATCACTTAAACCATTAATAAAAAAATCTAATTGTTGACTACCATTAACACTAATATAAAAATGATCATTAGTTTCAGATTGAATTATTCTTTGTGCACTTGTACTATCAAAATTAACCCAACAAATTATAGAAAATGCTCCTAAATTATCTAAAAAATTACTATTAGTATCAATATAACTACTACCATCAAAATCACTTGTTTGTGTTCCTGAAATTAAACCAGTGTCATAAGATTCTGTACCATACCAAGTACCATCATTTCCATTACCTGAACTGTCCTCAGCATTACCATTTAATTTCCACCAACCTTGTAAGTCTGTTATTTCGCCAGGAAATAAATCTGAAACGCCCTTATTAATACGTAAGTTTACTTTATCTACACCGTCAGTAAAAATATCCTCTATACGATACCCATTACGATAATCAGTAATATAAGTGCTACCTAGTTTAATTTCTATTGTCTTAACCATCTTTTACTTGCATTAATTTCATAGTATATTCTAACACACTAATCTTGCCAGCCACTCGAGTATAATCAACCTCAGCCACAAGAACTTTAATGGGGTCACTGCCATCATCATCTTGATACTCTATACCTATTGGTGTCACATCAGGCGTCGTAGTTCCATCACCATTTATTGCCCAATTTTTTAAATATCCTTTAAAGGTATTAATAGTCGAAGTATTACCAACAACTATCCCAGAAATATTAATAGTTAATTGGGATGCAAGAGTTTTAACCGCTTCCATATTATCACTATCCCCAAAAATCTCAGGAATAAAAGATAAACCAGGATTCTTGGTAGTATTTTCAATTTGAATATGACCTAAATCTATATTACTCCCTCCAGGGTTCTGTTCTAATGTTGCCATTTATCTACCAAAACTTGACCTCCTACTCATTTTTTCTTGTAATATCTCAAATAATTGCTCGACCACATTATTTATATCTTGGTTAGAACTTAAAACGGGATTATTAATAGTAATATTCTCTATCTTAAGGCCTCCACCTACACCTCCATTAGTAATATTTTCTAATCTGCTCAGAGGTATAATTGCTTCTGGTTCTCTTTCTCCCACTGTAACTGTAGTCCTTCTATCCACTATACTACCACTTGCACTAAAAAATCCTCTTACTCCTTCTTTAATACTAGAAAAGAAACTTTTTGCTTTATCTATTATACTCCCAAAAAAACTCTTAGATTCACTTTCTAAATCTTCACTAACTGCGTCTATTGTTTCTTGGTCACCAAATAAACTAGAGAACCAACCTTTGATTTTACTACTTAGACTTTCTTCAGCTACTTCCTCTGTCTCTGAACCAAATAAATTCTTAAGCCATTGATCAGTTGTGGATTGTAATCTATCTTTAGCCTCTTTTTGTTCTTCTTCAGAACCAAAAGTACTATTAAGCAAATCTGTTAATAATTGTTTTGCAGTCTTACCAGTTTCTGTGTCATCAGTACCTAAAATTGTGTTAGTTAACCAAACCCCTATGTCGAAAGTTCCCTTAATAAAATCCGTAAGAAAACTGTCAATATTAAAAGTTTTTAAATCTTCAACTAAAACTCTATGACCCTCTCCAAAATTGCTAAAAAAATTATCTGTATCCTTATTAAAATCCTCAATATTTTTTTTTAATATATTTAATTCCTCTACTGGACCAATTAACGCCTCTCTTTCTTCAGGAGTAGGTTTTCGACCTTTCTCAGCTTCGAACTCTTTTGCTCTCTCTTCAGTTAATTTAGATATGTCTTCTTCAGTCTTTTCCTCTACTTGCGTTTTACCAAACCATTCGTCAGCTTTTTTATTAAAATTAAGTGCGAATTTTAGAAGAGCTACACTCATGGGCCGAAGTAAAAAACTTAAAAAATCTCCAAAAGGTTTAAAAAAAATTTTGGTAGCTTGGCCAAAAATCTGTAAAGTACCCTTCAAACTAGCTGAACTTTCACTCACGAAACCTAATATTTTTTTCAAAGCCTCTAAAGATTGATTCAATATTATTCCTATCGGTCCAGCTTTACCAAAAAATTTACCTAGCGATGTAGTAAAACCCTTAGTCATGCCACCAGTTATTGCACCAACAGAACCTCCGCTTTTACTTCCCCCACCAAATAAATCTCCAAAGCCTCCACCTAAATTTAAATTCAAATCAAAGCTTCCTTTATTATTTACCATTTTTATTTATTTTCTTCCTCTCTCTTCTTCCACTATTAATAGCTTTAAATATCTCAATGTCAGAAATACTTGTATTTCTATATTGTTCTGGTGTCCAACCATATGTTCGACACATTTCCTCCATCCTAATGTAAAAAAGAGAATCCTCTTTTACCAAACCCTCTCTGACAGCAACTTGAAAACCTTGGTCACTAAGTTTCTGTATTTCATAGAGGTTAATTAAAAATCAGAGTTTTGACCAAAAGGTTTAAGCTTACTCATAATAGCTTTATTTAATATTTTACCATCATCAGTAGATAAACTATAATATTCTTCCTCAGTTAAATTACTATTGGTAATAACTAACTCTTTCATAAAATTCAATAAATCAATAATATTATTTTCCTTTTCTAATGTGTTTGCTTTAGTTAAATACTCTTCCTGAGCCCTCATAGTAATAGTTTTGAAAATTACTACTTTTTCTTCTTCACCTATTTTTACTTTAATATCCATCTTTTATCTAAAAATACGCACTTATGTTATCAACAGTATATAATACTTTCAATTTACCAGTACCAGTAAATGTTGCCACGATTGCTTGGTTCAAATCGACAGGCTCATCATAAGTTTCATATTGACCAACAACTTTCGCATAAAATTCAATCCTACCACTACCTAAAGCTACTCCATTATGTACATTAAAAATCAAACTTGTCTCTGTTGGTGTGTTACTACTTTGACTACTCCCTCCCAAAAACCTTTCATATTCAGTTTTATTTTGAAATACTTTAGTAAATTTAAATGTAACATTCAATTGATTATCGGCTATGTCTTGATTAGTTCTAGAACCCAATCCCTCTATTTCTTGGATACTGTTATTAATATCTAGGTTAAAGTCTTGAATTACTGTTTGAGCAACTTCTGAACTCTCAGCACCAGAACTCAAATTACTTCTAAAATGCTCTAATACTGGAATATCACTAATTACCTTAGCACTAGCACTAGTACTAGAAGCATCAACAGAACTTCCAACAATACTTGCCGACCATTTAAATACATCATTCAAAGCTGAATCAAAAGATATACTTCCAATCTTACAACCAGCAAATTTCTTTACAACATCAGTACCTCCTACTTCGAATGCACCCTCATAAGTAAAACTTAATGCTTCATCTGTAAGAGTTTTTGCACCATCCCCAGTTTCATCATCAGGATCTACAAAAACATGTCTTGTATCTCCTGTAGTGGTTGTATTTGTAGGAGTACCGAACATGATTTCCAACACTCTCCCATGTTGATATTTAGCCGAGATATCAAAAGAAGCACCATATTTACCTGCACTTAATTGTTGAACGTCCCTTTTTCCGAGACTATAATGTGATAAAATATTATTATTCTCAGTTAAACTTCTACTTTGGATTAAACCCAAATCTTTAGTAGTAGATACAGGAGTATTAAATGTTGTCTCCTTACCCACTAAATTTACTATATTCTTATCTGCTATTGTAACCATTTTTATTTAATTATTTTTTTTTTCTCAGGAGTTGATTTAACTACTGCATAATATATAATCCCAGGTAAGATGTAAAAACATAAACCTAAGAATACTAACCAACCATTAACTTTCTTATCTCTTTTTAATAGAAAATACTCAGGAGTTTCCTCAACTAAATCCCAGTCATTGGACTGGTACATCTTAACCTCATTTAATGCTTTTTCTCTTTTTTCTTTTTCTTCTTCCATTTTTTAACTTCTTTGTTCAAATAAAAGTGGAGCTCTAAAATCTACATTCTTTTGAAACACCTTATCATTTGTTCCACCAAAACTCAACATAGGCCCCTCACCAGTAGGTGTCAAATAATTTAAATAAAATAAATCTTGGTCTATGCTAAGTAAAAAACTTCTAATACTATCATAAAGCTCTTCGGTCTCTTTTGTTCCTACTCCATAAGCAACAAAACTTATTACCATATTAGTCTGTTCCAATTTACCTGATAAAACTAAGTCAGTTGTTGTCGAACTAATAATATCAAAACCGATTCTAGGAAATTTATTTATACTTATTGTTGCTTTTGCATAATCTGGATAAATTCTATCTCCTGATGAACTATAATCATATTGAATGTCTACATTATTAGTACCTGTAGTAGGAGCAGAAGTAAAAGTAACAGTAGTTATACCTGAACTATTTTCAGTAAAATCCCAATCTGTACCATAATCTTGAGAAACACTATCAACAGTTATACTTCGAATATTTTTAACTCCTGTATTTGTTAATATAAACTCAACATCTGAATTATTGCCATTAAATTCTTCTGTTACAGTAGTTACTCCTCTATCACTAATACTAATTAAATCAGCATTTCTTAATCTATTAGTTAGTTCTCGTTTTATATCTCTATTTGATATACTCATTTGCACTTGCAGTTATCGACACTTGTCATAACTAATAAAATCTCAATTTAAATATTTATAAATCTAACTAGAAAATCTTTCCTTCCAGATCTCTAATGCTTGTTTAAATATCTCACCACTTTTACGATTAAAGGTATGGCGTATGAAAGGATTGGCTCTCTGTCCTTTAATAGACTTAACAACTACATTATTACCTTTATATTTGAAAGCTAAGGCTTTCTTTTCTTTAGGTACAATAGGTTTACCTTTAGGACCATAAATACCAGTACCGAACTCAACATATTCAGCATACTCAGGCAAACTCCATTTAATAGTATTGCCCTCTATTCGCATTGTATTAAAAAAACTATTAGCTAATAAAGAAGTGTCCTTAGGTGCAGATTTACTAAATTCCTGACTCATTAAAGCGCCAAAAATCTCTAAAAACTCTTTTTCATATGCCATCTATACTTCTATTAAATGTAACTCACAAAATTTATACACACTAGTAGTACCGAATACATTGTTTCTATCCCTTACATTAATAACTCTATAAACAGTACTTTCTACAGTGATCTTATCTTCTTTATTAATTGTTTGGCTAGGACCTACCATAATGTATGCATCAGTATTTTTTAACAAACCATATCTTTCTTGAATGTGAGAGTTTATACTAGGATTATAAAACACAGTTATATTCTCAGTATCGCCCTCTGTCAATTCCTCAGAACCATCAAATAATAAAGTTTTAGTTACAGGAGTTCTTATAGCAGTTATGCCACTATCAGATAATAAATTAGCAGTAAAATCATCATTATCAGCTACCATGTTTACGCCCTCATTAAATCAGCATTAATTCTTTCTCGGATTCTGTCACGTTCTTTTGTTAGACTATCAACACTACTTGTAAAATGTGGATGGGGGACTCCTTTAGTTACACTATACTCAGGAGCACTATAACTACTAGCAATCCTATAAGTATTACCTATGGCACTCTCACTAGCATTTAAAGCGCATTGATAAAGTATATAATCATCAATCAAACTAGGCCTAGTGAATATCTCTATTAAAGAATTTGATTCATGGCTTAATTTTAATTCATCCACAGTAATTTGATTTGTTGTTGTTGCAGTAATTTTTGCAACGTCAACATGCCCATCAAAACCTTTAATTCTAATATAATCATCAACAGCATAAATACTCTCATCAGAAACAGTTATATTAACACTCGTACCAGCACTTAAAGCACTAGTAGTAAATTCTTGGTCGTCTTTAACATCAACATACCCATAGTAATATTCTACATATAACATATTATTACGCCTAAAATAACTATTATAATTATAAAATCTTAAAAAATCTTTACGTATAACCCCTATACTTTTAAATTTTATATCATCCAAATCAATAGAACTATTATTTTGTTGGATTCTTCTTACAGCCAATAAGGGAGTTTTTTTCACATTAACTTTATCTCGAGAAATTATATTAACCATATCAATAGTAATAGTAGGAGTTACTTTTATATTGAAAGTTTTTAAAGTCTCGGCTTCTACACGAGTAATAATGTTAGTTATTGCAGTATCGTCTAATATTGTACTATCAACACCACTTAAATTACGTACATCAGTCACAGTAACAGTTGTTGCCATAACTAATTTACAGAATTAAATATTTATAAATGTAATTAATAAAAATTACAATCTACCAAACGCAACAAACTTAACCGCAGTCATGGCAGATAAATCAGTACCATTGGAAACCTCAGCTAATGCTCCCCTATACGCTTTCACTTTGGAATTTGTATAATCATACTCGAACACAGTAGCAGTATTAGGACTAATCATTACAACATCTAATGTATTTAACCCTAAATCATTTGCAGTTAAAGATTCTCCATTAGTAGGATATGAACTATCAAAAGCGATAGTGCCTCTTGTCATCATAATACTTCCTGTATTCTCTGTTTTATCGATTGTTATTGTTAATGCCATTTTTAATTCTTATTTGCTCCTAATTCTACTTTTTTCTCGCCTTTTGCTTCTTTCTCATATTCTTTATTTTGGTTCTCAGAAGCAGTTTTTTTTATCTCTTCATTCTTTTTAGAATCCACTTTATTTTTAAGGTCTAAATCTATTGCAGTCATGCCCTGTTCATTAACAAAATAGTTTTTCACTTCTTCAAAATCGAAATCTTGAACACATAACTCCTTACCACCCTGAACAATGTAATCTTTTCTCAAATTCTTTGAAATAATACAACCTCTATCCCTGAAGAATAAGAATGGAACACTTTTATATTTGTAAGTTACAACATATGCATTTTGTTTATTTTTTGGCATAAGTCTAACTCCACCTAATTTTTTTTTCTCTATTTTTGCTACCATTTTTATAACAGAATAAATATATTTTAATGTTTATTATTTATAAAAGTTTCTTTTGATATAATTCCTTATTCTTTTGATTCTTCCTTTTAATTTTACAATCTAAATTTGAACATACTACTGCTCGAGGCTGAGCTGACTGGAAACTATTACCACATTCTAAACAAATTTTAGTCTTTAAATCTACTTTCTGATATTTGCTATTATTCTGACATTTTCTACTACAATACTTTTGTAATTTTCTATTTGCAGTAAAAGATATTTTACACTCTAAACAGATTCTTTTATAAGAGTTTTCTAATTTTGGTTTGAAACTCCATAAATAACCATTTGCAGAACCTCTTTTTCCATTACAACATGCAGAAATATGACCAATATTATAATTTAATTCTCTTAAAATATCCATTAAACAAAACCATTCTTTAACAGGTACTCCATCTTTACTAAATTGATAAATCTTCTTTGAATTGTGATGTTCTTTACCTGATTTTATTTTTTGTAAACCTAAATCATAAGAGTGTTTGACATTCTCACTATCTGTAACCCATTCAAGATTATTTACATGATTATTAGTTTTATCTCCATCAATATGGTTTACTACTCTCTTGTTTTCAGGATTAGGAATATATGTCTCTGCCACCAAACGATGAACAGAATAATATTTAAAATATTCTCCTTTCTTTACTTTAAGCATAAAATAACCATCTCTATTTTTTACTTTTTTAAGAAGTCTTATTTTGTGAGTATTATTATAATTAGTATTTAACACCTCTCCACACTTACTTACATAATAAGTACGACTGTCTTTTATTTTTTTAAATCTCTTATTAGAATAAATTATGTTATCCATAAATAAATAATAAATTAATATTATTTATATATCTTTCCTTTTGTAGAAAACTATGCACTTAAATCACGGATTTTACCATTAGCAGAGAACTGAGTACAAATCAACTCTCCAATAGTAGTATAGAAATTCTTATTTTGGTGTGCTCTTCCAATAGATTCTTCATCAACCATAGTCAATTTAGTAGGTCTTGCAATTCCTAAGAAAATTGTGTCTGTATTTAATAAATAAATTCTTGAACCACCTGAAGTTTCAGTATGTACATCATTATCTTCAATCATAGGAATATTATCAAATGTTGCAACAGTTAATCCTACACCCTGTCCAACTTCTGTGCTTACACCATTAATAGAAACACTAAAATCTTTCATAAATCCAAACCTATTATTTGATTCAAATAAATTTACAATATTAGTATATTGGTCGCTACCAGTTATGATTACATTTGGTTTTTTTCCTGAATTTTGATAAATAGTTCTTATTCCAGTTCTAATCATATCAATAGTAACATTTCTTAAAGAAGCAGAATTGTGATCAACATAAGCATCATAAGTAGTTACAGAATCTCTATCTAAACCATAAATGTCAGCATCTCCTGCGTCTAGACTTATTGTTGCATCAGTTGCTTCGGAATTATTAGAACAAATCCTATCAATTGACTCGAAATTACTACCAGCTAAAGTATCAACATCTTTCAATAATTGTGTGTTAATGTCTTTAATATGGTCTAAACCTTTTAATTCCATCTCTGCTTCAAATGCATATTTATCATCCCCATTTAATAAACTGAAAACAGTACCTTCTGCAAAGATTGTATCACTAATTTTAGGAGTAGTACTAACTTCAACAATAGTAGATTTTACTGCGTCTCCAATTGCGCTACCATCTGCAACACCACCAGAACCTAATGTAACTCCTCTTGCAGTTCTAATTCTCCAACCAGATTTAGTCCATGCAACTTTAGGCAATACATTCCAAGTTTGAGCTTGTTCGTTTAATTGTGAAAAAGCAGTCCTTCCATGAATTGCGTTAAACATTCCACTTGTTCCTGTTAACATAGGATCATCTGCTTTTTGAATTGCCTTATCTAATGCTTCAGCACCATAGAAACTATCTAGGTCTGCGTGTGTATAACTTTTAAAAACTTCTTTATTGTAACTTCTACTCATTTTTAATTTCCTCTCAACATATTCAAACCTTCACTAGGAGAAATTTCCTTTGATTCAATTTTTTTCATTACTTCTGAATATGACATTTTTTCTATATTGTCTCCTTTTTGTAATGGAGCAACACCCTCAACAACTTGAGATACTGTCTCGGATTCTTTTTTAATTTCTAAAGATTTCTTTAACTCAACGTTTTGTTCAGATAAACTCTTAACAACTTCTGAAAGTTCTTTTAAACTCTTTTCGATTGATTCCAACCTATCTGTTTTTTCTTCAGATTTTTCAACTTGAGATTCTTCTATTTTAACTTCTTCTTTCGATTCAGTTTTTTCAACAGACTCAACCTGCTCAACTTCAATATTTTTATTATCTTTTTCTTCTACCATTTGTTCTTCTTCACTTGAAACCTCAGAGCTATTATCAGGAGTGCCAGATATTTTATCCATTACTTCTGTTAATAATGATTCTAAATTGTTAACTTTTTCAGTTAATTCATTAAAACTATCATTAGTTTCAGGTGTATCAGTTGTGGTTTGTTTATCTTCGATGTTTTTTGATAAATCTTCACTTTTTGCCATTGATATTGCCTCCAATGTGGCTCCTTGATTACC
>Ga0208019_1001838_pt1 | contig 11057 bp, 12 predicted proteins | sample CB_VirMetaG_5_FD_184540 | JGI IMG/M metagenome (GOLD analysis project Ga0208019, IMG submission 184540) | Freshwater to marine saline gradient viral communities from Chesapeake Bay - CB_1508_1D Viral MetaG (SPAdes) (version 4) | ecosystem: Environmental > Aquatic > Marine > Coastal | place: USA... | reverse complement strand
AACTGGATCAGGTGGTCCCCATTGAGGGCGGTGCTCATGGCTGTTCTCCTTCAGGGCGGTGAGAGAGAGCCTTGGCTGCGTGGGGGCACAGCCAAGGCTCTGAATAGGGCTACTCTACGGACCAGCGAATCTTCTGCCTATTTGCTTCTGGCCAAGCGTTATAGGCATCGATGAACAACTGGTATTGGGCTTGTTCTTGAGGTGTTTCGCCAATGACGATTGGATACCAAGTGTCAGTATCGAGACTGTCTGATGCTGAGAGGACACCATTGTCGATCAATTGCAGAAGATCCCACGGGCCTTCGAGCATTGCATAGCTTTGACGACTGAATGGCAGCTTGCTACCGACGAAGGGGTTTGCCGTGTACTGCACCGGCCCGATGCTGGCGTGGTTCGCACCAGTGGCCCAGCCTGACAGTTTATATCCACCGAAGCGCAGCGTATCAGAAATGCTGCTGGAGGGCGTGACAAAGTTTTTGCCCAAACCATGTACATTGGTCAAACTATCAACACCAGTAGCCCATGTAAAATCTGCTCCATCAAGGTTTATCACAACATCCGTATTTCCTGTTGATACTAAGTTTCCACCAAAGAAAACATCATACCCAGACGATCCAACCTTTGTGAGTCCAACAGCATAATACGAAGTTGGTGACACAGCATCATTTATGAATACATTATTCATAATAGAATCACCAACACACTCAACATTCTGAGCGTAAAACCCACCTCGAATAGATCCAGATGCGCTTTCATTTGTGACAATGTTACCGATAAATGATGACGAGTCCGAACCAGAGCTTGTCTTTGTGAAACAACCGTTTGGGCTGTTTGATGTTTGCGTAAAGGTGGAGTTTGTGCATCTTACTCTGTGAGCGTTGTCATTATTGAGCCTGAAGGCCATATTGCTTCCCTGCGTCACATTGCAGGAGTCAATCTCAACATTTCGCGTGTATATGTAAAGAATGGAGCCACCGTATGTTGTTGAAACATCTGATGACATATCAATGTTTACTAATCTTAGTCTATAATCCTCGAGCCAAGTATCATTTTCTGGATCAAGCAGCACTATCGCGCCAAATCGTGTGTTGTCAGTATATACTTCCCCAAAATCCCATGTTGCAGGGCCACGGATTGTCATCGAGTTTGTAAATGTTAAATCGAATGACGGGTCTGCAGCTTCAACGCCAAACATGGATGGAAGATCGTATGTCTCATCCGCAAGCTGTAGAGTCTGCCCCCATGTGTAGTTCAAAGCCCATTCAAAAGCTATGGGATCGTCTGATGTCCCCTTAGCAGAAGAGTCTCCCTGTGCATCGCAATAAACAACGCCCCAGTCTTCATGGGCATGGCTATCGCCAAACTCATCCCATACTTGCTGGATGGTTGCGATCCAGATGTCTCCTCGTGCGTCAGCCGTCCGTAAAAGTGTAGCCATTTGGTGGTTGCTTATATCGTAATTCTGTCTATGAAAACTCGTAACAGATATCGCACGGTCGTCAGATAATCCCTCTAAAAAGTCAGCCATCCCAGTCGTATCTTCAGAAGCCGTCCCCGTGCCGCATGAATCACACACGGTATTGGCTGTCGGATAGATGAGTCGCGACAAATCCATCTGCGCCAGCGGAAGTCCCCTGTCGCTCTTCCATTGAGGACTAACATCTGGCGCATACGGATACGCACGCACAGTTGGCGTATCGGAACTGTAATATCTGATTCGTCCAACACTAAAGTAATCGGTTAAGATGCTTTGCGATTCTTCAGTCCATGCGTTGCCGAAATAAGTAAACCCAACAGGCGTTGCGCTCCAGTCCGACCTCATCCTGCGCTTGCTTGTCACATACTCTTTAGCTTCGGAAAACATCGTACGAATCTCAGCGGCAGTGAGTGTGTCGATACCTACGCTTGTCGTATGCGCCTGGATGTCGTACCCTGTGTTAATAGCGCGGTTCGTTGCGGCTATCCTTGTCGCGTTCGCTTCTGCCTCGTCCTCGTAAATGAAAAATGTGACAGGGAGGCCCACGGCATCAAGCGTGTCGAGCTGAGTGGCATCCATGTAATCATCGATCCCGACACACAGAATGCCCTTGTGGACAGTCGGGTCATAGGCAGTATGTGATACAGTAGCCTGCGCCGTGCTGAAGGCCAATAGGCCCATGAAGGCGACCAGGCATGTGAAGATTGTCTTTCTCATGAGTCTATTCTCCTTTTAGGTTCTCAGGATCCACCCGAGAAGTCCCAGCTGTTTTCGATAATGGTCTCTTCCGCGTAGCTGTAGATGCCAGCCGACGAGTCCTGGCCGATGATGTACACGCCCCACGTGCCAGTCGTCGCCGTACCCGTTGCCTTGATGTACATCTTGCCAAGGTTCGCCAGCGTCGCGCTCAGAGCTGTGGACCGGACTGGCAGCTCGATCGAGAGGCTGCTGATCTGTAAGAGCTTCTCATCCTCGCCGCTCTTGGTCGCATCCTCGACTGCCGCATCACCGAGGCCGAGTGCCGTTCTGGTGGTGGCAGCGTTGTATCCTTCCCAGCCGGATGCCGTCAGTGCGGGCCACAGGTTGGCGGTCGTATAGGCGACATCGAGGAACCCAGACAGTCGGCTGACTTCCGTGCTGGAGAATGCACTGATCGTGTCCAGCTGGGCATCCCATGCCTGGACATCCGAACCGATCGCGACGCCGAGTGCCGTCCTCGCACCTGCGGCAGTGGTCGCCCCTGTGCCACCGTCAGCCACCGCTACCGGTGTGCCCGTGACATCGTCCGGATCGATGTGAGACACGCTGTCAAGCGCGTCCACTAACGTGCCTGCACCAGCGCCTGTGTAGACCGAGTAGGTTCCACTGGCCAGATCCGATGCCGTGGTGTAGCTGCCGTCGCCGTTGTCAACCAGCGAGGAGTCGCTCGTCGCGGCCACGGCTGTGCCACTTGTGTTCTTGACCTGCACGGTCAAGCCGGACTGGGGCACGCCGGACGAGTTCTCAAGTGTGAAGCTGAACTTTGCCATGTCAGACAACTCCCTTCAGGGGATGATTGAATCCGTAAATCGTATTGTCAGGCACCGGAATGCTCGTCACCCGATTGATCGCCTCGAACCTGACGGTCACCTTGTCCTGTGATTGGATAGATCCGCCCTTCGACAGCTGGACATCTTCGACTCTGCAGGAGATCTGATAGACCGGCGTGTCGCTGTAAGGCCTGAGACTCAGAACCTGACGCTGGTTGTACCAGGTCAGCAGGTTCTCGAGCTGGGTATCACTCAAGTTGACCCATGTGTACTCGCCGACAAACCGCAGCTCACGGTCTCCATAGATCCTGTCACCGGAAAGCGTGGTCCAGACTTCGCTGACTTCCGCTTCCCAGCGCTCCTCGCGTCCACCGTTCAGTGTGTGCGGATAGCTGTAGTCCGTATTGCTCACACGGATGACAGGGGCACCGGTGCCGATCCAGTTGCTCATGCCGACTCCTCAATCGTTGTAACGCGGAAACGCTGGCCGTCGGTGGAATAGGCCAGCCCTGTGACCACACCAGTGTTCGTAGTGGCAAGCATTTGCAGCCCTGCAGGCCAATCCGTCATGGGCCACTCGGCTTCAGTCTCCACCACATCGCCACCAATCTGCTCGCGATACCACAACTGAAGTGCGTTGATGACACCCGTGCGGATCCTCATGCCGAAGCTGGCCGGATCGAGGATGTCAAGCTGCTCGATCTGAATCTCTGCAGGGTCTTGGCCTTCGCGGCTCATGCTGTAACTTATGGCACTGGCCGCTGCTGGCAGGGTGATCTGGGTGGCAGTCGTGGTCCAGCGCGGGATCGCTGTCACCGTTTCGTTCGCCACATGGATCAGTCGGCCGGACACTACAGCGAGTAGATTGATCATGCTCGCGATGCTCTCTTCGCTCCAGCGGCCGGTAAAGGTCTGCAGGGTCGGGTTGCCCCACCAGCTGGCGTAGATGCGATTGTTGGCCTTGACGACCACCCACGTGCCGCGATCCACATCGTAGGCTGCCAGCACCGTGATCGGTGTCCAGGCATCCAGCTGCGCGTTGGCGCGGTGATAGCTCAGGATCTCCGCTTCGCTGATCCTGTCGCTGCTGGTGGGCGCATCCGTTCTGGCCAGCCATGTGGCAGGCGTTTCAAGGCCGAATGGCTGGAGCCGGTTGTAATAGCCTGGACCATCTGCAGGGCAACTGGAGATATTGAACAGCTCCTCAGCGTCCTGCAGTTCGCCGCTATCGTCATCATAGTCTGGTGTGAAGACTCCGATCAGCAGGGTGTCACCGTCCATCTTGCAGCCCAGCCACTCGTCCTCGTCGGTCTCGACATAGGACTCGAGGATCGGATCAGGATATTCGTAGAGGGTGACCCATGCGTAGTCGATGTTGCCAAACTGGATCAAGCCATAGGGGTAGTACATCCCCTCAGGCACCTCGTCCTCGTCCTGCACGTCAATCGCCCAGCTGCTCACATCCGGCACCGTGTCCGGGCGGTTGATGCTGTACCACGACATCAGGCTGGTCAGGGCTTCTGACAACGTGGCGCTCTGCAGTTCGAACACATGGGTGGTCGTGCCTGACGCAGCGTCCGCCGTTGCACCCCCTGCCATCACGTCCTTGAGGGCCACAGAGAGCGGCTGAGCGACGATCTCTGGCGTGTCCGACCACTCGTCCACGACTTCATCGACAAAGCCGTAGAAGCGCTCTGTGCCGTCCACTTCAATCTGCACCTGCTGACCGCGTTGCTCGGTCACTGGACTGCTCATGTGCATCAGAAACGAGAACGACTGCGCCTGCCACTCGAACAAGCCCTTACCCTTCACAGAGGTCTCGACCCATTCGGGCCACCCATCTGTGATCACGTAGGACGTGATGTCCGTATCTGCGAGGGTGACCCTGATCACAGCTTGCCTCGCGCTTGCATTGACAGTTGACGACCCATCTCGCGACCCATCTTGCGCGGATTAAGTGCAGCCTCCAGCCTGTCGAGTCGGCTGTTCACGCCTTCGAGCAGCTTGTGCGCCTTTGTATCTGCGCCAGAGGGTCCAGCTGTCAGGTGGGGGAGCAACACTTCTGTCGCCCATGCTTTGAAGTGCTTCTCAGGGGCAACAATCTCGCGGCCGCTCGCGGCCACATTCTCGCCAATCAGGGCCAAGGTTGGCTGGCCGATGACGCCACCTGTCTCGAACTTTGTGATCGAAGCCCGTAGCCCAGCGAACAAAGCCTCCAGCGCGATCAGTCCAGGCATCTGCTTGGCAATCGCCCCGATGGAGGCGAATGGATTGGCTATGCTGGAGATGATCGCGTTGGCAATCGCTGCAACCTTAGCCGCCAGCACTTGCCGCTCGATGGCATCGACGATCATCAGCAGGATGTTCCGCAGCGCATTGCGCACTCCGTCCAAATTGCCCTCGAATGCGGACTGGATGCTCTCGCCGATCTGACTTGCGATGGCGTTGACAAGGCTGGACATCTGCTGGAAGCGCTGCTCGAGTTTAGCTTGAGACTCAGCCCAGCTCGCGTCGAGGATCGCGTTGCGCCGCTGCTCGATCAGATAGAGCGCGTCTACGTTGTCCGAGTAGATCTGAGTGAGGTCGTCGAGCAACTGCAGCTGGTCGTCCCGATTCCCGCGACGCATTACGAGAGAGTCGTTCAAGAAGGCGTTGACCGCATTCAGACGCTTCAGATTGTTCGCATCTTCCTGCGCCTTCAGCTCGGCCGCTGTGCGCTCAGCCTCTGCCAGCACTTCCTTCTGATGGGCTTTGTCTAGCTGCCTGATCTTGATGACGAGCTGAGCCTGCTCTTTGTAGGTGTCTTCACTCGACTTCTTGAGCAGGTTCAGCTTGTCAACCAAATACTTGCGGTAGTCTTCGTAGCCAGCATCGCGCGCAGCCGCCTCATCGACCATCTGCTGGGCTGCCTCACGCGAGAGACGCATCTCTTCAGAGCGTATTCTGGCAGATTCCTCGCTTGCCAGCCTCTCCTCTTCCAGCGCCTCGCGCCTTGCGCGAACCGCATCCAGCCTCGCGTTTAGCGCGTCGATCTCCTCTTTGGGTGCGCCTGTCTGCTCAGCTTCCAGCAGCAGGTTGGACGCTTCACGCAGCGCCGTGCGCAGCTGGTCGTCGTTGAAGTTGTTGATGATCCGCTGGTAGTCTTCAAGGCTCTGGCCCATGTGGTAGAAGGTTCCAGCTGTGGCCTCGCCATCGTCTCGCAGGTCTCCGTCACCGAAGACATGTGTCATCTCGTCGAGCGACGACTTCAGACTGGTTACCGCCAAGCCTATGCTACCAGCCACGATCGTCACAGGTGCGGCCAGTGTCGAAAGGGCAGCCTTGGCCACGCCAGCAACTCCACCCAGACCAGCCAGTAATCCAGTGAAACGGCCGACCGTATTGACGAGCAAGTTCCAGCCAGCGTTCGCCGCAAAGCCAGCCAGCACGAGGCTCAGCCCATTCAGTGCCAGCTTGACGTTATCGATGTTCTCCACCAGACCGTCAGCCAGATCCTTCGCGTCCAGGGCGAGTTCCTGCAGCACAGGTCGCAGCTCGTCACCTATCGCATCCTTCAAGCGGTCAAAGCTGTCCATCATATTGGACACGCTGCCCTCGAAGGTCTGTGCAAGACGGTCAGCGGATCCTGCAACACCAGCCGCAGGGTTCTGCAGCGCATCGATCAGGGCTGCGCGGAACTGTGGCAGCGTCAGCTTCGTCAGGTCGTCTATCCCTTTGAAGCTGGCCACCAGCTGAAGCACACCGCGCTCGCGCAGCACATCCGCAGCACCGGCACCGGCAGCGAAGGCTCGGCCGAAGGATGAAGCCGCCTCGGTGATGTCCACCGACATGAAGGCGGCAAGATCTGCCATGGTCTGGATCAATCCCTCGGCATCAGCACCGAAGGCCTTCAGTGTGGCACCTGCATCGACAACTGACTTGACCGAAAAGGGTGTGTTCGAAGCAGTATCTGCCAAGGTCTGGAAGGCGCGTGCGCCGTCCTCTGCAGATCCGTAGAGGCTGACCAGTCTGGTCTCAAGCGTCTCGAACTCGGCAGAAGTGCGCACCACTGAGAGGATGGGTGCCGCCAGCGTTGTCAGGATGTCACGTGCACCCTGAAGGGCAAGACCAAACTTGGCCAGCGTAGCCGTGGCACCGGAAAAGCTCGACTGGATCGTGTCCGATGCACCACCGACCTGGTTCTTCAGCTCGGCCATGTCACGCTTCAGGTCGGCAAGGTCAGCGCTGATCTGGATCAGAATGTCGTTACGGGTTGCCACTGGCTTGCTCCCTCATTAACGCCAACCACGTGAAGGCATCGTCTATCGTCATCTCGTCGACGGTCAAGGCCTCAGTCGCACTACCTCTCGCCAGTATGAACCGCAGACGCTCCCAGACTCCCAGCTCGCTCTCCTGCGTCTCGGCAGCCAGCCTGGACAGCTCGCCGAGCGTCGGCTCATCTGCTATCCGTTCCCTTTGCTGGAACCGCTGGGAAGCGCGCTGGACAGCTTCCCCAACTCGCCGAAAAAACGCTTTACGTCCTTCACAAGGTCCACCAGCGGGAAGTCTAACGGATCGATCTCGCCTGCAGGACCCTCGTAGACCAGCTCGATCAACCCAGCGAGAAAAGCCGGATCCCCGAAGGCTGACATGAAGTCGCCCGTGCCGAGTCCTTCCTCCATCACGTTCACGCCGGTATCGCGCGAGATCCGGTCCAGAGCCACCAGACTCCGGACCGTGACCTGCGTGCGAGGGGTGAACTCTTTGCCACTTACCAGCATTCTCCCTGCTCCCTGTTAAGCGTGCGCGATAGTGACCAGGTCGGTCAGCTCGTCATCGGCCGCGCCCGTAATGCCCACAGTGATCTTCGTCTTCCATGCCTTACCAGACACGATGCCCACGTCGATGTAGGACAGGCTGGAGAAGGTCAGCGTGTAGTTCGATCCGCTGCCGCGACTGGTGAAGGTGATCTTCACGTTGTCGATGCCAGATGTCGCCCCTGGCTTGTAGGTCTGCAGGAGGCCGATGTCTGTAGCATCCAGCTCTTCCAGCTCCATCTCGATGGTGCCAGTCCAGCCTTTCATGTCTTCCAGCTCCGAGCCGTCGGCCAGTTCGTTCACATCCTTCTTCTTCGCGAAGGAGGTGGTCACGACATCAGCCTTGATGCCCGTGTAGCTGAGGTGGGTCGTCGGGCCGCTCGAGTAGATAAAATCGATCGTCATCGGCCCGTAGAAGGTGTTGGTCGTGTCGAGAGCCATGGTGGTTCTCCTTCAGCTTCAGGTGATGTTTTCCCATTCAACCGACAGCGCGGCCGTGATGACCTGCGTGCCATTACCCAGTACGCCCCGCCGGTAGCGAGCGTAGAATCGCGAAGGCACCGGCATTCCAGCTGTGCCGTTGAGCGTCGATTGGATCGTGTCTACCGCGTCCGATACATCTTCACGATCGTCCGCATAGCTCGTGATGGGCTGCGTGATGAGGAAGGTGATCGCTGCAGCTGGCACAGTCGCATCTGCGAAGTCGCCATCTGACTGTTCGTCCATCTCGAAGTAGACCGCGCGAGAGGCTGTGCTGCTCGTCAAGTCAGGATCCATGTGATCAATGACTTTCCATGTGGTCAGCGCAGCGCTCAGCGCTGTTTCCACTTTGCCGATGAGGGTCGTCAGCTTACCCACGCTCTACCTCCTCGCGGATGATCGTTGCCAGCTGGCGGCCGACCTTCTGGCTCTCTGCTACACCGAACAGATCGAACACCTCATCGAAGAAGGGCTTGCCTTCAATCCCCTTGCGAGCAATGGTCTTCTGCATTGCGAAGGCTACGCCTCGCGCGGCAGCCTGCAACTGAGCCTGCTTCGACTTGCGCTTCCTGCTCTTCGGCAGCTCAAGTGGAAGCCTGCCCTGACGGTTGCGACGCAGCACCCATTCTGTCAGCACCGACACGGGTGGCGGCTTACCTGGACCACGGCCTTCGTGCACATATTCTGCGTAGGCCATGTTGCTGGCCACCTGCGACTGGATCCGCGAACCGTCCACATCTGCCTTCGCATGGATGCTCTTCCGTAGCTCGCCGGTATCGTAGATGCCCTCTGTGCGCATGTAACGCTGGACCCTGCCTACCATGCGCAATCCTGCAGCCTCAATTGCCTGAGCCGCACGCCTGGTAATCGCTGGCATGGCGGCGTCGATCTTTGCGGACAGCTGGTCCACAAACTCTGCGCGGATCTCAGGCACTTTCAAGTCCCCGCTTGACACCTGCAAGGGTCAACCGACCTACATGCAGGACATTCGTATTGGACAGCTCGCTGCCGTCGTGGATCAGGTCGTGGCGATACATCTGCTCCCATGGTGCGAGGATCTCGTATGCCAGCGCTTCAAGCGAGGCTGCGCGGCTGTTTAATTCCTTGGCCGTCGCCATCGCCGTGCCCTGACCATCGATGCCGAACTGCGTCTGAACCATGCCACCGTCGTTGGCCTGATGCAGTAGCGCACGCAGGACCAGCGCACCTGCAATCAGCGATTCGGCGCGGGTCAGGCCAGTCTTCGCGGCAGCCGTGTATGGATCGCCAGCAGCTCCATCGATCGCGTCGTAGATCGTTTGGCCGATCCTGTCAACAATGCGCTGGGTGGCTGTCGGAATGTGTGCCGCAAGCAGACTCGTGTTGCTGACATTCGTGAAGCCACAATTGCTCTTGACCGTCGTGTAGGTGGCGAGGCTCACGGCTTACTCCTTGCCCTTCCGACTCTTGCTCTTCGGGGCCTTCTTGACCGGCGCAGTTTCCACTTCAGCTTCCACCCTGACCGGCACAACCTTCTTCACCTCGACCGTCTCAAGCGGGACCAAATGATCCTTCACCGAGTCCGGTAACGATGTGTAGTCTTCTGACTTCAGATCGTAGTAGGCACCAGCTTCCAGCTGGATGGTCAAGCCGTCGCGGCTGTAGTTGATGCTCGATTTCGCCTGGAACGTCATGTCATTCTCCTTGACCCCCGATCGGGTGGCCAGAGCCGGAGGACGTGCCCTGACCACCCTGAGCAGGGAGAACTGGGGGTTAGTCGGTGGTGCCGTAGACGACTGCGTCGCCGACGCCGTGGTTGTAGTCCACACGCATGTCGACGGTGTACCGCAGGCAGCTGGCAGCAGGCTTGTCTTCCACACTCACGCGGATGTTCTGGAACAAACCCACGAACAGGTTCTTGGGATTGCTCATGATGACCTTGTCAGTCGGCCAAGCGTAGACACCGTAGATCGGATGGCCGTGCCAATAGATCGGGCCACCATTCTTCATGACCTCGTCTCCAAGGCCAGTGGCGCGGGTGCCCATCTCGGACAGGACCGTCTCGAACTCGCTGCGAGCCAGGAAGAAGGCTGCACCAGGCAGGTACTTCTCAGGCATCAGGGCGGCCATGTTGGCGAAGATGCCAGTGGAACCGAGGAAGGTCGTGTTGGTCGCGTCGTAGTCGTGGACGGCGCTGTCTGCAGCTGCCAGCACAGGGAAGCCACTGTTGATCGAGAGGAATGTGCCAGTCGATCCGTCGCCGTTACCGGCAAGGTCCACCAGATCCCAAGCGGCCTGAGATGACAGCTTCTGGCGGATCACCGCGTCGGCATCACGGCCGTCAGCATTGTCATCCAGCCAGTCGTAGCTAACGTCGAGGACGAGGATCGCGCGGGTCGGATCCAGCGTGCGCTCGGTCGGGGTCAGCGTGCCAGTTGTCACTTCCGTGCCAGGCGTAGCCACCACCATCGAACGGGCGGCGATCGCCAAGCTGTGCAGCTCCATCTGCGGACGGTTGACAGGTACCAGATTCCACACGTTCAGAATGGGGCTGGTGGTCACCATGTCGTCGAGGAACTCGCTGAAAGCGGCAGGCGGCAACACGCCACCAGCGCTCGACAGCAGGACACCCTTGTTTACACTGTTTCCGTCCACATCGATCGTCTGTCCGTTGACGACCGCGTCGCGGAACTTGGCCATCGTGAGCTTCTGCATGATGCTCTCCTTCTTTGTGAGTTACGCCACGCGGCCAGCGAACAGGCCGCCAGTCGCTTCGGTTTGGGTTTCAGTCTGGTG
>Ga0208019_1001837_pt1 | contig 11064 bp, 24 predicted proteins | sample CB_VirMetaG_5_FD_184540 | JGI IMG/M metagenome (GOLD analysis project Ga0208019, IMG submission 184540) | Freshwater to marine saline gradient viral communities from Chesapeake Bay - CB_1508_1D Viral MetaG (SPAdes) (version 4) | ecosystem: Environmental > Aquatic > Marine > Coastal | place: USA... | reverse complement strand
TTGGCGTTAAATGAAACTAATTAAGAAAATTATTTGTAAATTATTTGGCATTAAACAATGCCAGTGTCCTAATGAAGACTAACTTATTAGTACATAAACATTTAATTGTGCGCGCCGAATCTAAACGTCCGCCAAAAGATGAAGAACACATCGTAGATTGGATGCGAGAATTTGTAGATTCAATTGGAATGAAAATATTAATGGGTCCTTTTGCTAAATACCTAGACATACCAGGTAATAGAGGTTTAACTGTTGCAGCAATAATTGAAACTTCACACATTGTAATGCATACTTGGGATGAATTAAATCCTGCAATGATACAATTAGACGTGTATTCTTGCGGTGAATTTGATGAACACGATATTTGTAAAAAAATTGCAAAAGACTTTGAATTGACTAAGATAGAATATAAATATTTAAACCGTGAGACTGGACTATCAGACATCTCAGGTGGTATATTAAACTATAGAAAATAAGAAATGAATATATTAATATTTGGATTACCTGGATCAGGTAAAAGTACGTTTGCTAAGAAATTAATAGGTGATAAAAAGATTGCTTATTTTAATGCAGATGAAGTTAGAAAGATGTTTAATGATTGGGATTTTACTGAAACAGGTAGAATCAGGCAAGCACAAAGAATGATAGGATTAACAGCATATGCACAAGGACATTGTGTCGTTGATTTTATTTGTCCTTATGATGATTGGCGAGATGATTATGACATTAAGATTTGGATGAATACAATTAAAGAAGGAAGATTTGAAAATACTAACAAGATATTTCAAAAACCAACTAAAGTTGATTATGAAATTAAAGATTTTAATTACGATAAAGTTATAGAAAAACTTCAAAATGATATTTCAAAACATAGAATTTTTTGAAACAGATAAATTTCAATATTTACTAATACATAAAAATGGTTGTACATCTGTAACTAATTTAATAGAAAAATTTGATTATTTTGTAACAGAAAATAAAAACTTACATAAAATTAGATGGACTGTGATTAGAGATCCGTTTGAAAGATTTATATCAGGATTAGACTATGATTTAAAAAAAAATAATTTAAAATTAAAAGATATAAAACTTGAAAATTTATTTGTATCAAAAGTTAACAAACAAACTAGAACAAAAGGCTTTGTTAATCACACGTGTTCTCAGTCTTTATATTTAATGAACGCTGATATTAATTGGTACATTAATATTAATGATTTGGATATTTTTTTAAAAATGCATTTTGGAACAACTTTAACTTTAAATAAAAATAATAATAAAAGTAAATTAAATATAAATAAAAAAGAAGTTATGAAATATTTAAATATTGATTACGAAATATATAACCAAATACTAAATTCAGAAAACTTATGGGAATGGCAAAAAGGTAAAATTTTTTGATAGATTATAATAAACCAACAGCAATGATGTTAGGAAGATGGCAACCTTGGCACAAAGGACATCAAAAATTATTTGAAAAAACTTTAAAAAAAACTGGTCAAGTAATAATAATGATTAGAAAGATGCCTAATTCTAATCAAAATCCTTTTAATATTAATCAAATTAAAAAAAATATAAATAGAGCTTTAAAAAAATATAAAAATAAATATGATATAATTGTTGTTCCAAACATAACAAATATCTGTTATGGTAGAGGAGTAGGATATAAAATTGAGGAGATTATATTGCCAAAATATATACAAAAAATATCTGCTACTAAAATTAGAGAAAAAATTTTTAAATGAAACTTACAGCTAATATCAGTTTAGACGAGCTGATAAAGTCACAAGTTGCCGAGAGAAAAGGCATCAATAATAATCCATCACCAATGCAAATAGAAAATTTAAAAGCATTGGCAGTAAATATTTTACAACCCATACGTAGTCATTTCGACAAGCCTCTCATTATTAGTTCTGGATTCCGATGTGCAGAATTGTGCATAGAGATAGGATCAAAAATTACTAGTGAACATTGTGCAGACAATAAATCAGCAGCAGCCGACTTTGAAATTCCAGGAATAGATAATAAAGTATTAGCACAATGGATAAAAGATAACCTTATTTGGAATCAATTAATTTTAGAGTTCTACAAAGAGGGAGAACCATCATCAGGGTGGGTCCATTGCAGTTATTCATCAGACTTAAATAAAAAAGAAAGTCTTATTGCATATAGGGAAGATAATAAGGTAAAGTATAAACCGTGGTAAAAACAATTAAATTAGGACACATAGATACAGTTAATGGCATTTGCCCAGAATGCCAAGAAGATACAATTTTAGTTGCAATCGTAACTGATTTTTATAGATGCACAAATTGTGGTTATGACGTTAAACAATATGTTAATGGTTCAATTAAATATTTAAAACTTGAAGATTACGACATAAAATGGTTAAAAAAACATTCATCTATATTATAAATAAAATAATTTACATAATAAACATAATAAATTCAAAAAGATCAAAGAAAGATAAATTTATATATTAAGTGATATACGCATTTGGAGATAGTTTTACATACGGATATAATTTTAAAGAAAAAGATAGAGAAAATTGTACTTGGCCATATTTTTTTTCTAATCAATTAAACTTACCTTATACAAATATGTCTGCTCCAGGAGGAAGTAATTGGAGAATAGCCAGACAAATACATAATTTGCACATCCAAGAAAAAGATATAATTATTATTGGTTGGACAGAACCCTCAAGATTTGAATTTGGTGTTAACCAAAAATATAAACAACCTTTAATTAAAAATGGTAGAATAGGTGATTTAATAGAAGATCATAAAGAATATAAAGTTAAAAGATTTTTTAATCAACTTTCAGAACGAACAAACGATCCAAACGCAAAACTATTTAACGATCTTGCTTATACTGTTTACTATGATGAAAAATGGTTTGAAGAAATGTTTAAAATTATGTTTAGTTCTTGTTTATATATTTTAAAAAATAAAAAATGTAATTGGATAATGTTTAATACTTGGATTAAACAATTTTCATCAAAAGATGTTTTATTTGATGTACCTCAATATATTTTTAACACTTCTGATATGAATTTTAAAATAAAAAATGAACATAATTTAAATTATTGGAATGTTGAAGAACATAAAAAAGTTGCTTCTGTTTTATTTGATTTTTATAAAACTTTATATTTACAATGATAGTTTTAGGTATTTCTGAAGGATTTCATAATGCTGCTGTTTGTTATTTAAAAGATGATATAATTTTACACGCTTCTGAATCAGAAAGATTTAGTAAAATAAAAAATGACAAATACATACATCCCAAACAAATGAATTTATATAAAAATAATTTTGTAGCTTATTATGAAAAACCGTGGTTAAAAAATTTACGAAGAATTTTATATGGTCAAAGTTGGTTAAAATCAAATATTAATTTTGATAAATCTTTTTATCATCACGAATCTCACGCTGCGGCAGGATTTTATACTGCTCCTTTTGATGATTGTAATATTTTAGTTATAGATTCAATAGGTGAATTTGATACAGTATCAATTTGGGACAATATGAATAAAATTAAATCGTGGAAATACCCAAAATCACTAGGACTTTTATACTCTGCTGTAACACAAAAAATTGGATTTAAACCAAACGAAGAAGAATATATTACAATGGGATTAGCTGCATATGGAGAGCCTAAATATGATTTATCTTTTTTATTGAATATTAATAATCATAAAGGACTTTCTGCTAATTTTTTTCCTAATGCTCGTAAGGAAGATTTAGCTGCATCTGTACAAAAACTTTATGAACAAGAATTACTTAAATTAGTAAAATTATGTCCTAAAAAAAATCTTATTTTAGCTGGAGGTTGTGCTTTGAATTGCGTTGCAAATAGTAAAATTAAAAATAAAAATATTTGGATATTACCTGCTCCAGGAGATGCGGGTAGTGCTATTGGAGCAGCAGTTTTAGTTAAAAAACAAAAAATTAAATGGCAAGATCCTTATTTAGGTTATGAAATTAAAAAAAAAATAAATCCTAAAAAAATTGTAAATTATTTACTTAAAAATAAAGTTGTTGGAGTTGCAAATGGTAAAGCAGAATTTGGCCCTAGAGCTTTAGGCAATAGATCTCTTTTAGCAGACCCTAGATTAGATATTAAAGATTATGTAAATAAAATAAAAAATAGAGAAAAATTTAGACCTTTTTCTCCAGCAATTTTAGAAGAATTTTCAAAAGATTATTTTGACGGTCCTATGAATGCTTATATGAATTTTGTAGCAAAAGCTAAACATAATTTGAAATCGGTTACTCATATAGATGGTACGGCAAGAGTACAGGTGGTTAACAAAAACTGTAACTCTATACTTAGAAAAATACTAGAAGAATGGTATAATAAAACCAAATGTCCTATGCTTCTTAATACTTCTTTAAATATTAAAGGGCATCCCATTGTAAATGATGAAAAAGATGTTAAAAACTTTTCAAATAAATATAAAATAAAGGTATATTAATATGGCTAAGAAAAAAGGTAATATAGGTACAATAACTTTCATTAAAGAATTTCCAAGAAAACGTCCAGGTAGACACGCTAAATCATTTAATAAAAGATTACCAAAAAGAAAAAAAGCAAGAGGACAAGGATGAATACCATATTATTTTCACAAAACGTTTTTCGTACAAACGTTAAAAATCTTAACCATAAAAAAATTTATAAAGAATTAAAAAAATTAGATTATAAAAACATTTTTTCATCACAAGAACCATATTTTGACACTAAACAATATACGACTACAAAATTTGATATATTAAATAGAATACCTTCTGGAAAAGAATTAAAACTTGAAATGGAAAATCAAATAAAATTAGCTATAGAAAGTTTTGGGTATCAAATTAATAGTCAAATAATCAATAGTTGGGCAACTAAAGTAAAACCAGGGAATTACAGTGATTGGCATTGTCATACCAATTTTTGGTTAAGTCTTGTTTATTATCCACACGGTAATTTTACTATATCCTTTCTTAAACCACAAATGGAATATTTTGATGTACCAGTAAAAGAACAAAATAGTTTAAATAATATTACGTATACTTTTTTTGTACAAGAAGGAGATGTGTTAATTTTTCCAGCTTATTTACAACATAAAATAGGGTATAATGATACTAAGATGGACAGATATTCTATGGCATTAAATATTTTACCTAGAGGAACTATAGGGGAAGATGATGGAATACTTACGATTGGTTAATTAAATATGAAATCTTTAGTAGTTATAGTAGTATTATTATCTGGTCCTGATAACCTAGAAAAAAATTATTATCCTGTTGATACAGAAGATAATTGTGATGTAGTCGGTCAAAGAATCATTGAACAAATTGCAAAATATAAAGATAATATTGGTGAATCACAAGGTTGGTATACTTTAGATAATAAACTAGTTATTGGTCACTATTGTAATGTTAAATAGCCTCTTGTTCTTTACAAGAAAAATTAACTAAAAGTTTATTAGTATTTACTTCCTCTGGGCCTATTTCCCTAATAGCACCCATAGCATTAATAAAACCTGCGGTTGCACAGTCATAATGGTCTTTATATCTACCTACTTCAACAGGTTGTGTGCATTGTTGAGCAATTACAGAACATATTTGTATAACTAATAAAAATTTCATTTTAATCTTGACTGTTTAGTGATAAAGTCCTATATATAGGATATTAAAATATAACAATTAATAATGAAAGGATACATATAATGACTGACTTTAGCAAGTACAAAAACATCACGGTCGATAAAGACACGTATGCAACAATTACAAGAATGCAGACTAAATTAGCAGACAATGTCAAATTAAGTCGCAGTCAAGTAGTTAAAACATTAGTACAAGAGAAAGCGAAAAAGTTAAATGGCAAGCTTAAAAACTAATGCAGGTAGACCAAAATTATTTTCTATTGATGTTGAAATAGAACAATCACCAGAAGAAAAACTTTGGAAAGCCGTTCTGTATCAAGGAGTGTTTGAAGCATTATCGTTTAGACATAATGCCATACCACTAACTGATCAGGAAAAGAAAACAACGAGAAGTTGGATTGATCTTAATAACACAGATTTTAAAGAAGTTTGTGAAAACGCAGGATACGATCCAATTTTTATAATTAATAAAATAAAAAAAGTATTAACCAGCAAACAATTAGATAATTCAATTGAAATAAATCCAGTTGTTGCAAATAGTATATTAGAAAGGAAAGAAGATGTCAGGTAAAATGGTATGCCCTAGATGTAATGGGAATGGTTACAGACGTATTTGGAAAGATACATCTGAAACTGAAAAGGTAACGATTGATTGCGCACACTGCAGTAATCAAGGTGAAGTAGAAATAACAGAACAAGAAATAAATGATCTATTAAGAAATACAAATTGGAGGGTACAATGAGTCATAGAGATGCTGAAGAATTAGCCGCTGAGATCGCGTATATGCAAGATGATCCTAGCTTTCATCCTAGATATAATCCTAAAGGTAAAAAAGATACAAATGATCTAGAGGCGAGAATCGAGAGACTGGAATTTAGGAACGAGAAGCTACATAAATTTAACAGCAAATTAATTGATGAGGTTCGAAAACTCAGGAGACAATTAAAAACTGTTGTTGATCAATATCGTAACAAAGGAGCACTATGAACATTAAGAACACCACAGTAGAACTAGATAAATATCAAAAACATTGGATACACACTAGACCTTATGGCCACGATATAGTAATATTCTCTGAGCCAAATAATAAAATTACAATAAAATGTAAATGGCCTGATAAAGTTAGAAGTAAAGACGGGAGAGTTTATGATTCAAGGCGATAGTATAGAATATGATTTGTTAGCTAAGTGGGCTGACTTTGATTGTAAAGGTGATTATTCGTGTGAGATTGGAGTACGTGATGGTATGGGCTCTAAAATCATAATGGATAACATTATAAATAATTTTATGCATATTGGTGTTGATCCTTATGGTGATCGAGTTTACCAACACATCGACAATCAAGAGAATTTTCAATGGGACGGTTTAGAAAAAGGCGTAGCACCTACATATTCTGACACAATACGAGATAAACTTTTAAATGATTTTAAATCGTATCGTAATGCAGGTAAATTTTATCTAGCTAATATGACTGATACTTTGTTTATGTGTCATCCTGAATATAATGAAAAAAAATATGCGTTTGTGCATTTTGATGGTCCACATATGACTCGAGATGTCATAACCGAGGCAGTATGGTTCGCGAATCGAGCGGCGGGGAGCTGTAGGTTTGTATTTGATGACTATCCAGAATACAATATGCAACTAATTTCAGATTGTTTAAAACCTTTTGGTTTTTCTGTTATGGAACAAGGAAGGAATAAAATATGTTTACAGAAATAACAAAAGAACGAGGATCAAAAAACAAAATAATTAAATTAGGAACAACTAATCGTTTAACAAAAATGACAGACGTAAAAGGTGAGCTTTTACCTATTTTTAAAGAAATAAAAACAAATTTTTCTGTTGATCTTAAAAAATATTATGCTGGTATGATAGATGGAGATGGTCGAATAATATTTAACAAAAAAAGAGTATTAGTTTGTGCTTTAGAATTAACTGAAAATGCAGCTTTTCCTGTAATAGAATTGTCAAATATTTTTGATTTAACTATTAGTAGAAGAGTTCGTACAGGTAAAAATAATAAAACTAAACCAACTTTAATGATTAATATGTATGGTTTTAAAGCAAAATGGTTTTTAATAAATATTTATCCTTATTTGTTAGAAAAAAAAGAAAAATGTAAAACAATTCTTATTTCTGCTGGTTGTCCAGAACATTTTTTTGAAGATCCTTTTATGGAATATCGTAAATTTAGTTATGAATATTTAGCGGGTTACACTGACGCTGAAGGTTGTATTGGAATGTATAAATACAAAGGTAGTTACTCATTTCATTATTCTTTAGGTTCAACAGATTTTAAACAATTAAGTTTTATTTTAAAAAATCTTAAAAAAAATGGTTTTAAAGTAAAAATTAACTTACAAAAAAGAGAAAAAGATAATTATAAACCATTTTATCAATTAACAGTAATTGGTGGCCATAAAGACAGAGCAAAACTTTACAACAAATTATTACCTTTTACAAAAATAAAACACAAAATTGAAGGAATGAAAAACACAATAAAATATAATGAAATATCAAATATGATAAATAAAAGAAAAAATGAAATGGAATAAAAAATTTAATTACCCTAAATCAATTAGGTCATTAAAAGAAGGAAAACGTCATTATGAGATCAAAGAGGAGAAGACTTCTTTACCTTCTGTCACTACTATCCTTTCCGCCACTGAGTCTGATGAAAAGAAAGATGCCATTGCTAAGTGGAAGGAGAGAGTTGGCGAAAAGGTTGCTGAAGAAGTAAAAAATACTGCTGCTACACGTGGTACTGCAATGCATAGTTATTTGGAGTATCACATAGCTGGTCAAGGGCTTCTAGATCTTACAGAGGAGGGCGTACAGGCCAAGCAAATGGCTCAGATGATAGTGGATAAGGGGTTTAATGATTTAAATGAAATTTGGGGCTCTGAATGCGTATTATACTATCCTGAGTTGTATGCTGGTCAAACTGACCTATGTGGTGTTTATATGGAGCGCGAAAGTATAATAGACTTTAAACAAAGTAACAAGCCTAAAAGAGAGGAATACATAGGTGATTATTACCTACAACTAGCGGCATATGCCACGGCTCACGATGCGGTATATAATACTAAGATTGAACAAGGCGTAATATTGATGTGCACGCCTGATTTGTATTTTCAAAAGTTTGTCCTAAACGGAGCAAGATTTAGGCAAGCTAAATGGGAATGGTTAAGGAGGTTAGATCAATACTATGCAACAAAGTGATATTCAAATATTTCCATTATTTTCTAAGGTTGTTTACGTTAAACAAACTAACATTAATTGTGAAAACATATTAAAAACCATTAATGAAAAGACTTCTGTCTCAGGAATACCAAACCAAATAACTAAAAAAAATTTAACATTGGTGTCAAACAATAAAAAAGTATTGGATCAAAATAAGTATAAAAATTTAAAAAAAGAAGTTATGAAAGAATTTTATCATTATGCACACGATGTTTTAAATTATAAAAATAATAAATTCAAAATGACTACTTCTTGGTTTACAAAAAGTGATGCAGGTCAACAATCAAACTACCATAATCATAGTAATTGTATGTTTAGTGGAGTTTTATATTTAAAAATAAATAACAATTCTGGGGGAATTAATTTTATTACTTTTGAAGATTCTAGATTTTTATTAATTGCTACTAAATATGATACGCTAAATGCTAGAGATTTTACCATACAGCCTCAAACAGGGACTATTATTTTTTTTCCAAGTGAAGTGTTTCACGGAATTTTACAAAATGAATCTAATCAAGAAAGAATATCTTTAGCTTTTAATTTTTTTCCTATTGGACATATTGGAACAAAATATGATTCTCAAGCTTATATAAAATGAGTATTATAAAAAAATATCACAGCCCGAATAGATTAATTTTAGATCACGTATCAAGTTTAATTAAATTTGGTGCAAAAGTTTTAGAGATTGGTCCTGGTTTTGAACCATTTGAAAAAGCTACACATTTTTGTGGTTGGACAGATGAAGAAGGATCAAGATTAAAAAATTATACAAAGGCAAATGTATCTGAAGATAGATTACCTTATGCTGATAAAGAATTTGATTTTGTTTATTTAAGACACGTTATTGAGGACCTATGGAATCCAATCCATTGTTTAAATGAAATATCTAGAATTGCTAAAGAAGGTTGGATCGAGACTCCGTCACCACTATGCGAAATGACTAAAGGTGTTGACGGTCAAGAAAACTTTGATGCACCCTGGCGTGGATACGCACATCATAGATACATAGTTTGGAATGACAATGAAACTTTAAAAATATTACCTAAATTTCCAATGGTTGATTTTTATACTAATTTTAATCAAGCTAAATTAGAAGAACTTCTAAAACATTCTTTTAATTGGGGAACATATTATCATTTTAAAGACACAGTAAATTACAAATTGTTACAAATGGGTAGAGAAGCTGATTTTACTTTTATAGATTACAGTTACAATGATATTATCGTTAAAGCCATTGAAGAAGGATTTGCGCAAAATAATAAAATGTTAGAAAGGATAACCAAAAATGAATAATATGCAGGAAGAAAAATTTAAATTAGATAGTTTCATAGGTGGTTGGTACATTGATCCTAAAATTTGTAAGGATTTAATAAAATTTTATGAAAGTAAAAAACATAGGCAAATGGAAGGAGAATCTGGTTTTGGGGTTAATAAAAATTTTAAAGATAGTTTGGACATAAGTTTAGCTCCTTCAGATAGTGCATTGGATGATTATCAAATAGCTTTAAATGAATGTTTAAAATTGTATATGAAAAAATATCCTGAAACTTCTAATTTGTATCAAAGATATGATAATTTTAGAGACGCTATAAATATACAAAGATATTTACCAAAACAAGGTTTTAAAGCTTGGCACACTGAAAGGATTAATTTAAAAATTTCAAAAAGATGTTTAGTTTTTATGACTTATTTAAATGATGTTAAAAATGGTGGAACTGAATTTAAATATCAAAAAATTAAAACGGAAGCTAAAGAAGGTTTAACATTAATTTGGCCATCTGATTTTACTCATACGCACAGAGGCATAATTGCAAAAGAAACAAAATATATAATTACTGGTTGGTATAGTTTTATAGAATGAACATAGAACAACTTATACGCGAATGTGATGCATTGGCTTCTCGCTACTACAGGCTGGACTCTGGTAGCAGGGAGCGAGCGGCGAGGGACTGGCAACTAAAGGTTGAAGAAACTGCAAAATTAATAAAATATAGGTTTAAAAAACCTAAAATGAACAAATTACACCACACCCCACCACACCCTGACCACGCCTCTGACCACACCTAAAAGCTATATATTATGCCAAATACCACGCTACCACACCCTTTTTCTACTTTTAGAGAAAAATTTTTTTTATTGTATAGAGATAAACTAGTGTGGAGGTGTGGTATTT
>Ga0208019_1001834_pt1 | contig 11070 bp, 13 predicted proteins | sample CB_VirMetaG_5_FD_184540 | JGI IMG/M metagenome (GOLD analysis project Ga0208019, IMG submission 184540) | Freshwater to marine saline gradient viral communities from Chesapeake Bay - CB_1508_1D Viral MetaG (SPAdes) (version 4) | ecosystem: Environmental > Aquatic > Marine > Coastal | place: USA... | reverse complement strand
AGTATCTCCTTCAACAATTGCTTTCATATCGATTTCTTTAATTGCTTCACGTTCAATACGCTTCGCAACCTTATCCGCTTTGCCAATCTTTTCAGAACGGCAGTAATACAAAGTCTTCAGTCCCATCTTCCATGCCATAAAGTGTACGGCATGTAGATACATTATGTTGACATCAGGCCGAAAGAAGAGGTTAAGGGATTGCGCTTGGTCAATGTAACTCTGTCTGTCAGATGCGTGTTCCACAACCCATCGCTGGTCAATCTCCATACTCGTTTTGAATATGTCCTTCTGCCATTCATCAAGAAATTCCAGGTGCTGAACAGATCCATCGTTTGCAATGATACTACTCCAGACTTCCTGATAGTCATGTTTGTTGTCATTTTCGCATTTCTCCTTGATGATCTTATCCAAATACTTGTTTTTGTTTAATGATGAACCACTTAGTGTATCTTGCCTATAAGCATTTGCTCTGAATGGTTCGATGCTTGGTGAGGTATTACCCATAATGATTGAACTACTAGCGTTAGGAGCAATAGCCATAACATGAGAGAACCGCTTGCCAGTACCTTCTGCATCAGGCGCTTCCCCACGCTCTTCGCCCAATTGTAAGTTAGCCGCATCGAGGGACTTTCGGATGTGCTTGAAGATTCGCATGTTTGCGGATTTGGCAAGAGCCGATTCAAAAGCAACATTAGTCCTTTGAAGATAAGCATGGAAACCAAGAGCCCCCACACCAATAGACCGCTCACGGCTTGCAGAATACTTGGCCCGCTTGACATGACTAGGAGCATTATCAATGAAATACTGAAGTACGTTATCAAGCATCTCCGCAACGTCCCGGAGAAAAAGTTTATTATTTTTCCATTCATCAAAGTACTCCAAATTAACTGATGACAAGCAACATACGGCAGTACGCTTCTTGTCGGTTGGTAGAATAATTTCTGAACAAAGATTTGATTGCTTAATACTTAGACCAAGTTTCTTTTGAAACTCAGGCATCTCACGATTGCTTGTATCAATGAAATGCAAATAAGGTTCACCTGTCTGCATACGAATCTCAAGAACTTTCTGCCACAATTCTTTTGCAGATACTTTCTCTTTGACTTCACCTGTATGAGGATCTTTGAGTTCCCATGTGTCATCAGCATGTGGATCTTCCATGCAGGTTTGAATTAATTGCATGAAGTCATCTGTGATGTTTACACCGTGATGAAGATTGAGACAACGTAGATTGGGATCGCCTGTCGGCTTTCTCATTTCTAGAAAAAGAAGAATATCAGGATGGGATATATCAAGATAAGTAGCATAACTGCCTCTGCGGGTTCTACCTTGTCTGTACGCAAGACTAGATGCATCATAAGTCCGCAAGTGAGGCATAACGCCAACACTCTTATCATCTGAACTACGGATACCAAGACCAATTCCAACTCCACCTCCTAACATAGATAACCAGTTTACTTCTGAGAGTGTGTCAACAAGACCTTCCGCAGAATCGTCAAGATATGGCAGAAAGCACGATATGGGTAGACCACGCTTACTGCGACCAAAAGATAAAATGGGAGTAGAATAAGAAAGCCAATGTCGAGAAGAATACTCATATAGCCTTTGCGAGTGTTCGGGATTAGATCCAAAAGCATTTGAAACATATGCAAACCTTTCTTGCGGTGAAGCCTCATCTTCTCTCATGTACGATTCTTGTAATCGCTTGATGCCTAACTCATCAAATAGTTCATCTCTACTATAATCTACTTTAATGCCGTGTACGATTCCAGGTGTCATCTTAAACCTCAATTGTTTTTATTATTGGAAAAATCTTGCTGATTACTTCAGCACATGCTTTAGCAACTTCAATGTGTTCTTTTTGTGTACCATGTGAACTTCTTAATTCAATGTAGTGTACCCAACTTCTTAATGTGCCATTGACATACAATCGGGAAACTGTATTGCCTTCTGGTAGTACTGCTCTTGCTTGTTCTTTTGCAATGCCGTTTTTGATTGCCCACTCATACTCTTTTCGTGCCGTAAATATAACTCTTTTTTGCGCCCTCTCCCATTCAATCTGCAACATTTTATCATCTGTCTCTATACTGTTTTGTCGATTCTTGGTATCTTGCAGTCTTGCTTCTCGTAAAACAAAAGCAAGGTCCTCAGTTGGGTCGGCATACCTTTGGCTAAATTCTTGAAATGAGAATGAGCGGTGGCGTAGCAACTGTCTGGCAATATCTCTTGTGGTTTCGATTTCGAGACATGCGGACACCATTTCAAGCGGCGACCAGTGCTTGTGTTTGATGAGGTACTTGATGAGTTTTTCAGATGTTTCGGTATTGGCTTGATTGGAGGGATTAGATACTCTCGCACAATATGCCACCAAGTCCTGGGCACTTCCCAATAGTTCAATATCGCCATCACTCTCTCCGTCAATCTGTGAGTAACTAATCAGTCTAACCTTCATCGCATTCTCCATGCTGTAAATTCGACCATTGCGGCCAGTCCTTCAAATGTGTTTTTATTTATTGTATTCAAGATGTCTTCTTCAGTTCGTCCAGCGACAATCATTTCATTTATATCCTTTTCAGCGATACTTCTAGGCCAAATACAAATCTTTGCGTTTGCTCCGATTGCTTCGGCCATTAACTTTATAATTTCTTTGTTTCTTGGTTCATTGTCATAACAGAGTACTGCGTTCTCAAAGTAATTTAAAGCATACTTCAGATTTGAATTACCGACTGCTACTGCATTTGGTAAAAACAGACTGTCAATAGGACCCTCTGTTACATATACTACTTTTGATTTGTCAATGTTGTTCATATTGTAAAGCATTGGCAAGTCATCTTTAATACGAATGACCAGGTATCTTTGTTTCTCTCCACGAATGGCTCTACAAGAGAGTCCAACAAGTTGATTGTTATCATCATAGAATGGCATGACGATTCGTGGTTCATGTGTCATAATCTTATTCTCATACTCTGGGGCCAAGAGTTTTAATCTTGATACGTCATTCACAAAGTAAAGTTCAGAGAGTTTATTTAGAGAAACTTTTCGCTTCACCAAGTACTGAATCGCTTCATGAGAGGAATTTAATTCAGAAAGTTTAGTTAAAATTCCCTTAAAATTTTCTGATTTATTGCTACCGAAAGTTACTGGTTTAAATACGAATCCGTGTTCTTTATGAGGCTTACGACCAGTTTCACCTGATTTGTATCTATCTAAACAGTATTCTTTATAAAGCGATGGATCGACATGTTTGATAAGATTTCCAAGAGACATGGATGCGCTACAGTTGTGGCACTTGTAAAAAAGTCCACCTTGTCGAGCAAAGATATAACCTCTTGCTTTGTTTAGATTTGTGCGTGAGTCACCACAGATTGGACATCGAAAATTATAGGTGTAGTCACCTTTTCGTGTAAATTTGTCCAGTCTGGGAGATATATTGCCGATGTATTTTTGATCAATCCAAATGCTCATAAATGTATCTCATAATGTACATAATCATAATATTGTAACAGATTTGTTACTTAAAATCAAGCAAATAACTTAAGTAATACGTCTAATTTGATGTTGGCAATAATCCATGCAAGAACGATGACACCACCAGCAATCATCCATTTCCATTGAAAGATTTTTTTGAGATCATCATCTTCTTTTTCATTGTGTTCTTGAATTGTCTTATGAAGGTCTTTGATTTCCTCCATGATTCTGCGCTCAGTTAATTCTATCTTATCTGATAGATTCCTGTCAACTGTAGTGATGCGAGAATGTAGTTCTTTAATGTCTTGAACAGTATCTTCTTTTCTTTTGTTCATGTCTTCGTAGATTTGATTTACCATGCGGTCGTGATTTTCTACCAGTTTTTCTATAACTGTATCCATCTTCTCGCAAAGGCGTGAAAGTGTGGAGACCTGAGTTTTCAGGACCTCCACATCAACTCTTAAGTCTACTGGTTCTGCCATTTATTTTGGGGGAACTTTAGTTCCTTCTAGTTTTTTATGAATCTTTACGTCTTTACAAACTTGTTGAGGCTTACCATCTTTGCCCATCACAACTTTACCGTCTTTTGTAAGTTTGTCAAGACATACCCTTTTAGTTTTCTTCTCTTCAGTCTTCGCTTCAGCAACTTGAATTGGTTCTTGTGTTACTTCTTTGGCGCAAGCAACTGTGCTGAAAGCAATCATTGTAGCGATTAAAAATGATTTCATATTTAGTTTCTCCTTGTTTTCTATTCCGTTTAGATTTCGGGTTGTGGCGCTGGTGCTGGTTTAGGTTTTCCACCAAAACCTGTAGTGACTTCACCTGTTGGAGTCAAAGCATCATCGTCAGGCGAACCCTTCGTATTGATTGTCAATGCATTATCATCAGGCGAATCCTTCGTATTGATTGTAATTGTATCTGGAATCTTGATGTCAGGCACGTTTACACTAAACAAAGATGGCTCTGGTCCACGTGGTCCAGTTGGAACTGGTGGCAATGGAGCGGGCGGTGGTGTGTAAGGCTTGTTTGCCGCTTCAAGTGCTTTCATCTTCATCTCTTTATCATTACCAGCAAGCATGATGCCTGATAGAGTACCAGTCAGAAATGTTGCGATTGGAATGATGAGTTCAAAGAACTTGTTATCTACTGGCGACATGCCATTCATTGGCTGAGTTACAAAAATGAGACTGTATAGCACAACAAACACAATACCAAACAATGTAAGACCGAGAATGATTCCGATAAAGAACTTCAATCTTGCCATCAACTCATCTTCAGTATATCTTGGTCCAACTAAAAAATCTTTTAACATTTGCAATCTCCTTTACTCGGTGTCTTCGCTGGTGCAGGTGCGGGCGTTTCTTTTTCGTAGTGTTTCAAGTCTTCAGGACATGTTCCGTCAGCACTACACCATGGTTTTTTACATTCTTGCAACTCCCAGTTGTTAGGGTCTTGACAAGGGTATCTATATCTATCGTCACATCCAGTCATCATCAAAGCGGCGAATCCCGCAATGATTAGTAATCTCATCAATGCCCTCCTAAAACATGAAGTGCATGTTCATAGTGCTTGATACGATCTTCAAGACCAATGTAACCACCATTGATGCGTTTTGTAAGTGTCTTAATGTCACCTGTATCAGCCCATTTGTTGAGTCCGTTTGTTTCCCAGAACCAACATGCTGATTGTGCGGCACCTTCGAATGTCATAAGATATTCGGATGCTTCTTCTGGTGTAATCTCTAATGATGCGGCAAACCAACGATAGTTTTCTTTACCTGTAAGTTGAATGAGTCCACGACCACGATAGCGATAGCCATCACCAGATTCTTCTGGCCCATTGCCCATACGATTTGCGTAGACTTTGTTTGCAATGGCTTCTTGCTTGTTTGGTCGTGAAGCATAATCTTTTGCTAAATCATCTGTTGGGAAATACTTTGGAAAAATTTTACGCAAAGTAGTCCAACGATAGTTTAGATTCTCTTGCAATACTCTAAAGCCAGCAGATTCATGGGCGCATTGTGCAATGAAGGCTGCCATTCTTTGTGGTGTATTAATTTCGTAATCGGGAAATAGTTGAGACAAAGCACCATGCCAATGTTCAACATATGGATTCTTTGGTAACAACTCCTTAAGTTGTGCTACTGTTAGTTCCATGCATACTCCTTTCTATTTCTTCTCTTCAGGTTTCGCTGGCTCATAATATTCTTTGTATTTAAGAATAATCGCTCTTTGTTGTGCGATATAGTTTTTAAGTTCAGCCATTGTCAAAGAAAGTTGCTCGTACCCTACGTCTGTGAGACCAATGAGTACCGCATCAATGTTTTCATCCCTCAACTTTTGAAATACTGCTTCAGCATTTTCTGGAGTGATGACAACCCATTGCACATCTCTTGATTCGAAAGGTGCTGGTTCTTTTAAATTTAATCTTGTCTTTTCTACTGCTACCGTTTTGACTTCAATTGGTGCTACGCTTGAACTCCACTTTGGGAGTATTGAACAACCACTAATTAGTGGAAGGAGCAGAAAAGTCGCTATCAATGAGATTCGGACATTCACGATTTGCCTCCGTTGGTGTTTTTGCTTTCTTCTCGGTTTCATTGAGTGGCGCACCAGATGCTAATTCCAAACATCGAAAAACATTCTTTGTACCACGATTAATTAGTTGCTCTGCTTTTTCAGATTGATTTGCGACAAAAGTTCCAAAGTCTCTCTTATCGAACTTTTTTGCAAGTGCATCAACATCTTTTCTTTGCTTTTCATTTTGCTCTTGAAGATTTGCATTGATTTCTTGTATCTTTGCAATGTCTTGTTGCATTTGCTCAATGAGTTCATTCTGTGCTTTTGTTGCTTCTTCTAGTTTTTGATTGTTCAACTCTGAGACTGCTAGATCAGCCTTCAGATTTGTAATGTACCAGAGTCCACCTGCAACTGTGCAGATTATAATGAGTATCATGGCTAAACGAATCATAGCGAACATAATGTTAGACCTTCAGTTTCGGATTACTCGTCATGAAGTTCTTTTTTCTCATAACTGTTTTAGCCACAAGATCAAACTCTTGCGAATTTCGATCCCACTTGAGAACAAAAGGAAGATTGATGTCTGATTTCATATCGGCAATAACTGCTTCAGCATCAGGTCCTAATTTTGGAATTTTCTGTCCATGAACTGCATATGTCTTTCTAAACAATAATGCAAGTTCGGTAGGTGTAATGTCTTTTACATTTCGAGCATCATTGACACGATCTAAAAAGTGTCGTGTAAATTCAACATCAATGCCAACTGCTTTGAAGAGTTTATCGGCATACATCTCAATACCTTTTAATTCTGTAGCAGAGATTTCTTCTTTAAGTTCGACATGCTCTTTGAATGTATTGCGTCCACGACGGAGAAAGATCATTGGACCATTTTCTCCATCTTGAAGAATAATTGGCTTCTTTGGATACTTCTTTCCGTATTCACGAATTGCCATGCCAATCTCATCATTACCAACATAACGCTCGTATCTGTGATACTTCTGCTTACCAAGTCTTGCATTGTTGTATGTCTTAGAGTCAACAACAAAGACCTCATTGTTGGCAAATCTACTTGTATATTTCTTCTGTGCTTTCTTACCTACTGGTGGATCACCTGTAAGTCCTGCAACTGCACCTGATGATGCGACATTTGCTGGTGCTTCCTCAGAAAGAAATTTCTCTTTCATGCAAAACTTTTCAAACTCTTCTTGAAGATTATCTTCAGTCAATTTTTTCTCCTCTTTGAGAAACCAAAGTGCCGCGGCATAACTTGCAAGTTTTGTTTTTCCAAACGGAATTGTACCAAGAAGTTTCTTTAATTTGAGAATGAGTAAATCGAACTTAGTGAATGATTCTTGCTCATCAGTAGAAAATCTTTGATTTTTATCTTTGACAATATTACCATCAGCATCAATGACACCTTGCTTATAAGCCTCCCACTCAGTAAAAGGCTGAGTGAGCCTTCTGAGAATTCGATATACTAGGTATAAATCTACTAAGTTTGCCATTAGATAATTTTCTTTAGTTGATTGTACAATTCTAAATCTAATACTTCTAAATCTTTTACATCAACATATTCTAGATAAAGAAAGAATGCATTGAGTATGTGATGATTCTTTCTTTCAACTTTAAATGTCAGCATATTGACTGTTGCTTCTACTCCAAAAACATTTGAAAGAGAGATTATATGATTTAATATCAATCTCTCTTTCAGTTCACTCTTATCAGCATATTTGTTAATTAATCTCTTGATATATTTAATAATCTTTAAATCATCAAGAAATTCTAATACTGATATGCAATTTGGATTTCTATAACTACTGACTGCATACTCATCAAAGTTATCATTATTTAAGTCAATCATCAGAATGCGGTAAGTGCAACCCTCACAATGTTTGTTGAATTGGCCGCAATGTAAAGATAGTTTGCGTCCCAAGCAATTGTACCCACACCCCAACCAAGAACTGAATTGTCTCCATTTGCTGGTGTTTGTGCAGTACGAATACGAATTGCATCTGCATTGACATCGAGTGCTTCTGTTGGTGTATTTGTCAAAATACCAATCTTGTCAGCCGAAGCATCAACATAGAACATGTTTGCTTGATTGTCAGATTCAATTCGTGTGTCAGAATCAGCACCATCTTCATTAATGACAACACCTCTTGTAAGAGTAATATCATTTGTTGAATCAACTGTAAAGTTGTTTGCGGCAAGAGTTGTGTCGCTTGTCGATGTGATATTGACTGTTGTGACTGATAGACCACTTGTTGTTCCAAGAAGATCCTCTACTGTAATCTTCTTGGAGATTGGCGACCCTGATGGGTCATCGATGACTAAAAGCAAATCTGTGTTTGCTGGTGCAGTTAAGGCAGTTAACTGCGTTACTTTTTTGTCTGCCATTTTCTTCTCCTATAAACCCAACTGAATGGGAATGCTAATCCTGGGACTCAGGCCAAATAAATCAATTAAGAATTTGGAAGATACTCAGCGTCAATTGTGTTAGCGGCATCGGATGTAAGAGTCGAAATCGAAACTAAAGATTCTGTCTTATATCTAAGATTGCCGTGCATGTCTGTGTATCTGCTATGACTGACCCAACCTGGTGTGTACAGACCGTTGGCTTGGTTTGTAGAAACCAATGCCTCAGTTTGCGAAACACCGAGAATGTTGTTTCCGCTTACTTCGGAAGCAAGAACGTACTTTGGTGAATCTTGTCCCTCGACAAATCCGTCAGTAACATTTGCCCCATCCCAAGCAGGATCGATTGTGATTGAAACATTGCTTGTAATTGCAACAACTTTTCTTTTCTTGCCATCAATGATAATTGTATCACCGAGATCAAGTTCCGTGTCGAATGCAGTTCCAGTTCCAGTAACTGTTGTTGTAGCAACTAAATTGCTTACATTTGCAGTTCCTGTTAGTGCGAAAGCATCTCTTAGTCCCCATAGTGCCATGGCGTTTTCTCCTTTGTATTAATTGTACTATTTATGTTTTTTGTTCTTTAAGTTCTGGATCAAGTTCGATTGGTTCTTGCTTTCCAGACAATTTGTCACTTGATTTAACGATCTGACTGTCATCTTTAGTAACTTCATTCTTCTTCTTGCCCTTCATTTTCTTGTATGCTTCGATGATGGCTGGATCATAAGAACTTCTTAATGCCTCACGCTTCTTGCGAATCGAACCAATTTCTTTTTGATGGCGCATGACTTCTTTTGCTCTTTCAACTGAAAGTCCTGCTCTTTTCATCGATGTTTGAGGATTGGATGCTTCATCAAATTCAACTTCTTCTTTCTTATGATAGTCATAGACATCTTTAGCGCCACGTTTCTCAGCAGATTGTCTGGCTTTGTCGGCATGGAGACCTGGATCAGCACGCCAATCGCCTCTACCCATTCTTCTCTTTTGAGTCTCAGTTGGCGTGTTCTTTCTAAAGTGTAAGTCTCGTTTTTGAGCCACACGCTTTGCTACGTCTGCGCTGATTTCGTCAATCTGCTCAACGTCTTCTTTTACGGGCATTTTACCGATAAGTTTAAGTTCATCGGGTGCATACTTCATTTTCTTGCCAGAGTCTAAAGTAACATCATAGTACTTGCCAACTTCAGGTTTGTTTACTTTGATGACTGTACCTTTCATTCCAGACTTGATGCACATAACTCTCTGACCTGGTTTGAAGTCTGATTCTGTGAGTTCAATCTCTTCATTTTTGGCGCTTTTGATTTGATCTTCAGTTGGAGCACCTTTTTCTCCAGGCTCTCTCATCTTTTCGCCTCTTGCTCTTTTTGCACGAATGTTAGCCCAAAGACCAGGACCTTTTTCTGTAAGTTCAACGTCTTCACGCATTCTCTTTCCAACTAAACTTCCAATGGGTTCCATTACACTTAAAAGAAAGTCACGAGGATCACTATCCAAATTCATGGCATATCTTACTGCTAAGTCTACATTACCTTTCTTAAGCATTGAAATCACTTTCATGAAATCGGCATTATCAATCGATTCATGTCCGTATGATCTCTCAAACTCCATATGCTTTTGAATTTTCTTAATAACATCTTCTATTCTGCTTTCAAGTTTTTTAGGAGTTCCCGCTAACTTTTTAGAAGCCATTCCAATACCAGAAAGTCTCTTATTACCTTTAGCAGGTCTATTTACGGCATCTGCGGCAGCCTTATTAATATACGATGCCATTGTTGATTTTTTAAGTTCGTCAATCTGCTCTTCTGCAATAATTTTCAAGTCTTTAGCATTGAAGCCTGTTGCTCTTTGAAGTGCTTTCTTTACGCCAGCAAGTTCACTCTTTGAAACGTAAAGATTGCCATCTCGAAAATCGGCAGAGTTGAATCCTCTCTTGTCGAGAAAATCGAGAACTGTTTTCTCATATCCTTCTTCAAGATCAACCTCTTCTTTTTTCAATTTCTCACTCGCTCTGCCGAGACCTGAGATACGATTGAGCCAGTTCTTTTTAGGATTATTATGTACATCTTTACCACTAGAGGCTTTATCTGTATATGATTTAAGAGTATCTTTACTGAGTTCATCAAGTTCTTCAACTTCTTCTTTCATATTAAATGTCTTAGGCTCTTTGGTAGAAGTAGCAATATAATAGTGGGCTCTAACGCCTTGATCCATACCTCTATGCTCATCTTTGGCAGAATCTAAATTTTTATGTGTGCTTAAAACTTTTTTAGTTGTTTTATGAACTATAGAATGATATTTCTGCTCTTCTTCAAGGTCAACTTCTTCTTTGTACATATTGAGTTCATAACGCTTGTTGTCAAGATTTGCAACTTGTACTTGAATTGCTTTTTTGCCAGTCTTGTCGAGTAAGCGATATGCATTTGCTTTACCAGACGATGGCTTTTTAGGACCCATTGCAACATTGCGGTCAATCTCTGTTGGATCAATTTCTATGTTGTACTTCTTCTTTGCAAAGTCATAAGCATGTTGCATTGCTGAAGAAAAGTCTTTGTGATAGAGTTCGTATCCTGTACCAGATTTGCCTTCTTCAAGTTCAACTTCTTCATTACGAATCGAAAGTTTATCTGCTGGACTAGATCCAAATCCAAAAGTATCACCAACTTTACCTCTG
>Ga0208019_1001832_pt1 | contig 11077 bp, 7 predicted proteins | sample CB_VirMetaG_5_FD_184540 | JGI IMG/M metagenome (GOLD analysis project Ga0208019, IMG submission 184540) | Freshwater to marine saline gradient viral communities from Chesapeake Bay - CB_1508_1D Viral MetaG (SPAdes) (version 4) | ecosystem: Environmental > Aquatic > Marine > Coastal | place: USA... | reverse complement strand
CCGCAGGAGATATGGACAATAGGTTGGTTCCTGCTTGTACAGTAATTTGCTCAGACTTTGTTTGAAATGCCGTATTGAAAACTTCAAACCGCCTAAACTTATCCTCCTGCGGAAGTGCATTGTATTCCCCTTCAGAATACTTATACGACATAATCTGATCCCATTGTTCCAATATGTCTATATCTCCTAAGGGAGCTGGCGTACCATCTGGTAACAAACGAGCAGGTCTCCCCGGTATATGGTAGACAGGTGTTTCATATCCCGGCTTGGTATACACAATCCCCAATGCATATATCTCATCCCCTAAAAATGTCATCTCCACAGAATCGGGATTCTTTCCATCTGAACCTGTTGGAGACCGTAACGGATACCTATTGGATAATGCTTTTGTTTTAATCTTAGAAGCATACTTTTGCAACTCACACAATTCCGCTTCTCCGCTTTTTGTGTTCCCTAAGATTAAACGATTATCTATTTGCTCAATGTGGTCAGCCCGATCTACCCGAAGTTTCCCAATAAGGAACTCTTCTAAAGAACCTGCAATATAATCTGAGTAATCTCCTGTAATTGTGTACACCTCGGAGTCTATACTAATCTCAGGGGAAATAAGAAAGTTATTAACTGTCCCTTCTCCCGAATCAGCCACAGCCAACCCAATTCGATAATATGAAAACTTTGTGTCTAGATTATTAACTGTAACACGAATAGATTTTGTGGCAATTGCAACACCGTTTTGTGGGTCACTGTCTAAGTTAAACCCTCCATCAATCTCATCGTAAGGGTCATTCGTATTCTCATCATATATGCGCACAGGAGCCGCCTCCCACACGAAATTAGTTGTGTTAAACTGATCGTCCAAGTACTGAATAAAAACCCGATATGTGCCTAATTTAAGCCTTCCTCCGGAGTCTATAACTTCTACATCTAATGTAGGAAATTCATAGTCCCTATCTAATCGTATAAGGTCGCAATCAAATTCACCATCAACATAGTATTGATCTAAGTCGCTGAAGTTGATTGTCCGAACCGGGTTCAATCCATCTGTAAAATAAACAACATCCTCACATCCTCTTCTTAGTCTGTATATCGCATCAATCCTTCTTTGAAAATTAAGGCAACTATTATTAATTAATGTAGTGTAATTCCAATTCTTGTCTACATATCCTATTTCAGAATCTATACCTCTGTTAGAAAACACATAAAAGGTATTATCTTTCTTGTAAACCCATCCACGAGGTTCGTAGCCATCTGGTAAGGTAAACCGTAATTGATTACTATCCTCGTTAGATACATCCATTAAACGCCCATCACGAGCCTCCATAACAGCGTTCATGGCATAGCGATATGTCCCCTCAGGTTGTTGCTGAGGAGATATATCTATGTTTATACCCTTCTTTAAATTGTTTACACTCATTAGTATCTGCTATGATGTGACCTATTAAACGATTTCACTTCAGGGTGTCCCATGCCTCCAAAGAAGCCAAAGTATCTGTGCTGTCTCGGCAGGAGATAACTTCTTTGGTTCTTAATGTTTTCTCTTTCGTCTACTGACTTTAGTGACAGGGAATGGATCCTTGCTTGACCTACATACCAATGCCAATCCGACTCAGCCTTTGTCACCTGATTACCTGTCCGCATATTCTGATCAAACATACGCATAGTCATCTTATATCTGACATAAGCAATCAATGCTCTGGTATAGGACGCATGGTCAGGAATCATTGGGAAACCATCTTCATCTACTTTTAAAGTATTGTATGATAAAGCAATTACTCCCTCACGAAACGAAAACACTAAATATGGAGACTGAACAGTATATTCATCTGCACATGACGAATATAAGTCGTCCCAATTATCTTCTTGACACACTACCGTGTTAAAGAAGGTATGGTTGGATAATCGTATAGGCACATAGCAGCGTTTCTGAACTGGGCTATCTTGCCACACATTAAAATCAGAAAGGTGCGTGTAATCCCTTTCTGTGTAATACGCCAAGCGATATTCCCCTAATACATTTCCTTTGCAGTCTAAAATTTTAGGGAACTTGACAATGTATTTACTATCTGTTTCAACTGCTTCAGTTAAATTCGATTCAATAACACTATCTACACTTCCATAGCAATTGTTTTTTGCTATCTGTATAATGGAATGAAGATTTTGCGGAATCATACATTGATGATCCCTCACTTCAATAAATGACACAGTATTTTGCATATCAGAAGGCGCAAGCATATCATCTAAAGCCTCACCAATCCATTCAAGCATATCGTCTTCCTGTAGACCTTCGATAGCTACGTCTGAATGAATACGGGCTAAAACCCTCTTTACGCTTTGATATTGTACTGCACTCATTTTCGTTCCGTTAATTTAAATTCACCTGTGTATTTTCGCAATAGTTTCCACATCTTTCCGCTTATTATAAACGTATAAAAAGAAATGGTAGGATAGAAGTTATAAGCATTTAACCACATTACCCGCAGCTTCTTCCCATCTAAATCAGTCCATTCATCATATACTTCAAATCCTAATTCTTTTGACTTTTTTTTATCTACTTTATATTTTTTTGGTTTGTAGATGTATGGCTTTAACGTACCTATTCCAAAAGGTAACTTTACTTTTTTGCCCATACCCATGCCATCCCTAATAAGCATAGATACTAAATCATCATAAATTACTTTAAACTCTTCAAACTTACAATGTTTTTCTGCTCCTGATCTATCAAAAATATCTTTAAGGGTTATTGTCTTGGGCGTTGTTTGATTCATCTCCCGGTATTTGTTTTACTTTGCCATAAAATTCTACAAAAAGCATTTCTACTAATGGATCAATCATGTCAGGATCAATATTAAATAATATATCCTGAGCTGGTTGACATACTCTATCATTTTCACAAATTGATGGCATCGAAGCCGCTTCAACCGGATCTACAAATACTCCGCTAATAGCAATGTCTCCAAGCGTTCCTTTCTTTGTAATATACAAATAATTATTCTTTAAGAAAGCCTGTGGTCTATTTCCTGTGTATTTCATGTGGCTTCTATACTGATATGCAGCAAAGCTTGTCATGTAGTAATGTGTGTATCCATCATCACTTAACACATTGATAGAACCCATTAAGGTTTCAGGAATAGGAACTACTGTACGGTATATTTCGCATTGGTCTGGTATGTGGCAGTTACATTCAGCTGCTGTTGTTTTTTCTACAGGGATACAATCAATGGTTTGCTTTACCCAATTACTTGGTGTCTTACCTTGTGTGTATCTCCTATTCAATAGCAAAGCCCGTGCTGTAATCATCTTTGAATACACAACACGGGGACGAGGCTGCAAATCATCCGATGGCACTCTTGAATAAAACCGATCAATAATTTCTCCTACTGTCATATGCTTTTAAAATGACCCCCTCCCAAAAAGGAAGGGGGCGATGAACAACAAAACTACCAAACGATGATTCTTATGGCGTTACTAATTCAAAGTCATCATTGAGATAATAGAATGGGCTTACATTATCTATTGCTGCTTGCCCAAACTTAAAGTTACCACAAAGGTCTGTATCTCTAATTGTTACTGTTGAATTACTTGGGTCTCTAAAGTAAACACTAAATGTACCTGTACCCACACCTGTATTTGTATTTAAAGTGTATTGTATATTTTCTGCAAACACCGCAGCTGCACTATCCACAAATATTGCAAACTGTCCGTTGGTTGATGTTGCAGTAAATTCTACATCTATTGTTCCATCATTATTTGCTGTAATTGTATCTATTGTAATAACTGCGTTTTGACTTAGACTAACAACAACGTTTTGCGTCACTTGCTGCTCTGTACAATTTCCAGCCCCGTTTACTGTCAATGTAAATCGGTATGTTCCTGGGTCTGTACTTGAGAAATCTACAGCAGCCTCTGCACTTGGATTAGTAATTGCGCCTCCTTGCTCCGAGTAAGTGTCTCCATCAATAATAGATCCATCTGCTATTGGAGTCGTTTCAGTAATAACATAACTACCTTGAACCCCATTAAATAAGTTTATAAGGTTAAAAACTTTTGAAGACACACAAAGCAAATCTACATCTGTAGCCTCTCCTGCGCAAATAACAGTTGCATTAATATCAGCTGTAGAACTGTCTCCATTGAAATTCTGAGCCTGATAAGTGATGGTTGCAGAACTTACTGCATCATTCGGAGTCAGTACAATCTGATTTGCTTGGTTGATTGTGCTAATTACGTTTGGGTTCGTACCTACAATCTGCAAACTTCCAAGGTTAATCTCTCCCGTATCGTTACTCAATACGGTAACATTCGTTGTTTGATTGCAGATCAGACAAACATCGTCATCTACCAAGTTAGGTGGAGCCACTTTCTCGTGTGATACTACATCAATAACCCTATTAGATGATGTTCCATTTACATCCTCTATTCTCCATTCAAAGGTATCTCCATCATTAAATGATACATCAATAGTTGTTATCTCGTATTCGATTGTTCTGTCAGGGAGAAGGGTTATAGAGCCGTTTACAGGTTGCTTCATAATCTGCCATGTACTCCAATCCAAATCAATATTTGTAGACACACGAGGTGTAATTGGGAAAATAATTTTATCTCCCACTTGCGCTTCAGGAGACAACCTTTTAATCATACCGGGAATCCAAAACTGAAACGGAGGAACTTCAGCACAATCTCCAACATTAACTGTAACTAAGCCTACGTTAGATTCCAAGCCATCTGTGGATTCTACTTTAAACGTGAAACTGCTTGTCCCAGGATCATCAATTTGCAAGATGATACCTCCATTAGCCTGTGTTACGCTATCTACATTCGTAATAAGAATTGTCTCAAAAGTAGGCCAACTTGCATCTACATTGTTGTTAGGATCAAGCAAATCCTCATAAGGAATAAACACACCTGCGGGAGCGCATGGCTGTGTAATTGTAACATTACGCACTTTAAAATACACATCGTAGGCTACAACAAACGGAGCGTATTTCACACAACCTGTAACCTCGTCTGTCACTTTTGTGTATACGATGGTATCTGTGTTGTAACTATTCAAATCAAATACAATCGTATTTTCGACTTGAGATAATACCTTAACTTGTTGTGGATCCAAAGAACCTTGTTGGGCAAACGTCCAAGAGTATGTGTACTCTCCCGAACCTCCTGTTGCATTAGCTACCAATGTTACTCTATCCCCATCATAAGTGACAGAAGGGATGGTTAACTCTAAGTCCGCACAAGGGTCTACTTTCGGAAAATTAAAGGTTTCTATACAACCTTCTTTCTCCAATTCCATAAACAAAGCCAAGTCCTCATTAAAGCAACTTGTACTGTTATAGGTGATGTTAAACGTTACTATTTCGTTGGCAACTGTAGTTACACCATTCTGTGGTGAAAACGACACACAGGAGTTGTTAGACTTCAATCTCCATTGCACTCCGGCTTCGTTTATCTGTATTTGCCTGTTTACTTCCTTAATCATTTTGATAAGTTTATAAGAGCGTAATTGTTAATGTTGGGCAAGTTGGTGAAACACCTACTGCGGATAGATTACAATTTAATGGAACAGCATCCGATCCTAAATCTATTATAGATAATATTGGGCATATTTTCTTGTACTCTGTTGCTGCTATTGTACATATTTGAGCAATGATTGGAACGCACACATCTCCCGTGATACAAAGGTCTACAGGAGGACAGAACTTATTGGCTAGGTACTTCGTCACTATATCATACAAAGTCTCTCTATTGTACTTATAACCGTACTGAGAGGCTTTTATAGCACTTGCCAATAAACGTACTATTGTGCAATCAACATTCATCTAACAGACTTTCTATGTTTCTGTAAATCGTACAAAAATGCTCAGGATAACAATCGCAAGTCAAATCCTCTAACGCCCATAATTGGAGCAGGTATTCCCAATCCATCTTCTTCGGCACATCACAATACCAAGCCTGTGGAACTTTCACTACTGTTTTAAGTTCCGTGGCATTAATATCTCCTGTAATAATAAGCCGAAAGAAATGAACACCATCTTGCAATGCCCTATTCCAAGTAAAAGAATTATTGGAAATAGAAGCAATGCTAATTACTTCCATCTGCTCATCTCCGCAATCAAAGCTATAATACAGATGAACGGTATCCGCTCCGGCTAAATTAGGAGTGGCAATGTCTACTGTCGTGCTATTTATTGTAATGTCCATTATATTCGTATAACTTATTATTAAACAAAAAATGTGTGTTTATAGTTTCTTCACTTGACTTTGAATAACTTAGGTAATCTTGATGCAATGTGCGCCCAAATATCAGTTCCAGTTAATGTACCAATATTTTCAAGATTACTTTTAAATTCTGTCAGACACACAAAACCTGCTACGATATAGGAAAAACTAAAAGCAATTCCTGCCTCGTATAGAAACACGACATCCATTCCCCGTGATAATAAAATGGCTAAAAAATAAAGAGCAATTTTATAAACTGTCCTTTGAAAGCCTTTGCTGTATAGTGCCTCTTTTCTTTTTCTTGCAGCCAACACTCCCGTTATAAAATCAACAACCACCAAAGAACTACACAGTAACATAAAATGAGAGATTGGGAGCATAAAACCTACAGTAATCCCCCAAACAGTTGCAATGATATACTTTAAATATTCCATTAATTTTGTTTTAATAGTTGCGCATATGTCTGTGTTTGGTGGTTTTTTTGATGGTATGTATCCCATCTTATTGTGTATGGTTTTTGTGACACCCTTTATCTGCGCCTGCGAAGAATGAATCTGCCCTTTGACCCATTACCTACCCAAAGATCTCCACGAACTTTGAATATCTCAATCGTCTCATTTCCATTCTGACGGTCAATCACAACCGACCAGGTGGATGAAAGAGGGGCATGGGTAAAGTAGAGGGTATTCTCAGCATCTCTTGCCTGACCATTTGGGTTAAGGTTCACAACCACAATCTCAGAGCCATAGCGCAAGATGTACGAACCAGCCATCTCAGCCCGAACCTCTGGCATGACTTCAGTCCGATATGAGTCAGTTCCAAATACCTCTTCAGCTTTGCGCCTGTAAGCCGCACCGCCTTGAAGTGAGTTGATTTTCATGCCCTCGTATTCGCCCACTCTATCAAAGTAGTCCTTGACCTTCTCGTGAAGGTTTCTAATAAGCGCAGCAGAGTCAAGTACCTCAACCCTGACATAGTAATTACCAGCTTCCACATCTCCGATGGTGTCGATGAGTGTGTACTGGTATGCATAATAATTGGCCTGCATAAATGAGGTGTCAAAAGTCATTGAATCACCGAACATTACAGTATCAACCACCATGACTGAATCAATGACAAGTGTGCTGTCTTTCTGGACTCCGAGGAGTGGGTCACTCTGCCCGAAGCAGATGATTGGAAGGAAAAGGATAAAAATAATTAAGTTTTTCATGATTTATTGATTTTCAAGTTGTTCAATACGTTTTATTAAAGATTCAATTTGTTTTTGTTGGTCTTGTATTTGCTTTTGTTGGTCTTGTATACTTTTGACCAGTAGAGCATTCATGTTTGCATAATGAATAGCATCGGGCCGACCTTCTTGGTCGTAGTCTACAAATTCGGTCATTCCAATCTCATCAATCTCCTCCGCAATGAATCCGGCAAAGTCACGGCCTGACTCATCCCCTTTTGCTTGGAACAAGACAGGCCTCATTTCCATCAGTTCCGAGATTGAGCGATTGTAGTCGCGAATGTTTTCTTTATAGCGGAGCGAGGAGGTGACTCTTTGAATCATGTCTGTTGATGGATTGATGTAAACATTTGCAGATGAACCCGTATAATTGTCTGCAATTCCATAAATTCGTGTTGATGTGTGTGATGTATTTCCAATGTTTATAGAATTATCCCCCCAGGCAATGGCATTGAATCCAATCGCAATGGCATTCGAAATGCTGTCCTCAAAAGCTTGTGATCCATAGCCAATAAATATTGAGTTATTGGAGCTTGTTAAATTTCCTCCAATTATGCGCTTGCCTGCAATATATCCAAGAAAAGTATTTCCATTTCCATCAACCAAATTTAATCCAGATTCATGTCCAAGCATAGTGTTGTCTATCTGACTTGTTAGGTTGAATCCAGATTTGTATCCAATCAAATTGTTTCTTCTTCCTGTTGTCAAATTTTTACCAGCAGAAGAAGAAATAAGTGTATTATAGTCGCCATTGACTGAAATTGAATAGCCAGCACTATCCCCTATAAGTGTATTAGATTCACAAAAATATGACATAGACCCTCCGGCTTGATGGCCAATCAAAGTGTTTTGAGATCCGTCAACATTATTTTTTCCCGCTCCATTTCCAAGAAAAGTATTGTGGAATCCAGTAGTATTATCCTCTCCTGCGTCCCATCCGACAAAAGTATTCCCAGCCCCTTCAGCTCCTGAGCTATTGCTTAAATTCTGCCCACCATTACCAACCACAACTGAACCGGCAAAGTCTGCGTCATCAATGAATGGGTAGTACAAAGCTTGATTTGACCCGAGTCCAATTCTACCATTTACATCCAAATCAAAAGCAGGGCTCAAGGTATTGATTCCAATCTGATTGGCTATGGCATCAATCACTAAGGTCGATGTGTCAAACTTGAGAGAATCAAAGACGCCAACATCTCTGACTGCAATGGTCTGCCCTTCGTTTTGAGCATCCCAAAGGCCATTGCCATCTTTGAGGCTTGAAAGGTCAACTGTGTCTGTGTTACCGTCCTCAATCGTGATTGAGAGAACCAAGTCATCACCCCCGAGGCTGAAATCTGTGATTGTTTGGTCATCAGTTCCGGCATCTAATCCTGCGAGGTTTACTGGCTTCCATCCAAGAGTTGACCCGACGATTGTGTCATAAACAAGTATCTGGTCAGGGCTCATCGTGTAGATACTATTCGGATATTTTACAACCTCATTGCCTTGATTTGACAGAAGCACATGAGTTGCATACGACGAAGCATTTACATCAAAGGTAGCCTCCCATGGCGTGTTGATTCCATCGCCTGTGATTTGCATGTAGTCCCCTGCGTTCAAGGTCTGAAGCTCTGATGTGTCTGAGCTTGAGATATCAAGCGTGAAAAAACCCGGACTCGGTTCAGATAATGAAGTTGAGATATTGCCGACTCCATTGAAAAAGACAGTACCATTTGAAATCAAATCCGTATTTGCAGCATCGTCCCGAATTGTCCAAGCCTCATTTGTGGCACTTGCATCCGCATCATTAACTTGATCCTCAAAGGTCACAGAGTTTCCATTCTCAATAGAAATTGTAAACACCCGACCGCTACTGTCAATAGAAAGGTTCTGAATTTCATTTGTAGTATCAGCATCCGCATCATTCACATCGTCTGTAATGGTCACAGTCAAACCTCCGTTTGACAAAGTAATTTCATCATTTCCACTTGTGCCTGCCGACCAGCTCAAGGTCTGAATCTCATTGGTCACCGAGCTGTCCCCATCGAATACCTCATCCGCAGGAAAGACTACGGAAAGAGGAGAACCGGATGTTCCATTTCCTGTCAGCGTCGCATCAGTCTGAACCACATCATCACCCCAATCATCTCCAGGTACATACACTTCAAGCGTTCCATTTCCATCTGTCAAGTAAAGCGTGTCATTTACAAGACTCAGGGCTGAATTGTAGCCGGAGGTGTCGGTATTGTCATAGAATCCGTTAATGTAGACCCCTGTGCCGTTCGTTATCTTAATTGAATCACCAACCAGACTCAAGTTCTGAAGCTCGTTTGTAGTGCTTCCATCGACCTCGGAGGTCAGGAAGTTAGAGGTTGAATTGTCGTAATTTGCCAAGTCATTATCGACCACGAAATCAAAGGTCTGCGTAACGGCATCGTATGTGACATTGATGAGTGTCTCGGTGTTGCCTGTCACCATCTCAGAGGCATAAAGCTTAACGGAGTCAGAGGTCAGATAAGTATCGGTATCCGTATCAAGGACAAAGCCACCTCCGTTGCTCAGGTAAATTGTATCGTTCGATTTACTCAGCACTTGTATCTCGTTTGTCACATCCCCATCAACCTCTGCCTCAAGATACCTACCATCAAGGTCGATGGTTTGGTTTGTGCCGTTTGTGATTCCGACTGTTAAATCTCCTGTGCCTGTGTTGAATGCCAAGCCATCAATGTCCTGCTCGTCTGTGTTTGTGTCTGTGTCGATGTCATTGGCTGGTAACCATGTGCCTGCTGTGTTGTCCCATTTGAGAACCTGACCGTCCGTGGCTAATTGTTGGGCTATGGTCAAGAGGTTTCCGCTTGTGCCATCACCTGCAAGCGTTGCGTCTGACTGAACCACTTGAGTTCCCCAATCATCTGTCTGTGTTTGGAAAGTGACAATAAATGTGTCAGGTGTTGGAGTTATGAATATAAGGCTGTCACCAACTGAATAGAGGGTATCGAACAAAGTAGACTCAACAGTCGACTCCATCAATCTTCCATCTGCCGTGATATGCACATTCGGTGCGCTGCCTGTTGTTTGGCCTTTAATGCCTTCGATGTATGCGCCTGTGTGGCTTGAGTTTCCTATTTTGATACTGTTTGACCCTTCGCCTCTTCCTTCGTAGCCGATGACTATTTGATTTGTTTCAATGTCTGCATTTGATCTTGCGTTATAACCAATGAATATGGAATTATTTGGAAGTGTGTTGGCTGCATCTGTACTTGTGAATCTTCCTGCTTGATACCCGGCGGCTGTGTTATTATTACCTGTTGTGTTGTCGCGTAATGCAAAAGACCCGTTGGCTGTGTTATAATTACCTGTTGTGTTATTGAGTAATGCCTGATATCCGGTGGCTGTGTTATAATTACCTGTTGTGTTGTTGCTTAATGCAAAAGACCCGGCGGCTATGTTATTATCTCCTGTTGTGTTGCTGAATAATGCCCTATACCCGTTGGCTGTGTTAAAAACACCTGATGTGTTACTCCTCAATGCCTCGTGGCCAACCCCAACATTCCTATTATCACTCCCATCATCATTTAACCCTGCATCTGTCCCAACAAACACACTATTTCCACCATCATTCAAATCCAACTTCCCATCAATCTCTACGTC
>Ga0208019_1001826_pt1 | contig 11091 bp, 19 predicted proteins | sample CB_VirMetaG_5_FD_184540 | JGI IMG/M metagenome (GOLD analysis project Ga0208019, IMG submission 184540) | Freshwater to marine saline gradient viral communities from Chesapeake Bay - CB_1508_1D Viral MetaG (SPAdes) (version 4) | ecosystem: Environmental > Aquatic > Marine > Coastal | place: USA... | reverse complement strand
AACCAGTTTTCATAAGGATTAAGGGGTGTCTTTCGGCACCCCTTTTTCTTTTTAGGGCTTATAAAAATCTTACAAAAAAGAGGGATTTATCGTTTACCTAAAATCAATCCTCCTTTCGAGTCGTTCTTATGAAAAACAACTCAAAAGGAGTAAAAATAAAATGAGTAAGTTGATGGGAAAACTAAAGCAAAAATCAATGAAGAAAGCATTCCAAGCGGCAGGCAAAACACATGGTAAAGGCGAATCAGTCAAGTTCTCTTATGGAAATGTTCGTAACGTGAGTCGTACTCGTCACAAATATTGTCATTCAACAAGAAATGATCTTAAAAAAGAGATAGAATGGAGGTCTAACATGATAGGGAAATGGATTTGAAATCTAATAATATGTAAAAGAGTTTTGGGGTTGGAACCAAACTCCTTTGGAGTCCTGTAGTGGTCTAGGACTTTCAAGTATATGATGCCATTTTATGTTGGTCCCCGTGAGTATAACCCAACATAAATCATGGTTAAAAACCGGTTCCGTAATATTTATGGTTGTAATCATATAAAACCACGACTCGCTTCATTGCGTGTTGAGGTGATATTGACTTAGAGACTCTCCCTCTTTGTCTTTATCACCTCTTTTTTTATTTAGATTTGTAAAATACAAATACAGATTCGTATTTTCTATATTTGTTATTGTAGGCACAATAGTTCTTGGTGCTTGGTAATCTAGACCATCTGCTAGAGGCAGATTTTGATATTTGAGGTGCTCCACTCAAAAGCATTTTCAGTCGTGTCTTAAACTCCATCCCTAGTGAGGTCAGTATCTCATAAGAGTCATTCTCTAAGGGGTAATAGCGACCGTTGAAGTTTACATCAGCGATGTTCCACAGAAGGTATCTCTCGGGTTTTAGATACTCGACACAGGTTCGGAGAGTTTCTGTGAGAAATCCGTCTCGCCACTGGGCATAGGTGGGAAACTTCTTAAACGATTGGTTCTCATCCTCCGAATAACCTTCAGCGGCAAAATAGGGTGGTGAGGTGAAGATAAGGTCAATCTCGCCCTTGTATTTTTGGAAGTCTGGGTGAGCACCAATCACTTCTGACCCGCTCTGAAACACCTCGTAGGTGGTTCGATAACGACCACGAATGTTGTTGTTGAAGAACCTTGCCATGTAGTCGTAGCGAGAGATGCCAAGACTCTCGATGAAGTTGTCCGGATTGGGGTCTGTTCCGACATAGTGGATTTGTCTGTCTTGATTCAGCGACAAAGCACCGAGAAGACGACCACCATAACCTGATGAGGGGTCGTAGATAACTATTCTGTCTTGGTTTCTAAAGTCATTAGTGTAGTGAGAGTAAATATATTTTGATAAAATAGGAGGGAAGTTCGTTCCTTGAGCAACTAAACCCTTCCTTAGACAATCAAAAAAGTGAGGAAATATACTCTGTCCCTTCTTATATACTCTAATCCTTATATTGTTTTTATCATTTTTTCTTTTGTTTGTGGGTATATTTTCTCTTTCAGTTAGGTTTTTTGTTTGTATCTCTTTTATGAGACCAGCACCCATTAGTTCTTTGAGAGACTTTTGTGTGAGGGTGAGAGGAGACATGCCTCTCGTTCGCTTTGTCTCTCCGTACTCGACATAGAAGTCGTAGTCCGGTCGATTTTCCACTCGGAATCGCTTTACCCAATCGGAGCCTGATTTGGCATTTAAACCAATCTCCTGTCCTTTGTATGGTACGGAGGCGAAGTGATAGAAACTGTCCCACTTCAGATTTCTACGAAGACCTCTCGTCATAGATTCGAGGTTCTCGCCTCCTACGAAATAGTCCCAGAGAGACAATCCAGTCAGTTCCAAAGAGGTAATGTCTTTGGATTTTGCCATATTCGGAAAAAAGGGATTGGCAGCAGAGATAGGGATTTTCGGGTTTAGGAGTTCCTGTCTCTGGTTCAGACCATTCACCACGAGACAATCATCAACCGGTGTATCGGTGAGTTTTCGAAACTGACGGACGATAGCGTCATCATTCAGTGTCTTTGTGGGAGGTTGGTTGTGTTGTTCCCAAGATTCTTTGACTCTGTCTCTGACCTCCACAATCCAATCACCAAACTCCTCGTTCGACATTAGATACAGGTCGTCAAAGGTCAGGTTGATGTCAGAGTTGAGGAGGAAATCGTTGCTGTTGTGGTGATAGGTCTTCATAGCGGGTCTATCAGCATTTCCAGTGCCTCAGAGGCAGCACTGCTACTCTCTTCGCCACCTCTAGAGACGAGACGCTCTAACTTTCGTCGTGCTTCGAGTCTTTGATGAGCGTTGCCTGTGCTATGTGTGAGCACGAGTTGTTTGACCCATGCTGTCTTGTCTAACTCACGAATCCTCGTCCAAGACGAGATAATCATATTCTCTCGGCAGTAAGCGTAAAACTTAGTGTTGTCCCATCCATGATAGGGATGCTCTGGATGACGAATATCATTTCTGTCGAAGGTACCATCATCATTGGCGTGGTAGATGATTTTGCCCTTCTTCTGTCCTATAGCGTCTTCGAGGACCTTGATGTCGTTGTCTGACAGATTTGCCTTATTGTAAGACCGCTCTCTTTTTCTCAACCAATCTTCTGTTTCGATTGCTAGTGCCTCACGACGGACACGGAAGAGTCCTGCCTTAGTGGTGTCTGGTATGAACTCAGCACCATATCTGTCGAGAAGGTCGCTCAAGTCTCTCTGAAAATCATTAACCTTCAGTCGGTCAAACTTTTCAGGAATCTCGATACGACCAAAGACGGCATTCGCTGACTGACTCTCTGTCTGACCGAGAGGTATGGTTTCTGGATTGCTTGGAGGTGTCTGTTTGACTGGTGTCTGTCTAATCGTTCGTACGGTAACACCATCAACGGATGGGTTGATGTGTCCTGCCTCAATCTCGGTTTTCAACTGTTCCTCTGGCATCAAGGCAAGTTCGTAGATGGTGGTCCAGTGAGGAGGAAGATGCTCTTGATAGTTCGAAAGGTGTTTATTTTGACCAATCGTTAAGAGTTTTGATGCCGTCGATTGTGAGAATGGCAAGCCGCCTAACAGGTCTAGGAACTCCAACTCCGAGAGTTCGGTTTCTGCTTCTAGAAGCAAGCTGGCAGTTCGTAGGATTGATGCCGTTGCCTCTTTCCATGAGGTGGTAATCTTGTCTCTATAACTCTCGATAACGGGGGTGAGTTCGCTCATGTCTGACCTCTTAAAACCACTCATTCTTTAAGGCACTCCCATCTCATTCCATTTAGAATGAGTGGAGCTCGCGGTCGTGTTTTTCACTCATTCCATTTAGAATGAGTTAAAGCCATCGGTCAAGCGAAAAGTTAAGTTGTTTGAGGTTTTTGGGGTCAACTGACGGCAATCTTTTCCGTCGTATTTTTTCGGTAGATACAAGAAGTGGGTGAAAGACATTTCGCTCTAATGAGAGCACTGGTCCTCGCCTCACATCGTCAATCTCGGTGAGTTGGTATCCTGGTATAGTTTGCTTATCGATGATGCCCCGAAGTTTGTAGTTAAACTTCCGTATGGGCATCAGAGACCCACTTTTCTCGTAGATGGACGAGAAGGATTCCTCCCAAGTGTCGTGTTGTTTGTATCCAGTCGATTTTCTGCCCCATGTGTAGAGGAACCTCTCTACACCTCCCATGATTTGGAAATAGGACCTGTCTAGCGTCAACCAGTTCCGACGGTTGGTCACGAGTTTGTAGAACGGTTCTGGCAACACCACCTCGAAGATGGTGACGTTACCGGACAGAAAGGAACGATATTCGGAAATCCAACTGATGCCTTGTTCGGCACTCACCTGGTCGTCGAGGACATTGGTTCGGATGGTTGTTCCTTGTAAGCGCCTGAGTGAGTTTACCAGACTGAGATAATCGTTTTTACCGCTCCATTTTTTGCCGATGAATCGAAAGTAGTCTGGTCCTGTGAAATGGATTGTTTTGCTAATCTGCTCTCCCGCTTTGATGCCTCCTATCAACTGACTGAAGACGAACAGCAGGACATCCTTGTCCCAATAAGAGGCAATCCCTTCTTCGTGTGCTGAGATACGAACCCAGTATTTTTTATACTGGTGTTCGATGGGTTGGTGTCTGGGTTTCTTCTCAACCGAGAACCATGAGGTGCCCATCAAAGGTTCGAGATTTTTGGCATTAGCGAATGGATAGTCAGCGGCAAAAGCAAACAGTTCCATCTGGGGAGGGTCGTATCTTGATGGTCTTGCCATGCTGCTCTCATTAATAGGGTATCGGGGGACATTGATGGGTTATCGGGGACAGAGACACCATAACACATGCCACCCTTCATTAATAGGGTATCGGGGACACGGATGGGTTATCGGGGACACCTAACAAGTGTTATCGGGGACACTTGGAAGTGTTATCGGGGACACCTAACAAGTGTTATCGGGGACACTTGGAAGTGTTATCGGGGACACTTTTTCCACTTAACCCCTTGAAATATATTAGAAACCCGTCCCTTAAACTATATAAACTTATCTATAAAACCCCTTAAAGGGGTTTAAGCGGGTTTCAACCCTGTGGATAAACACTCTCTGACCTCTCTGGTCCTAGCGTTAACGATACACCCTTAATGGAACCTTCATTTCTGGGGGTAGCGCCTAAAAACGGAAAAGAGGCACAGGTGTGCCTCTTTAAGTCTTTTTGTGAGAATGGAATAAGCAAAGGATGATAATGGTCCAAGCCTCAAATCTATATCAAAGACCTTATTTTGCTTGGCAACAAGCAAGGCGTTTTTGAGCGACTATCACCTTCCCCAACATCATTTTTCATCTTCCATCGAGCATGGATATGACCTGTTTTGCTGATTTTCACCTCTAAACTTTCTCTGTCGATGGGGAGACAACACAGAGATTTTCTCAACCTCCTCATTTTCTGTTTGGTGGACCTCATTTTGTTTTTTTCCGTGAAGGAAAAGTCTTCTTTCGAGGTGGTCTCAGAGACACCAGTAGTTTTTCGGGGGAGAGTGTTAGATGCCCTGCCGCTTTTCGTGGCGGGCATTTGGTAATCGACCCACCCGTTCTAAAAAACTCATCTAACTGATTTTGATAATCGTCTGGATGAGAAACCATATTATTTGTCCTTTTGAGTTGTTACGGTCAGTAACGACTCGAAAGGAGGATTGATTTTCTGTAAACGATTTATCACTCATTTTTGTTATATTTCTAAAAGCCATAAAAAAGAAAAAGGGGTGCCAAAAGACACCCCTTAATCCTTATGAAAACTAGTTATGACGATACTATTTTCACATCCTCTTTGGACACCATAAACACTGGCACCGATGGCAGTGAGAACACCAAGAGGTCATCCTCCTCTTCATCTAACAAGCAACTCTCATCTATTGCCCAACCTTGGACGAGACAGAGCGATTCTGTGTTCTGTGCTGCTTTTTCTGGGTCATAAGGGAAGCGTTCTAATGGGTCTACATAGAAACTTGGCGTCATCGTTGTGATGGTGGTTCCTGCTTCAAGGTAGAAAGTGCGGTTCATTCTCTAAAATCCTTTTGCTGTAAATGATAAAACTCTCATTCTAAATGGAATGAGTGGACAGCTCGTGGGTGTGACTTCCACTCATTTTTCATTCTTCATAAGTTTCTCGAAAACCTAAAAATCGCCGTAGGTGTTTTTGGTCATCATGAAGTGACTGATGTTGGAGATGAACAAACTGATTTTCGCTCTTTGGACGTATTCCTCGATATTCCTCGAGTGCTTCCACCGCTAAAAATGTTTCTTGTCCAGCAAGGTGAAAATGCTTTGTCTCAGGATTAAAACCATAAGCAGTACGCCCCTTAGTGATGGTGCCTCCGTTAGAAAAAAACTCATCTAACTGACTTTGATAATCGTCTGGATGCTTATCCATATTAACTATCCTTTTGAGTTGTTATTGATACAAACGACTCGAAAGGAGGACTGATTTTCTGTAAACGATAAAACCCCAGAAAAATCCCTAAAAATGGCGGCAAACTGCCAAAAAGAAGTACCCCTCACAGCGGGTGTTGCTGTGAGGGGTCTAGACTGGACACTACGGAGTTAGCGTTAGAAACCAGTCCCAGAAGACGAAAAGAATGCTGGTGGTGCTTGGTCTTCTCTATCTAACCATGACCTCTTTTGTGTCTTTGGTGATGAGAACCAACCACGCTTCTCATTCTGTCGTTGAGGAGGATTGTTGTGCTGATAGGAACCGAGAAAATCACTACATGCTTTTAAAATGACCTTTGTCCGAGAGACGGAATGCTCTTTGCCAATCTGCGTCATCATTTCTGCCATGTCAGTGGGCATATTCAGTAGAAGAGGGGATATATTCCTCATAATGTTTCCTTTTGTTTTTGAGATTTTCACAATATACTGAAAGTAAAGAATCCTTCTCATCAAGTAAAACTTGACGAATATTAGAATCTCTTGTATTATATATAAGATTATTTATCATCTTTACTTGTAAAACGACTTCTTCTAGGGACATCACTCACCTGTTTATTTGTTATTTTTTATTATTTATATAAGAAGAGGTCAAAAAATATATAAATAATGAGGAAAGGTATTTTTAATGTGCTTGTTGTGGCGACCCCATCCGTTGATGGAATAACAACCCTCAAAGTAGGAATGTTGGATAACAACAGACCGAGGAAGCGAAAAAAGTGGAGGGCAATGTGCCAACATCACAACCCTCAGGACCACATCGTTGTCGGCGTATTGGCAGATGTGGTTTGCCGTTAGAGAGCAATCTGAAATCAGGGATAAAAGAGACCGCTAACCTGCTTCCCCTTCTTGGGTTCCCTAATACGCTGTGGACGCTCAAGCGCTGGACTGATGACCAGTAAGAGCAAGACACATTTTCTCGGATAGGGAAAATGTGTCTGCTAAACGCTCCCTGATAGAAGATTAACTCTAGTGAGTTTTGATTCTTGCCTTCGGCAAACTCACTTCGTTCGTCATTTCTAAAAAACGATATTTACCAGATACATATATAAGATAGTTAGACTGATATCTTATAAAGTAAGACACATGAAACTGGTTTTTGACCGAATGAAATGAGGTCAAAAACAATACACCGAAGGTGTATTTCACTGGAGTAATAAGATTCATTCTTATTGGAATGAGTTATGAGTATCAAAAGTGTAAATCACTCAAAAAACGATTTTTCAGTAAAGCCATAAGGAGGAAAAAGGATGGCAGACAATCACACCAAAACAGATTTCGAACTCGCTTCAATCCTGCTCGAGCATCAGACCAGGTTAAGCAACTTCGTCAGTTACAATCTGGAAGAGTTGAGTCCGAAGTCTCGTCAGATCGCGCGTCTTCATCTCAACAACAAGAAACTGCTCGAGGATATCGAAACCCTCACACAGACCTTCGAGGCAGACTGATGGGGACGGTCAATCGGTATCAACTCACCATCCCTGTCGAATGGGATATGGGTGGCGAGGTTCTGTCGGCGAAGATTCAGTATGCCACCTATGCCACGCGTGAGAATGAGGCGATTGAGATTGGACAACTCTTCGTTCAAGACGACGCCCATCATATCGCAAAATCGATGGCAGAGAGGATTTCAGAGGGTATCCACCAAGTCGAACCATCAATCACCGACGATATCGAGGTAGAGCAGGTGTTTCGCTTTTCTGAGGCAGAGAATGCGAGGCAAGAAGGTCCGCTTCTCGTGGAAGATGTCTGATGGGCAAGATCGTTTCTTTCTCATCGTTCACTTATCCACGAGAGACGGTTTTCGACGACGAGGTACCGACGCTCGCTAGACCGAAGAAACAGTTTCTGACACCCGCTCAAAAACACGAGATGGAAAAGGCGATCAAAGCCGCCAGAGGTAAGAAGGCGAAGGATGCTGTCCGACAAGATTATGAATATGACGGACACGATGGAAATGCCGACATCATCGACACGGAACCTGCTATCGAACCCTCGAATGATGTATGACGAAATGATTTTATAGTCCTACAAAGAACTCTAAGTTATTGACTTTAGCCAGAAAAATGTGTATCATTCATCTATGATATATAAACATCATAGGTGATAAAAATGAGGTTTGTGACAGCAATGTCTATCATTCTGTTGGGCGTCAGTGGGTGTATCTCAAATCCCAATACACTCACGCTTGGCACTCTAGGTGCTGCTGGTGGTGGATTTGGTGGCAGTCAGTTCGGCAAAGGACAAGGCAAGATTCTTGCTACTGCTGGTGGGACGGCGTTAGGTGGTCTTCTGGGTGCTTTTGTCGGACAGAAGTTTGACCAGACGAATGAGAATGCTACTGCCATTCGTTCTCTGTATCAGCGTCAATCGACGGGTCATTCGGCACCTGCTCCGATTGTCTATCAAGTGCCTTCGCCTCAATATCATCAGTCACAGACATCTTCGACCTACAGCGTTCCGATGTCGTGTGAGGTCATCAACAATCATGTTCGGTGTAATGGTCGGTAAAGCGATATCGCCTTTTAACGGTACATCGAAAACCCAACTCTCACGGACAGAATGACGAAGCGTCGAAAGAAACATGGGTTGAAAATCCTCACGCTCGAGGAGCAACAGCAACTCATTGAAGAGATGGAACCTCTGTCGGACTTGGATGCTTACGAACCTAGATTTTCAGTTCAGTCTGTTGGAGATGTGGAAGATTGTGACACGCTGAAATCTGGTTAACCGGTGAGTTTCTTCAACCACGATTTCGTTTGATAATCTCTCACCTCTTTCATCTCTTTTGCCATCTCCTCCATCTTCACCTTCTGAGTGGCAAACTCCTTTATAAAATCGGACATCATTTCCTCGACGGTCGGACCAATCTCTTTCTTGGTCTTCGTTCCTGTTCCTAGCGTCTCGTGAGAGGCATCGAGGAGGTGTCTATCAACATACTCCCCGAGAGTGATGTTTTCTTTCTTCGCTGCCTTTTTCACCGCTTCACGAGTTTCGTGATTGACCCCTCTGATTGTCCATGGAGAAGAGGTGGCATCATTAACGGTTTTAGGTCTTCCAGGTTTCTTTGCCATGTGTCTCACTAAACTGAAGTTTGGTCTTACAGATAGAAAGCATCATATCACATCAAACAATCCGTAGAAATCGTGTCCGACAAAAGAGATTTTTGGTAAGACCTGGCTCCAACTTATTCCATTCAGAATGAGTGATAAATCGTTTACAAAAAATCAATCCTCCTTTCGAGTCGTTTGTATCAACAACAACTCAAAAAGAGAGTTAATATGGAAAAAAAGAAAAAGAGTTTAGTAGCCCAATATCATCTTTTTGATGAATGGGACTTCGATGCCATCCTCGATGAGGATGAGACATTTGACCTCGATAACGCTCATGCCTATTGGGTGATGTGGGGCACGCTATATGTAGAGCAAACAGAAGGAGGTGAGATTAAGGAATATCTACCAACTTACTCCGCGGAGGATGACACCGAAGGATTTAAGCGTCCCGTTGACCTATCCTTAGTTTGAACGAAATAGATAACAAAAGTCGGACATCATCGTGTCCGACTTTTTTCTCGTTTAGTCCGACATATGAGATTTGATTAGTCCGATGATAGATGGACTGAGAGATGTGACCTGGGGTCCTGCTTCTCCCACGGTTTCTTGCCATCACTTCAGTCCTCGATAAACAGAAACCCGAGAGATTCCCATCTGTTTGGCAATCTCCGAGATTTTCATGCCTGATGCTTTTAGTGTCTTGATACGATTGTTGTCGATGCTCGGGGGGCGACCTTTATATTTTCCTGCTGCCTTTGCTTTTGCCACACCCTCCATCTGTCTTTCACGACGAAGATTGGTCTCAAACTCAGCAAATACACCGAGCATATCTAAAAAACATTTTCCTGCTGCTGTGCTGGTATCGATTGGTTGTTCCGTCGCCTTGAGGGCAACACCCTTTTCAGTAAGGGTTTTGACGATGTGCTGAAGGTCGAAGACTGACCTAGCGAGACGGTCAACCCGAGTTACAACAATCTCATCACCTGGTCGGACAAAATCCAAAAGATTTTGGAGTTCGTGTCTGCCGTTGGTCGATTTGCCGGAGACCTTTTCTGACCTAATCATCTCACACCCCCATGATGAGAGTGCTTCTTCCTGAATGGTCAGGTCTTGGTCTGTCGTTGAGACACGAGCATATCCATAGATGGTCATATCAACCCCAAAGCGTCACTTTTGATTTTTAGATTCTAATGAAAAATGTAAAAAAAGTCAATATCAAATGTAAATGATACACTTTTTTGATGGGTTGGCGATGTTTCGGGAGAGTATAGTCAAAAGATACGGGTCCAAAGGCACGCCTATCTCATTCCATTTAGAATGAGTGGAGGTCGCGGTCGTGTTTTTCACTCATCCCATTTAGAATGAGGGTTTTTATCGTTTACAGAAAAAGGATTCTCCATTCGAGTCGTTTGTATCAACAACAACTCAAAAGGAGAGTTAAGATGGAAAAAGAGAAGCAGTTAGAAATCGCCACCGCTCTTGGTGAAAAAAACTACGAAATCTTTCGTGCGCGACTGAATAAAGAGAAAGTTTTTCGTAATGAACTGGAAATGTTCTTGGTTCCGTATATGACTGTCTCAGATAGGGATGATTGGGAAATACGCCTATCCGAAGAGCACTGGCATTCCCTGCCGGCATTCTTCTCACATGATGGGGTCTCAGAGCGGACACATTCAGTTGAGTATGGGATTTCCTACGAGGGGTCTGGGAGTGGAGCAAGTCGCTTGATTACCCTCGATAAGGATGTTGATGACGAAGATGTCGACTTCCAGGGGTTAATCGAGCAAGAGGTATGGGACCGTTCAACCTTTGAGGACGATGGTGGATGGGATGACGGCACCAGCGTACTCCACGTTGATATCGAAGACAGTTCGATGGTTTACGATATTCCGTCATATGATGTGTTGATGAAGCGTCTCGGGGGGACTTCTACACCTGTAGCAGCATAACCAGTTTTCATAAGGATTAAGGGGTGTCTTTCGGCACCCCTTTTTCTTTTTAGGGCTTATAAAAATCTTACAAAAAAGAGGGATTTATCGTTTACCTAAAATCAATCCTCCTTTCGAGTCGTTCCTATGAAAAACAACTCAAAAGGA
>Ga0208019_1001822_pt1 | contig 11100 bp, 21 predicted proteins | sample CB_VirMetaG_5_FD_184540 | JGI IMG/M metagenome (GOLD analysis project Ga0208019, IMG submission 184540) | Freshwater to marine saline gradient viral communities from Chesapeake Bay - CB_1508_1D Viral MetaG (SPAdes) (version 4) | ecosystem: Environmental > Aquatic > Marine > Coastal | place: USA... | reverse complement strand
TGCAACATAAATTACTAGAGTTGTTTGAAGGCGACTCTGGTCAATTCATTAAGGTCACCCTAACGGGTGGCCAAGATGAAAGGGGGAAGAGGGAAGCTGACTACCTCACGATCCACGAACCAGTAACCGCTGACTTATGGCAAGATCATTTAGAAGGGAAATACGTTATTGGTCTTAGACCAGAACGTGATGACAAAATTAAATGGGGGTGCATTGATGTCGATCCTCAAAACTATAAAGATTACAGTTCAAAAAAATACGTTGACATAATTAAAAATAATAAACTACCTTTAATACCTGTAAGATCAAAGTCTGGAGGCTTACATATATTTTTATTTTTAAAAGATTGGGAAGATAAATCACAAGTTTTAAAAGTTTTAAATAAATGGAATAATGATTACTTCATGGCTAATGAAGTATTTCCAATGAATAAAGCTTTGGGTATGCCATACTTTAAAGCTAAAATGACAACAGAGTTTGCTTATAATGATGATGGAACTCCTATCATGTTAGAAGCATTTTTAGAATTAGCACAACTTAAACGAGTATCTTTAGAACAAATTAAAAACTTTAAAGCAACATCATATGAACCAGAATCAAGTTGGAAAGAATACCCACCTTGTGTTCAAAAAATGATTCAAGAAAAATGGTCTGGTAACCATAGAAATGATTTTTTATTTAATGTTTTAGTATTAGAATGTAAGAAAGATGAGAACTTATCTATTAATGAACTTACTGAAATAGCAAAGAAAAGAAATACTGAGATATTTACAATACCATTACCAGAAAAAGAAATAGTTACTATTGCAAAATCAGTTAAGAAAGGTGGTTATTTTTACAAGTGTCCACCTAAACTCAATGCAATTACACCACTATGTAATAAAGATTTATGTAAAAATAGATCATTAGGTATCTTTCAAGAGGCACCTGCAATCATAGATGAGTTTGAAGATGTGATGTTTATAAGGGATATTAAAGAATCGTTTTATCAATTTAAATATCAAGGCGAAAAGATTATGGTTAAACCAGAAGATCTAGCATCTGAATTAAATTTTAAAAAGAAATTATTAAATTATAAAATACTTTGGAAAACATTACCAAAGAGAAAAAATATTATTGTTTGGGATTTATTTTTAGATGGTTTAGTTAAGAAAGCTGAAGAGTCTGATGAGTTTAATTATTTAGAAACTTTAGAAGATATGAGATATCAAACACTTAAAGAATTCTTTGAAGATACAATTGAACAAGATGATTTTAGAAAACTAAAAGATGGATATGTTGTATTAGATTCTAAAACAAATGTTTGTTATTTCAAAAGAACTACATTAGATAATTGGATGAAGAAGAAAATGAATAAAGCATTCAATAATTCTATGGAAGCTTTGAGATTATTAAATTGTAAACGATTAGAATACCATGAGGGGGAGAAAAATATTTGGGCAGTTGATATGCCAGAGTTTATCAATCACCAAGAAATTAAAAAACATAAACCAAAAAAAGTTGATACATCATTAACGGAGATGGACGATGACTACCACACAGGAAAGTTTAGAAATCCAAAGGCTGAAAAACCTACACAAGAAAACGATTAAAATATATGGCCCACCAGGAACAGGTAAAACCTATACTTTGATTGAAAGGATTTTAAAAAAATATTTAAGAAACGGAACAAGACCAGAAAGAATTGCTTTCATTTCTTTTACTAACAAAGCGGTCAACACTGCTGTTGAAAGAGCCTTGTCTACTTTTCCACAGTACACTATAGAAAATTTTACAAGATTTAAAACTCTCCACAAATACTGTCGTAGATATTTTCAAGAAGAAGTATTTGATATTAAAAGCTGTATGATTGATTTTGCATTACAGGAAAGTATTTTAAAACGATCAGATAATAGATTAGAAGATGATGAGTTTATCTATAAAGATTGGTCTTTATCTATTTATGATAAAGCAAGAAACATGATGGAAGACCCTATTAAAGTTTACAAAAGAGAGTCTTATAAGAAAGATAACATCGATGTATTTCAAAGAAAGATATCCACTTATGAACATTATAAAAATGGTGGTGGCGAATCATCATTTATAGATTTTACCGATATGATTTCAAAAGCAATTGATGAAATAGATTTTCCTGCATTAGATGTTTTGATATTAGACGAAGCTCAAGACTTTACACCTCTTCAATGGTCTGTGTTATTTAAAATAGCAAATAAATCAAAAAGAATTTATCTAGCAGGAGATGATGATCAAGGAATCTATCAATGGAATGGAGCTGATTCAAAATATTTTACAACTTATTTCCCAGGCAGAAAGGTTGTACTAAGAAAGACTAGGAGATTTGGAGAAGCTATACACCATTTTACAGAAATAATTAGAAGAGGAATTATAGATTCAGAAGAGAAAGAATACCTACCATCAGATAAAGAGGGTGCTGTCAAAAGATATTTAAATTTCAAAGAGATAGATTTTAATCAAGAAGGTACATGGTACATCTTAGGACGAGTTAATAAAGTTGTTAATGAACTTAGAATGGCTGCTAAAGAAGCAGGTTTATACTTTGGAGATAATAAGAATAATAAATCTTTTGATCGTAAACAATGGCAGGCCATAAAAGCTTGGACAGCTGTATCTAATGGTAAATCAATTAATAAAGCTGATGCTGAGGTTATGTTTAAATACATAAGGGATTTAGAAAAAGACGCTTATAGACAAGATAAATTTTGGATGGGAGAGCCAGATTTTAAAACCTATAACTTTGAAGAACTTAAAGATTGGTGTGGTTTAACTGTGCCAGATGAAAAGAAAAACAAAGAATGGTGGTGGATTCTTCGTAGGAATTTTACTTCAAGACAAAAAATATATTTCATAAGATTACTAAAACGCTATGGCCAACAGCAATTGAATGAAGAGCCTAAAATTATTATTGATACTATTCATAGTGTCAAAGGTGGCGAAGCTGACCATGTTGTTCTTGCAAGTAAAAATGATTACGCATCTGACTTTGGCCGTAAAACAAAATTAGATAAAAGTGGAGAGCGAAAAGTTTATTACACAGGTGCATCAAGAGCAAAAAACACTTTACATATTTTATCAACAGACTATAAGTATCATTACCCAATTGGTAAAGATTATTTAATTTATTTAGAGGAAACCAGATGACCAATAAAGATTTATTAGAAGAAGCCTTTCCACAATCAAAGCAGATTGGCGGGAATCACTACAAAGAATTTCACATTCAACCCTACGAATTTATATCAAAGAATAACCTTTCGTTCTTTCAAGGGAATGTTGTGAAATATGTTTGTAGATATTTAAATAAAAATGGTATCGAAGACCTTGAGAAAATAAAACATTATTGTGATTTAGAAATATTAAAACTAAAGGATTTAAAAAAGAAGAAGTGACACGAAGTATAAGAAAAATAATAGTTAAATTGAGAATGTGGTACGCAGATATAAGAGGACATCACGGTAAAAAATGGAACTATGAACCAGGAGATTGGTACATGGGTAGACATAGAAAAAGAAAAAAATAATGCCAACTTCTAGAAAAATTACAAAACATATATCAGTAGATAAAGTTAAATTTACTTTAGAGATATATCCTGCAAGAGAAGGTTGTTCGGGTACAGAAGGCCCCTTTTGGGAAATCTTTCCTGAAGACTATCACGCAGCTCTTTATGCTTTCAGTAATAAAGATAAGTTAAATAAATTAATTGAACAAAAATTTTTATGATTAAGATAAGATACTATTCACCCATTGAAGAGGTAACTAAGTATGTTGCATCAAAAGCTAATGGAAAAGTTTTAGAATTAGGGCCAGGTCAAGTACCTTTTGAAAAAGCAACTCACTTTTGTGGACACAGCGAAGAAGAAAAATCTCGATTTAAAAATTATTCAATGTGTGATTTCTCATCCCAAGTTTTCCCATACAAAGATAAGGAGTTTGACTTTGTTTATGCAAGACATGTTGTAGAGGATTTATATAATCCAAAACATTTTTTAAAAGAATGTAAGAGAATAGCTAAAGCAGGTTATTTTGAAACCCCATCACCTTTAGTAGAAACTTCTAAATATATAGAGGGAGATAAAAGTGAGCACAAGGGTTATCATCACCATTTTAGTTATGTGTGGTCTAGATTTAAAGAAATAAACTTATTACATAAATATCCAATAAGTGAATATGTTGATGTTAAATTAAGCTCTAACCAATTTTTAGATGATAAGTTTATGTGGAACAATTATTTTTTATGGCAAGATGATTTTTTAATTAAACATTACGAACATGAAAAAAATTTTAATACAATAAAAGATTATCCAAATCTAATGGCCAAAGCTATTAATGAAGGGATTTATAATTCATTAAGATTTAAAGAAGAGGTTTTAAATGTTTAAACCAACTGAATTAAATTTTAAGTTTTACGATAAATTAAAGAGTTTTAATGTTGAATTAAACAATATCGTAGATGGAGGTTGTCATGAAGGTTTATGGACTAAAAAAATAAAACAAATTTATCCTAATGCTAATTATTATTTAATTGATGCACAAGATATTTTTAAAGATAAGCTTAATGAATTAGGTACTTTTTATCATACTGCTTTAAGCCAATATAATGAAAACAGGGATTTTTATTTTGCAACAGATAAAAATAAAGCAACTGGTTCTTCATTATATGAAGAAAATTCAAACATGACTTTTAATAAAAAAAATATAAAGACACAAAAATTATCTGATGTTTTACCTAATAAAGTTTACGATGTAATAAAACTTGATTTACAAGGTGCTGAACTAGAAGTAATTGAAGGATCTTTAGATTTATTTGAAAAAACAAAGTGGGTGCAATTAGAATGTCCTGTTTACAATAACAACAAAGGAGCCCCTTCATTTGAACATTATATTAACTACATGGCTAATTGTAATTTCAAAGTATTTGATATTGATAATGTATTCATAAATGGAAAGCTAATGGGTATAGATTTTATTTTTAATAACCAATCCCTTCCTCAAGTCACTTCATTAGAGGGGGAAATTCACTACAAGGACACACAATGAGTTTACAATTAGTATTTAATATGAAGAAGAATATGTGGTCAGCTCCAAATGAGTTTAAAGATTTGTCTGGTTATTCTGAAATAGCAATTGACTTAGAGACAAGAGATGAAGGTATTAATAAAAGAATGGGTGCAGGTTGGGCATCGAATAATGGAGAGATCATAGGGTTTGCTGTTGCCGTAGAAGGTTGGCAAGGTTATTTTCCTTTTGGTCACTTTGGTGGCGGTAATTTAATACCAGAGCAAGTGAAACAATACATGAAAGATGTTTGTGCTTTACCTGCAACTAAAATATTTCATAATGCACAATACGATGTTGGTTGGTTAAAAGCATCTGGTATCGAAGTCAAAGGTAAGATTGTAGATACCATGATCGCAGCAGCATTGATTGATGAGAATAGATGGAGTTACTCTTTAAATGCTTTATCGGTTGAATATCTTGGAGAAGTAAAAGCGGAGAATGATTTAAAAGAGGCAGCGGCCTCACATGGTGTAGATGCTAAAGCGGAAATGTGGAAGTTACCTGCCGAACATGTTGGACATTATGCGGAACAAGATGCACGGCTCACGCTCCTTTTATGGCAAAGATTCAAAGCTGAAATAAGAACACAATCTTTAGAAACAATTTGGGAACTAGAATCTAATCTACTTCCAATATTAATTGAAATGAGATTCAAAGGTATTGATATCAACTTAGAAAAAGCCGAACAACTAACCAAAGAATTTGTAGGACAAGAAAAAGTATTATTACAGAAAATAAAAAAGTTAACGGGTAAAGATATAGATATATGGGCTGCTCGACAAATTGGCGAAGCTTTCGACAAACTTGGTATAGAGTATCCAAGAACTGAAAAAACAAAAGAACCATCTTTTACTCAAAATTATTTATTCAACTCTCCTCACGAGATATCAAAACTTATCGTACAGGCTAGAGAAGTCAATAAATTTCACGGTACCTTCTTACAAGGATTAATCAAATATAATCATAAAGGTAAGATACATGCTGAGATAAACCAACTGAGATCGGATAATGGCGGAACTGTGTCAGGAAGACTATCGATGTCTAACCCTAATTTACAGCAAATTCCTGCTAGAAATAAGGATTTCGGGCCGAAGATAAGGGGTTTATTTATGCCATTAGAAGGCCATAGATGGGGTTCTTTTGACTATTCTCAGCAAGAGCCTAGGTTGGTAGTGCATTATGCGTCTTCTATAGGAGAAGGCTATGAGGGGTCAAATGAATTAGTTGAGGCCTATACCAATTCTGACGCTGATTTCCATCAAACTGTAGCAGATTTAGCAGGTATTGAACGTAAACAAGCTAAGACTATTGGACTTGGTTTGATGTATGGAATGGGAAAAAATAAACTAGCAAATGAATTAGGTTTAGATCGAGAAGAGGGAGATAAAATTATTTCACGATACAATCGAAAGGTACCTTTTGTAAAATTATTATCTGATCGATGTATGAAGAAAGCTGATGCTGAAGGAGTTATAAGAACTAAGCTAGGTAGAAAATGTCGTTTTGATATGTGGGAGCCAAAAGATTGGGGACTATGGACTAGTGAAACTTTTGAAAACGCTGTTGCTAAATATGGTAAGGATAATATTAAAAGAGCAGGAACATACAAAGCTTTAAATAGATTAATACAAGGATCGGCTGCTGACCAAACTAAACTTGCAATCGTTAAATGTTATGAGGCGGGTTACTTACCTAAATTACAGATCCACGATGAATTATGTTTCGATGTTCAATCTAAAGAAGATGAAGATAAGATTCAAAAAATTATGGAAACTTGTATGGAACTAAAAGTTCCCTCAGTAGTTGATAAAGCTATTGGTGATAATTGGGGTGAAACTTCTTAATTGACAATTATTTAAATTTTTAATAATCTTTATGTGTAAACATTGAGATGTTCCCTCAAGATTTCTTAACTGGTTCGAAATTTTGGGGGACATAAAAATATGAAACACACTTGTAAAATTTGCAACAACAAAGCTGATATCATCGATCAAAAAGAATATTTTTGTGCGAAATGTATGTTGTTAATAATTAAGCGAATAAAATCCCGTAACAGTAAATCTGTTTTAGAAAATAAAGTATTACAAAAAACTAATTAGCTATTAGATACTAATTTATTCTGTTCTGTATTGTAATCTTTATGTGCGAGTCTACAAATTTCTTGGTCAACCATAACCATTTTTTTTCTAACTCGTCTTATTTCTTCTTCGATGGGTTTCATGTCAACAGTAACTCTACCTTCAACTAGGTATTTGTTATTCCATCTGTTTTCAAGCTCCATCTTTCTGGCCAACAACTCTTTGTTTGCTTCTGGGCTCATAGTTTATCTCCTCATAGAAAAAAAATAATCTATCTGGTCTATAAACACTTTCTTGATCAACCGAATAGTTTCCTTTTTCTAATTCGTTAATGAAGTCTTTTTGTATCGTGTCGTCATTTTGTCCTTTAAATTCTGAGACAATCAGATATCCGCCTTGACGACATTGGACACGATAAGCCTTCATGAGATAATATACTCCATTTTAGGTGGGGTTGTCAACTTGTATCTCATAACAAGTGTATGAAATATAAAGTTTATTTTTATTAATTTTCTCTACCACTTTAGTACTGAAGTCAAGCGTTAATTCGCCACCAGCACCAACACATTCTGCCCAGCTACTATAATTTTTATCAATCTGATGAGGATCATAACAAAATCCTGTTATTGCTGAACAAATTGAAAAAACTAATAAAAATTTCATAGTATAAGAATATCACATAAAAATTTGTATTGATATCTATTTTTATTTAAGATAAAAGGTGGGACATCAAAGGAGTAATTATGGATATTAACAAATGGAAATCCGTTGCTGTAAGAAAGGACGATTACGAAGTTTTAAAAGCTATCTCTAAAAATAAATTTAGAGCCCCCGCTTCTATGATAAGTAAATTGGTCAATGATTATGTAGTTTATCAAGCTAAAAAAGAAAAAACTAGCCCTGATAATTACAGAAAAAAATTACTCAACGGTAAATCTTAAATTTACCACGATATTTATTAAGTATCTTCTGAGGGCGTAATAACTCAGAAGAACTTAATATACAACAACTGCTTGTATTTTCCCATAAAATAACATAGTAATTAAAAATTGTCACAAATTAATTTGTGTCAAGGACTTTAAACTATGACTAAAACTAATTACAATAGAGCTATGTCTGATAACTTTGATGATTATTTAGCTGATGAGCGTACGATAAAAGATTTCGAAAAGAAAATCGCTTCGTATAGCCGTGAAGAAATTAATGATCTCATGCACGAAATTCACAACGATACTGAATTTCTAATGGATTCTTACGCTCCCCCTAAGCTAATAAGATACTATCATGAGCTATTATCAAGACTTGTTAAAACTTATGGGCATTAATTTTGCAACCGAAATGGTTAAGCAAGATAAACCTAATGAAGTCAAACTTTGGAGAGCTGTTATCAATAACGCTTTAGGCGATGTCACAATTACTTTGTCCGACAGAAAATCATCAATACAAAAAATGCAAGTTCATCATTGGATTATGAACAATGAGCCTGACTTTCAACAGGTATGCTACTACGCTGACCTAGAGCCATCAAACATAAGATTACAATACATACGAGCTATCAAGAAGGGTAAAATAATATTTACTGACCGACAAATTAAATGGAAAAAATATTACGATAATTTTCAATTACTTAAATATGAAAAAGATAAAGAGGAACGAAAACGACTTCGAAAGATTGTAGAATATTTAAGAAATTTAGTTACTCAATCTACAAATAAAAAAATTAATCCTTTTGAAATTTAAACTAGGGTCAGTCTCCCGACCCTAGCACATTGTTAAAAAACAACCAATAGAAAGGGAGTAGTTATGAAAATTAACTACTACAATTAAGAAATTAGCATGAGTATTGATTAAATGCAAGAGTTAAATTAAAAAGGGTAGAACAGATACCCCTACCCATTCTACCCTATCGCTTAGCGTCCTCAATCGAGGGCATTAGACCCATAAGCGTTGTGACCATGAATCACGGCTCACGGGACTAAACTTGTTTCAATCCTTATCTCTTTCACTACGCCACATGGTATCTAATAGAGCCTGTGGGCTAGAGAAAGCGATTTTTTGATGAATCTTTTCAATTTCTTTTTTATCTTTAATTAGGAATTCAATATCGCCTGTATCCCAATTAACTTTTATTTTACCTTTGTCTTCATATTCTTTACAAAGTCGTTTTGTTTTTTCCATGCTCATATAATTAATACCAATGTAAAAAATATAAGCAATCCAAAAATTGTATAATCGTGATTATTCATTTTATCCTATTTGTTATTTGTTTTTCTTTTATTTTCCTGTATAATATTGTACGCATTTTCCATAGCGGACTTCATCATATCCGATTGATTAAATCGTTTTATTTCAACATCAACACAATTAAACAAATTTTCTAATGCTTGAAATGTGCGTTGCGTTAATACATTTTTTTTAGTTTCTTGTACTAACTCCTGTTGTTTTTTGGTGAGAACATCAATGACTTTGTGGTGTTCCTCTACATCTTTTTTACTTACAACCATATTTACCCTACCTTTCTCTTTAGTTGTATTACATTACTTTCTTTTTTGAATATTTGTTTTGGTTTTGCAAATAATATTCCTAACTTTTCTAACAAATTATGTTCTTCTAAGCTAATATTTTTATCATTAGAAATATGTGCCGTTCTGGTATTATCAATCCAATATCCCCTATCATCATTCATTAAATTTTCTTTAATATTCATTTTAAAAAAATACGAAACCATTTGCATTTCGTTCATTTTTAAATAATCAGAAGTTAGAAAACTTATGTGATCAAAATATTCATGATCCCCGTCTTGTATTTGAAATGTTATCAATGTAAATTTCTTACTCATCTGGATTTCCTTTCTCTTTTAAATTAAATTGATACGCTAAAGTCTTAGGGTGTCCTAAGGCTATGGCTTTTTCATATTTAACAGGACATTGTTTTAACCACTTTTTAAAATCCTGTTCTAATCGATAGTAGTACCGCCTCGCTTTATTCTTTTCGTGTACTGCATTAATTTCTGGTAAGGTTTGGTCAACCATTTTAACTCCTTTCGCTTGTTGTTGTCGTATACTAACCCACACTTTTGACAGGTTAAGTTATCTTCATCATTTTCTTTTAAGATATGTCCACAGTTAAAACATCTTAAAACTTTATCTTCAATCATTTTCTTTCTCGTCTATCCAATCCGTTGCACTTTCTTCTGTGTCATGGTCAATAATTTCATAATCAAATCCATCTGGTAAATTATCAACTTCATACACTACACCGCCTTTGACAAAAATTTTAATGGTGTGTATCATTTGTCCTCGCTTTCTATTTCTTGATAATTTCTATCCGCATCATTTAACGCATTACATAAACTTTCAATGTTATCTGCGTCAAACTCTATCTCACTAATCGCTGTTGTATCTAACTGATAATAATCTTCAGTTGGTGCATAAGAAATAATTTCATTTCCGTGTTCATCTTGTCTTATACATTTGTATATAACTCTATCTGCCATTACTCCCCCTATTTTAAAGCAAATTTATCGTGTATCTTTTGACCGAGTTCAACTTTATCGATTGCAACACATAAAGATGACATATAGCCAACATCAAAATAGATATCTTTCGTATCCATTTGTTCCACATCTTTTTTTAAATCCCAATATACCCTTGAGATTAGTTTTCTTATTTCTTGTATTGGTCTCATTCTTTCTCCTCGTCTTTCTTATCGTTGTAAAAAAATACAATTTTTCCCTCAACATCATGGGGATTTTCTTCTAACTCTTTTTTTGAAAATGTATCTAAATAGCCCCAATTCTTATGACCATATAATTCTAAACACATTTCATCTATTTTTTCAGATATATCTTGCGTCATTCTAAAGTCCCCCCGCTATTGTTTACATACAGTTCAACATCATCAATTATCTCGGTCATAGTATAGTCGGTTAAGTCGCCACTATTTAAAAT
>Ga0208019_1001821_pt1 | contig 11109 bp, 3 predicted proteins | sample CB_VirMetaG_5_FD_184540 | JGI IMG/M metagenome (GOLD analysis project Ga0208019, IMG submission 184540) | Freshwater to marine saline gradient viral communities from Chesapeake Bay - CB_1508_1D Viral MetaG (SPAdes) (version 4) | ecosystem: Environmental > Aquatic > Marine > Coastal | place: USA... | reverse complement strand
AGGATACAAGATAATCCTCAAAGACAAATAACTGAGAATCCTTACCCTATTTCTAAAAATAAAACATTTTTGTATGAATTTGTAAGTGAAGTGGTCAAAAATAAAGAAAACAATATTGATTACTATTCATATAACAATGATAATGAAAGATTTTTACAAAAAGTACCATCCAGCGGATACCCAATCGGAGAATATGAAGTATCAGCCACGGATGAGCTAACACAAATATATAATATTGTTAAAGAGCAAACCAACTATAAATTTATAGATGTTTTTGTGGTCGATGAAAAAATTATTGGTAAATACTACGACGAAGTATTGAATAATCTTTTTAAACAACAAACAGTTGTTAATTATTGTATTTCAAATTTTAACGATGGGTCTCTTGATATTGCTACTCAAAATGATGATCTATACTCAAAGGCTATTGCAGATCAAAATCAATTTACCGACAATAAAACTTTGCAAACAGAGGCTAAAAAAATTGACGATAACATTGATAAAAACCTAATTACTGTAATAGATTCTATTGAGGTTGTATAAATGGCAACAGGAATATCAGTAAAACTACCTTTCGCTTATCCTAAATCAGATGGTCCTTATCTTTTAACAAAGGATTTAGTCGAGAATACTAAGCAAAATCTTAAAAATTTAATCTTCACAATACCAGGAGAAAAAATAATGGATTCCAACTTTGGTGTTGGACTTGGTGCCGTTTTATTTGAGAACGCCACCCCCGACGTAATTGAAGATTTAAAAGAGCGACTATTTATTCAGGTAGAGAAGTATATGCCTTTTATACAAATAGTGGATGTTAAGGGAAGAATAGAGGAAAATACTGCTTATTTTAGCGTACAATACGCTATTCCTTCTTTATCAATATCTGATGTTTTATCGTTAGATGTAAAAGGAAATTCTGATTTTGCTTAGGAATAATAGGATATGACAACCAAGAAAAATAAACCAGTTCGATATACAAGCAGAGAATTTGATTCCATTAAAGATCAACTGGTCAATTACGCGAAAACCTATTATCCTGACACATACAAGGATTTTAACGCAGCTTCTTTTGGTTCTATGATGCTTGATACAGTAGCATATGTCGGAGATATGCTTTCTTTTTATATTGATTATCAATCAAATGAATCATTTTTAGATACGGCGATAGAAACAAAAAACCTTTTAAAACTATCTAAACAATTTGGATATAAAAGACCTCTTCAATATTCAGCCACAGGAAAATGTGCTTTTTATGTGCAAGTACCAGCCAATCCAGATGGCACCCCAAATAGCAGCTTAGTTCCAATAATGAAGGAAGGCAGCACTCTTAATTCCGATTCTGGTGTTGCTTTGATATTGACCTCTGATGTAAATTTTAACAAATCAGATTCTGAGGTTGTTGTTGCCGCAACGGACGCTGATGGAATACCAACATCGTTTGCTTATAAGGCATATGGAGATGTCGTCACGGGTATAATAGAAACTGAAATTCTTACAATCGGAGCTTATGAGAAATTCCTAAAACTACAATTAACCGCAAAAAATGTGACTGAAATTCTCTCTGTTGTTGATAGCGAAGGAAATGAATATTATGAAGTCCCTTATTTATCTCACAATATTGCCTTAATTCCAGTTAGAAATCCAAGCATCAACGACACCGAGGACGCTCCTTATATTTTAAGAGAAAAAATTGCCCCAAGAAGATTTATAGTTTCTGTTGATGAGGAAGATTCCGTATATCTTCAATTTGGTTATGGCTCAGAGAACAGCATTAAAGAAAACGATTTTCCAGACCCATCAGCCGCCGCTTTACAAATCTACGGAAAAAACTATTATTCCAACGATAGTTTCGACCCTTCTGTATTGTTAAAGAACGATAAGTTTGGTGTTGTGCCTCCCACTGGTCAATTATCTGTGACGATTAAAAGAAACACAAATGAGTCAGTTAATCTCCCAGTATCCGCAGTTAATTCAATTACAGATGCTATTCTATCTTTCCCAAATACAGATACTGTTTCATCAGAAAATATGACCTTTATAAAAGATAGCTTAGATGTTGAAAATGAAGAAGCCATATTGGGGTCTGTTGATAAGTTAAATCCAGAGGAAATAAGAATCAGGACTCTGGATGCTTTTTCTTCACAGAATAGAGCCGTCACGCAACAAGATTATATTAGTTTGATTTATAGGATGCCAACTAAATTTGGTTCAGTTAAGAGGGCTAATATCACGCAAGATAAAGACTCATTTAAAAGAAATCTAAACTTATATGTTGTTTCTGAAAACATCGATGGGAATTTAACTACTGCGACATCAACTATAAAAGAAAACCTGAAGGTTTGGATTAATCAATATAAGATGATTAATGACACAATCGATGTTTTGGATGGGCAAATTGTTAATTTTTCAATAAGATATAAGGTCTTAGGTTCGTTAGAGTATAATCAGACAGAAGTTCTGCAATCTTGCAACGATGCTCTAAAACAACTTTATTCGACCAAACTTTTATTTGGCACCCCATTTTATATCTCCGATATTTACAAGACATTGAACGATTTAGATCAGGTTGTTGATACACAAGACGTTGAGATAGTACAAAAATTTGGCGTAGATTATAGTAATGCATTCTTTGACATTGATGCCGCAACAACAGCAGACGGAAGATTTATAGTTATACCTGAGAATATTGTTCTTGAATTAAAGAACCCAGATGAGAATATCATTGGAGTGGTAGTATAATGGCAGTCAGAAGATTTAAAGCAACGAAAGACAATACAATCACTAATGCCTATAAGGCTAACCTAACCACTCGCGGAATTGGTTCGAATATGGGCGCTTCCGATATTGTTGAAGTTTTTAGTATCTATGGTCAGGCTTCTACTTCGTCAAGTGAATTATCAAGAATTCTAATAGACTTTGATATTGATGCAATTAATTCAGCAAGGGTTGCAAAGAATATTCCAGCTTCCGGTTCAGTTGATTTTTATCTTCGTATGTTTAACGCAGAACACTCATCAACGACACCAACCAATTTTACCTTAACTGTTGCAGCGATTTCACAATCCTGGGACGAAGGCAACGGTTTAGATATGGAAGATTATAGCGATCCTGGAATTGGAAGCGGTGGAAAAGGTTCAACTTGGCTTACACGCAAGTCAGGCTCATTTAGTCAGTGTTCTTTAGAACTAAATGGTTCTGATGAGTATGTAACTGTCGCAGATTCTGATGACTTTACTTTTGCCGATTCTGGTGTAGACAAACCTTTCTCTATTAGTGCTTGGATAAAAGTTGATAGTCTTGCAGATGATAGACCAATTGTTGTAAAATGGGATGGCTCGGGAACTAACCTAGAGTGGTATTTTTATGTCAGGGGCAACAGTTCTCCATCAGGAGCTTTAAGTTTATTGGTTTACGATAAGGCAAATTCTGCTACAATAAGTTCAAGAACTGATGGTAGTATAATTTCAACCGGAGAATGGTACCATGTAATGGTGACATATGATGGTCGCGGCGGCGCTACTGCTGCCGATGGGATCAAGTTTTATGTTGATGGTGCTTCAAAGACAGCAACTGCTTCAAACAACGCCTCTTACGTTTCCATGGTCAATACTACAACACCAGTAAGAATCGGCGCAGAACCTAATTTATCAGATTATTTTGATGGTAAATTAGATGAAATTTCAGTGTGGGATAAAGAATTAGATTCGGCACAAGTTACAGAACTATACAACGAAGGTGTTCCAAATAATTTAATAAAAACTACAACATATACAGAGGACACTACCAGCAAGTTGGTTGCTTGGTGGAGAATAGAAATTGATAGTGTCTTAACTCCAGATACTACATCAACAATTCAAGACAGGTCTGCCAACTCTCACAATGGCACTGGCACAGGGCTTGAAACCTCTAACTTTTCTACAACAGATTTTGCGGGAAATGGAGTAGCAAACGCGGTCAATACTGCACAATATTGGTTGGATGAAGGAGGCACTTTTAGCACAGGTAGCCAAACCACAGTTTATTCTCAAGTTTTTTCAACAGGGCTAGAGGACTTAGAGATTGATGTTTCTCAGCAAGTTGAAGAGTGGATTAATGGTAATACTGCTAGTTATGGATTCGGAGTATATTTGCAACCATCATTAGAGAATGAAAAAACGTCTTATTATACAAAGAAATTTTTTGCCAGGGACAGCCAGTATTTCCTAAAAAGACCAGTAATTGAGGCCCGCTGGAACGATTCAAGATTTGATGATTCATCAAACTTTTATTTGAGTTCTTCAAGGGTTCCCGCTGCTGATAATTTGAACACTCTTTATCTATACAATTATGTTAGAGGTCAATTACAAGATATACCAGGTTTGGGAGCAGAAAATAAAATATATTTAAGTATTTATACTGGTTCCAACTCTGTCCCATCGGGAGACAAAATAACACTCCCTGTTGGTGGTGGAGTAGTTGCAAATAACGATTACAATGTTACTGGAAGTAAAATAGCAACAGGCATTTATTCGGCTTCATTTGCTTATACAAGTTCTGGAATTACTGAAATATACCCAGTTTGGCACAGCAGTTCAGTTGATCCACCAGTACCAACTATTGAATATTTGACTGCTTCTTCTATAACAGTTAATACATTTGACACACAAACACCATATCCAATAAATTCATATAAGGCAAATATCACGAACCTTCAAAGCCAATATGGTTCAAGCGATGTAGTCAATTTTAGAGTATTTGTTCAAAACAAAAACTTTTTAGCTACTGTTTATACAGTTGCATCAACTGCCGTTCAACCAACTATAATGGAAAAAATGTATTATAAGGTTTCAAGAGTTGTAGATGAGGAGATTGTTATAAATTACGGAACTGGTTCTGGTGATGCTGGATATACCCAACTTTCCTATGATTCCGCTGGAAATTATTTTGATTTAGATATGAGCATTTTTGAGCCAGATTTTTCATACCAAATTAGTTTTATGATAAATGATGCTGGTAAATATACAGAATTAAAAGATAAATTTAAATTTCGTATAATTGATGAAAATGACCTTCCTGGTTAAACTATTTTCAGAAGGGAATAATTATAAGTAATGGGTACAAAAAGTTTTTTTAATAAACAAAAATCACAAGAAACCAGCATAAGAGGTCAAGAAAAATTAACAATTCAAGATCTCTCAAATAATGTTGAGTCTGTCGAATACGTTAAACAATATACAAACGAAAAATTACAATTTTTACCTGAATTGGATTTTTCCGATCCAGCCAACTTTGTAAAATATGGATCTGCGAGAGATTATTATTCTGACTTGGTGGATAGTGTTGTACAGTCATATCCATATGATGGTTCTCTTGCTGAAAGGCTAAGATATAAAAATAATTTAGTAGCAATTCAAAAACACGAATTGGAAAACAATTATCCAAAAGCGACTGGATATGCTAATTTTAGCGACAACACATATAATCAAGCAATAAACCCAATTACAGTTGGACCAACAAATTTTGGTTTTGGCGAAAGTAATACGCCCCATTATATCTTAACAGACAATTATTCAAATGAATTGGTTTATAGCACTGGGTCTGGTCAAGTTGGAAGTGTCCAATTAGATTTTACAAACGGTGTCACAGTTGAATTTTGGTTAAAGAAAGATAGTTTTCCAAACGTTTTAGACACGGAAAACGAAACAATCTTTTCTGTCAGCAATACAGAGGATGATTTATTTCAGATAGTCACAGATGTAAATATCACATCAGCACTAACAGCATCTTTTTCTAAAACAAATACATTTCTTGAAGAGTTTGTTTTTGGATATGATACTGGCTTGGCTACTTTGGCCGATTCAACTTGGCATCACTATGCACTAACTTTCTTTACCAGTTCTAATGGATATGGTAGTGAATTATATGTAGATGGGCGTTTTAAAGAAAAGAAATTTATAACAAAAGCAAGCCCAGCGCTTTATTTAACAGGCACTTTGGATGCTACAATTGCAGCATCATCCCTTAGTAATTACCTTGGCGATGGTAAGCTCCTTGGCTATTTAGATGAAGTTCGTCTTTGGAAAGAGCAAAGAGATGCCAAAGAAATTGGCGTTAATTATTTTTACGATGTCGGCGGCGGCGGCAACACTGATAACGTCAAGGTAAGCGACGAAAGCCCATTAAAATTATCGCTTTATTATAAATTTAATGAAGGTATTACCGGAGATTCGGAATTAGATTCGGTTGTGCTTGATTATTCAGGTCGCTTAACCAATGGTGTGTGGGTTGGATATTCAAGTAATTCAAGAGAGACAGGTTCCGCTATAACTGACTCTGGTGTTGCAACAGAGTCTGGCAATCCAATTATTTATTCAACCCACCCAGACGTTGTTTCATACAAAGAAGACAAGATAGTATCTGGTTCTGCATATGATGCAGAAAATATGAACAGTATGTACGATATGATCCCACAGTGGATTAAAGACGACGATGCTGCTAACGGTTTATTACTTAGAAAATTAATTCAAGTTATGTCCAGTTATTTGGACACACTACACGCTCAAATTACTGCTATCGCTCAACTACAAGACGGATCTTATGTTAGTGGATCATACGCTAAACCAAACCCATATTCAAAAAGAAATTTAATTTCTTATGGATTTGATATACCAGACATTTTTATTGATACGGGCGTAATTGAAGAAATTTACTTTAAGGACGAGCAGAGATTATATGAAGATAAACTTTTTAATCTAAAAAATCTTATTTTTCAAAACATATTCAACAACTTAAACTTTATTAATAAAACAAAAGGGACCGAAAATTCATTTAGAAATCTTTTTAGGTGTTTTGGAGTTGATAACGAGTTAGTTCGTTTGAACATGTATTCTGATAATGAACTTTACGAGATTAAAGAAAACTATGAAACATCACAAGTAAAAAGAAATGTAATTGATTTATCTGGATTCAATGATTCACAAAGCAGATCGGGCGTTGTTTTTCAATTTGCCGACCCAGCAAAGTCTGTATCAGAAACCGGAGACAGCGGCTATATCCCATCTTCATCAAACGAATATATCCCTCTTACATTTGAAGCACAAGTCCAATTTCCAAAACAAATTAGTTTTCCAGGAACTTATTTAGAAAAATTAGACCGCTGTTCAATTTTTGGTGTGCATAGTGCCAGTTCTGATACAACTCAGACAACTATTCCTGCTGGCGATTTATACTTTAAGGTATATGCTGATACAAATTCTATTGATAAAACTCAATTTGTATTACAAACAAATATTGCCTCTGTTGGAACTTTAACTTCTTCTTTCTATGAGGATGTTAATGATAACTCAACTTGGACATTTGCAGTTAGAACAAAAGCAAGGGAATACCCATTTGCTTCTGAAATAACAGCATCTGATGTTTTTGACCTTGAATTTTATGGTGTGAATTATGTTGCCGGATACAAATTGCACGAATTCTCAGCTTCGGCGGAGGTGGATCTTGTAGATGATATTGGTCAATTTATAACAGGGTCAAACAAGAGAGTTTATGTTGGCGCAGATAAAGAAAATATTACAGGTTCATTAAATTATTACTCAAACGCAAGAGTAATCTCAACCAGAGTTTGGTTTGATTATCTGACCAATACCGAACTACAAAACCACGCCAGAGATGTTAGCGTTTATGGTCGTTTGAATCCATATCAGAATTCTTTTGTTTATGAAGGTACAGAAAAACAAAACTATATTCCAAAGATTAAATCGCTTGCTCTTCACTGGGACTTTGAAAACGTCACTGGGTCTGATTCAAGCGGTGAATTCATTGTAAAAGATATTACTTCTGGATCGAGTACGAGCATCGACAATCGTTTTTCTGCTGGTGAATACTCAAAACTTGTCGGTCCAAATTACTCCGGTAAAGGCTCTGGGTTCTCCGCAAACTCAACAGAGGTATCCGACTTCCTTTTCGTGGATTCGGCGCAACAGCAGCTACCTGAGAACCTTTATAGCTCGAATTTGGTGGAGATTAGAGAGGGCGACGACACCCTTTTCACCAGGGAAAGCCGACCAAGCAAATATTACTTTGCGGTTGAGACAAGCTTATACGATACAATTTCAAGAAATGTATTAGGATTCTTTGCTTCAATTGAAGATTTCAATAATCTGATTGGAGAACCAGTCAATCTTTACAGAACAGAATATAAAGATTTAAAGAAACTTAGATCTTTATTTTTTGAAAATATAGAAAATGAACCAGATTTGGATAAATTTGTTAATTTATACAAGTGGTTAGACGGTGCATTAGATAGCGTTATTTCTAATTTGATTCCTGCTTCGGCAAGAACATCTGAAAAAGTTAGAAATATTGTAGAAAACCATATTCTTGAAAGAAGCAAATATCAAAGAAAATATTTTGGATTAAAAGAATATAATAAAGACGATAGTATTAATGGTGATGATAAAACGATTCCAACAGTTCCAAACGACCTTCAGTGGGAAGGATACATACCACCTACAATATTTCCAACCAATTTTTCCTCAATAATACCGATTATTAATCCATCACTTGCAAATAATATCGTAAATGGTGTTGTAAGAGGATCAAAAAGAATTAGGGAAAGAAAAGGTCTAAGACCAGATCGTTTCAAAGAAGATGAGAGAGCAAGAATTGAAGTTGGTGAAATAACCGCTCCACAAACGACAACAATCAACGCCAATGATCAAGAAAATAATCCACTGTGGTGGAGATTAAGAGCAGAGCGTGGTCCAAATAGAATACTATCCACTGGTGTTGATGCATCAGATAGAACAAGAATAGCAAATCAAATCAATTCAGCGCAAATAGCATCTGCAAGTTTGATAACACCAGTTGAGTTGATAGCAAACGCACAAAGAGCTATTGGCACAGATGTTGGCTTTGCTGGCGAAAATGTTAAAAATTATTTCCCATCTTCTTTCTTGGGAGGTACAAGCTATACTTCTGATGGTTTGGAGATTGAAGTTCTTGAATCTAAAATCAACAATAAGGGACAACCATATTACGATTATGATGATGCAATTGATGAAACTTATAATAACAACAAGAGAACTCCAACAAGAATCACTGATTTAGCTCACAATGAAATAGTTGCTGGACAAAATTATTTACCTTTTGATGTTTTAAGTGCTTCTGAGGTTGTCGCTCCCTACCAACAAGAGTTGTTTGATGAAGGATTAGAAGTAAAAATTGAATCAGCCCATAGAGATTATGTTGTAGAAGGTTCAACTCTTCAAGGGCCATACACAGAAGAAAGAGTCGGTGGGTGGCAATATCGTCATGGAAATCTGTTTATTACAAGTTCCGTTGTTAGAAAAGAGGGTTATAGCTTAATACCAATAAATTCAACAACACTACACCTAAACAATCCAAGATTTTTTAATGATGGTGGCACTCCAACTTTTTCAACAAATAAGCCATATGGTGCTTATCTAAGAGATTTTGCGGGTAAAAATCCCGTAATGATTAAAAATGTTGAAGGGTCAAATTATTTTTATGATTATGAAATCGTAGAAACGGGCGGTAGAATAATCAACAACCGCTACTATGTAAAATCTGACGGTTATACTGGGACAATAAATGATACAAGCAATATTTCATATGACGATGCTGGTGTATTTTTCTTTAAAGACTTTCAAATTTTAAACAGAGATACGACCGGAAGTAATGAGTTTGTTATCGTTAATAGATTTAGTGCCCCCGGTGGTCCAGAAGTAAATTCATATGCCTATTTAGACGTTGAATCGGCAGAATATTCAATTTATAACAACCTAAATTATAGAAACTTAATTGTAAGGTTGGAAAACAATTCCTTATTAACCAGACATATGCTTTCAGGTGGATATGATTCTGTGTTGTTGCAACCAACTGCTTCTTTCTACAAAGAACAAAGAAACGGTATATATAAGTTATCTGCTTCGTTTGAAACTCCCGAACCAGTATGGGATAACTCTTATGTTTCCTATGCAATCCCAAGAACTGACGTACAATATGCCTGGGTTGCAAGTTCGTGGATCGCAAGGAAGACTGGATATCCAAATTCCGCAACACTTAACTCAACCGATGGATTATTAACCGCATCAGGCCCAAATCCATATTATGGTCAGAATCAAAGCGATTTTGACTATAATATTTCATCAAGCGATTATTCGCCAATTTATGGTTATCAATATTCGGATAATATTAGAACGGTTGGAAAGAGCCATATAGAATATGGGGTTGGAAGTGGTGTGCCAGTTTCAGTGGCATTTAATGGTACGAACTATGTTATTGTAGGAAAGATTGATTTAGATCAAAACTTATTTACAACAGCATCTACCAGTGCTGGCGACTATTACAATTTACCAACATTTGATGCTACAACGGCTTCTTACTTATTAAATGGCTTGTTGTTGAGTAATAATGGTCCTTATCAGCATCCAACATTTAAACAAATAAGACACGGCGAACACCGAGTTGGCAGAGAGTTTAGAAGAAAAAATATTTATAAAAACGAATATGATGTTTGGAACGAGGGGAGAAGTCAACTAAATAAAAATGGTCGAGAAGTAAGCATTACACAGGCACCAGTGACCTCCAAGTATAAAGCAATTAATCAGTATGTTGATCAACAGACAGGTACTTTGAGATATACTTTTGCTAACGAATTTGATTATTTTGCAAATGTTTATGATCAAACATTAGATAAATATTTAGATAAAAATGCTGATTTCAATGTACCAGGAAAAGATTTTGAGGAAAGCGATTTTTATAAACTAAGTCGCAAATTCGATACCATTGTTTATTCTGAAAGAGTATATCCAAGAGAAGAAAATGAATATCGCGATATTGCAAGAAACAGAGAAAATTACCTTTCTTTTTGGAGAAACAACAACTTAGAAGACAGAATAGAAAATGTTTTAACAAATTCATTAGGATATGTAATAAGCGCAAGCTATTGGTCGATTGATGTTAGTCCTTCTGGGTCTGGCGAACAAGAGAAATCCGGTGAATTGATGAGAAATACTGGATCGACTGGTGCTGGTTTAGCAGAGGGTGAAGCCAACGCAAGATATTCTTTCCACATGGGAGAATGTCGTCCAAACAATTTAGTACAGG
>Ga0208019_1001819_pt1 | contig 11111 bp, 8 predicted proteins | sample CB_VirMetaG_5_FD_184540 | JGI IMG/M metagenome (GOLD analysis project Ga0208019, IMG submission 184540) | Freshwater to marine saline gradient viral communities from Chesapeake Bay - CB_1508_1D Viral MetaG (SPAdes) (version 4) | ecosystem: Environmental > Aquatic > Marine > Coastal | place: USA... | reverse complement strand
TCAGTAGTGGTTGTAAAAGTATTTAAAATCCAATCACTAGTTGTCGTAGCAGTTCCTGTATATTCATAAAAGTTTATTGATACAACCCTTAAAAAGTGCTGTTTATAATAATATGTAAATCCATTTAGAGCAGGATCACCAATAGGTAGATTACTAAATGCTCTTCGGCGATGAGTTAAAGTAACTTCAATATAAGTATAATCCGTTGCTATATCAGGTGTAGGTGTAGGTAATATTATTTCTTGTTCGTAAAAATCACAACCAGTCTTGTAAGCATCTTGGTCAAATTCATAATATCTACTATCGTATATAACTGGGTCATTATACTTTCTAAAATTAACTAATAAGAAAAACTCAACTTGGTCGTATATCTGATTAGCACCTTGATATTCAATTTCTTCAACATATCCATCAGGGGTTTCGTCAGGATGTATAAAAAACTTATATTGTATTATAATTTTACTAATATTATTTCCTAATAATTGAGGTTGATTTTCGCTATAATATATTGTGCTTGGTTTCCATATAGTGGGTGTAGTTTCTTGATAATCATTATAAAAATACATATCAAAATATTCTTCATTACCTAACCAAGCACTACCAGATGTGGTAAATGTTGTTACATCTCTTTGGAATATTTTATTTTTATAAGGTATTATTCCTAATGCGATTGCATTTTGTGCGTGCCTATAACCCCAAGTATGAGTAATACCATTTTGTATAACATAAGTTTCACCTTGATTACCATTAACAACTTGGGTTTGTATTGTATTACCAACTGCATAATCAGTCCAATTATTATAACTATTAGTATTATATCCAAGCGATGTAGTTTTTTTAATAGTATGAGTTAATTCTAATTTATTATCCCTAATAGCGACTTTAAGTTTATAATTATCAATATCATGCTGGTTTTCCGCTAACTTTACTCCAGTTTGTAACAAGGTATATTCTACTCCTGTTTCTAAATTGTAAGGTTTTATAAAGCATACAAACTCAAATTTTCGGTTAAGGTCATAATCTTTTAATTGGTCAATATTTTTAAAATAAATTAAACCCTTTTTAAAACCAATTAGATTACCATATGCGGTCAATTCATCTAACAATTGCACACTTTCATCTTTTACCACTTCAATATTAGTATCATCGCTTAATCGTGTTAACGCTGGGAAATATCCTAACCAGTCATTATTATAAAATCCGCTGTCAAATACACCTGCTCTAACACCTTTTAAAGCGACAGTTATTAAATCATATTTATATCCCTGCCAGTCTGTTTCATTACCTAAAACTAAATTGTTATTAGTTGTATCAATATGGTCTAATAAATTAGTTAAATTATCATAATTAATTATTTGTAAATTACCTGTATTAGCATCAGTAGTAAATTGTAAAGGGTCTGTCGCTGGTGCTAGTATACTACTCTGTATTTGTAAATTACCACTACCGTCATATTGGAATTGCGAAGAATCTACTTTTAAACTTATAGTTGGTTCATTAGTTATTTCACTTGTTAATGGTTCTGTAATTTGAGTATTAGTAATACTAAAACCATCGCTTGAAAATGATGATGATGTTGGAATATTTTGTCGTCTTCTAATTCTATTATTTAATCCTATTCTTTCTCCTTCTGTTTTTTCAATTAATTTTACTATCAAATCTTTTTCACTATATAATGTATTTACATCAATAACAAGATTACCAGTTCCACCTCCTAAATCACTTTTAGGTATTGTTATAGTATCTCCAACACTAAATCCTGTCGCAGTTAAAATAACGGATTTAATTGATGCGATATTATTACTATCAATTTCAATTTCTAATCTATTACCATTAGCAATATCAACTTCGTATGTTCCAGGTGTGGTAAAACCTCCATTAGTTGCTGATTGAATTGTTAAACCATCTTTATAAAGTAAATTAGCAATACCAGCGTCAGGTTCATCTTTTATTTTTTCAAAAGTATTTAATAATTTTATTTCTGTTTCATTTAATCTTGTATTTTGTAATCTATCATAAATTCCGAATGCTATACCTACTATTAATGATAGTCCACCAGCAACTGCTATAACACCATTAAATAAACCTAATCCTAAATTAGTTCTTGTTCTTGATAAAGCTGTTAATATATTAGTAGAATTACCACCTTCATATGCTGCATTTCTAATCATTTGTATAAAATCATCTCCAGCACTACCCCATTCATTTCTTAATTGTTCTAAACCAGCATCTAACGCATTTTCAAATTCTTCTTGTGTTTGTTCGCCTGCTGCTCCTAGTTCTAATACTAATAATCTGCTTTCGTGGTCTATCCCTTGTGCTGTGTTAGCAGCAGTTGCTGCACTAATTACAGGATAAGTAATTGCAATACCTGTAACAGGAGTGTATAATGTCGCATCAATAACCGCTATGTTACCAGCAGCTGCTAATATTTGTTGTCTTGTAGCGACACTATAATTTAATATATCAGTCCAACCACCTGGTATTGTTGGAGCATTTAAAAAGTCATAATCATAATATAATTTTAACTTACCATCTTCAACTTTAATTTTTTCACCATCACCTCTTGTTGTAAAAAATATTCTACCTCCTTGGTTTACATTTCTAATATATAAATCATAAGTTCCTTCATCTTCATTAAAAACTGCTGGTAATAAAACATTTCCTATTGTTGTTGTTTCCTCTGTATCTGGTGTAGTTTCAGTTATAACTAAATCTTCGGTATTTTGAACTTCACTAACCGATACTGTTACTCCACCGCCTGTATGTTCTTGAGTAGCATCTATAAATTGATTTTCTTGTTCGTCATTATACCAACTCATAAAAAGTTCTCTCTCTCTATTATTAGTTATAATTTTTTTCTCATATAATAAGTAGAAAGAATTAGATAAGATGTACGATAATGTTCCTGCTACCCTACCCAGAGAGTTCTTTTATAATTTAAGCAAACTTCAAGGAAGTATGGCAAAAAATTTAATAAAATGTGTTGCCGATAGAAATACTGGTCTTAAAAGTGGTAATATCGTTAATATAAGATTGCCTATAGGGGCACTTTTAGATTTAAGAAGTATGGCGTTATGGTTTAAAGTAAAAACCACTGGCACCAACCCAACATTCCCAACAAGATATTCCTCGTCCTTTATCAAAAGAATGAGTATCTCCATGAACAATGTTGTAATCCAAACTATTGAAGATTACCATTTACTATATAACCTTTTAGCGGATCACACCAACAAAGATAGAACCAAATCTATCGGTGGCGATTGGGCGGATAACTCGGTATTCTGGTCTGAAGGTACTTCTACTGGAACTGCCCCTGTTGCTATTTCTGGTGCTAACTCTATGTTAGCAACAACTGCTAACTTAACCGCTCAACAATTTAAAATAAATAACTTCCTTGGTTTCCTAGGATCTACAACTACACCCATCATTCCAACTGATAGAATGGGAGAAGTAGTAATCAGTCTAACTCTAGCTCAAGAATATGAAGTATTAGGTGGTTCTGCCGAAGCATCTGCGACTACATATTCTGGCAATGCTTATGAATTAGATGATTTCTACCTAACTTGCGAAGCTTTATCATTCTCAGATGACAGTTATTATAATTCCATCGGATCTAAAGATTTAATGTATGGTTTCTCTGATTATATTGTAACTAAATTCGCAACTACAACAAAAACTGCTGGTATCAACTGCACTACTTATGTTTCGGCAAATTCTATTGATTGGATCGCAGGAACAGCCGTTGTCCAACAAACCGCACCATCTACTATGTTATGTTATGGTTCTAATGGTGATGGAACTGGAGCAAATGTTATCAATGTATACAAATACCTATCTGATCCTGTAGCTTATCAAAATAATAATGGCTCTTCGCCTACATCTGGTGACGGATTTTGGGGCTGTGAAGCAATGGTAAGGGATTTACAAGCAATTGAAACAGGGCAATTTAGTATAAACAACAAGCAATTGAATTATGCCCCTCTTAACCCATATGAAATCTTCCAAAATAACTTATGCTGTTTAGGTTATGAAGGTGTAGATGCCTCTAAAAACGGACTAATAGATACTTGCTTATCTATCTATCATTATTTCAAATATTATGGTGCCCAATTCCAATCGCTTTCCCTAATTGATAAAGATACCTTTAACATCAGTGGTTTATCCTCTGCTGGTTCTTCGTGCTCTATCAACTGGTCTGTGAAGTTTAATAGCAGTGCTACTTATGATATAACACCAGTTATCATCGCTAAACTTTCAAAAGTGTTACATGTTAAGGCTGCGAGAAATATCAGCGTAGAATGATAATTTTTAAGACAAAATAAAAAATGATATAAACATTTAACTCGTTTAGGATATAATAAGATGCCAAAAGTTCCAATTGATTTTTCTAAAACTATTATTTACAAAATAGTTCATAAAGAAGACCCTGATAATCATGATTCATATGTCGGTCATACTACAGAATTTACAAAAAGGAAAAATTGCCATAAAAAAAGATGTTTAAACCCCAATAATAAAAAACATAATTTTAAAGTATACAAATACATCAGAGAAAACGGAGGTTGGGATAATTTCATAATGTTAGAAATTGAAAAATATCCTTGTAATGACGGAAATGAGGCACGAGCAAGAGAAAATTATTGGTATAATGAATTGAAATCTAAATTAAACACTTATGTTCCATCAAGAACCCCAAAACAATATTACCAAGACAATCGTGATGAGTTGTCAGAATATCATAAACAATATCACCAAGATAATCGTGAGAAGATTTTAGAACAAAAAAAACAATATTACCAAGACAATCGTGATGAGTTGTCAGAATATTATAAACAATATCACCAAGATAATCGTGAGAAGATTTTAGAACAAAAAAAACAAATTTATCAAGAAAATCGTGAAAAGATTTTAGATAAACGAAAACAAAAAATAACTTGTGACATTTGTGGCAGTATTGTAAGAAAATCTGATATATCAACTCATAAAAAATCCAAAAAATGTATTAACGCAAAAAAATAATATTATGATATATTAGATAAGATATGACCAGCGGATATAGCGGCTTTATTAATGATGTTCGTGTTGAACCCAATCCCTGTGGTACAATAGAAGGTCAAACTACATACCATCACGATTTCAAAAAAACAGAAAAAAAGTATATGGATTTACATCATAAAAATCATTTTAGATCAACAGATGGTATTCCAGCAGAATACTCTAGATTATTTAAACAACACCGCACATCTGTAACTCCTACTTTAAATAACTTAATTAATTTTAATCCTACTATTGGATTATCTTCGTTTGAAGAACACGATACTAATAAGATGCTACATGGTGGCATAGGAAGCCGCCCTAGATTTGAATCAGTCAATAATCGTAATACCGAAATTGTAGATAAGATTGCTGATAAAAAAAAACCAGGAAACCACCCACATACTAGACCTGAGCATTCTCAAACTCTTAGAGTTAGAAGATTATAAAAAAAGTACATATCTTAATTTTATTTTTATTTTTTTAAAAACATTTTAAAAATTTTTATTTTTTACTGATATGTACTTTTTTTATTTTAGTTTATATTATTAGATATGAACCATAATTCAGATTATAAAATTATAAGGTTAAACAGTAGTGATGCTGATAGAAATGAAGATTTAACTACACTTGTAAATTACGATGGAGAGTATGATAATAGATTAGTTTTTTATTTTAGAAATCCTATCGTTTTAAATCAAGATTATGATTTAAGTATACATAGTTTTACTACTAATAAAATTAGAACAGGAAACAATATATATTATCCTGCTGAAACTTTCGGTATTACTGGATTTTATAATTATGATACTACAAGTGATGACTTAATACCTAAAACAATTAACGAAGAAGCGATTGAAGAAACAATATCAGGTATTAGAGTTTATAGTTTTTCAACCCAATCACAAACATATTATACTAGAGATGCTTACTTAACTGTTGAAATCAAAAAAGAACCTGATGGAGATGGTTATGTTTATTTTAAAAGTGTAGATACAAGAGGAACTGATTTTACTGTTGGTGAAACTATACATATTGATAAACAAGATTTGGTAAATGCCAATGGTAATAACACTTTTGCAAATGGTAATAGATATGCTAATTTTGAAATACAATCTTTAAATGGTGATACTGAGATATTAGATTTATCATTAGCACCTGGTGGTAATAATACTATTTTATCTTACGCTGCTGGAATTCAAATAACAGAAGTAACATTTAATGACTTACCTCTTTATAAAGACGATGGTGCTGGATGGTATGAGTATGCTGGAGTTAGAGTTACTGCAGAAGTTGTAAGAACTGCTGGAACTAATTACGGAACTGTTATAATAACTGCGATAACTGAAGGAGGGTCAGGATTTAGTTTAGGGGATTCAGTATATATTGATAAATTTACTGTAGTTCAAAATATATATCCTAATACATATTCGGCATCAGCAAGATTCGCTGAATTTAATGTAACAGAACTTGTAAATGGTATTGGCAATGTTATAACTCCATCTAATAGTTTCACACAAGAAATGCTTCCAAATGCAACTACATTAGCGTTTGTTAATACAACCTTAACAGATGTACCATTTTTAAAATTAGTAAATGGTGTATATGAAGATACTGGAGCGAAAGGTACTGTATCTATATTAAAAAATCCTGACCCAGATGTTAATGGTAGGGCAACTTTACAAACAATAACATCTGAAGGAAGTGGATTTTCAATAGATCAAACATTATATATTGATAAAGAATATTTAACCCAAAATGATAATAGTTATAACCCTGCAGAAAGATATATAAATTTTCAAGTTCAAAGTTTAACAAGTAATGCTGGATTAGGTAATGTAGAAATAGTTAATATAACTAATTATGGTTTTAATTTTGTTCCATTAGGTAATTATACCTGGAGTGATCCTTATTCTAGTATTGTTATTAAATTTGAAATATTTACACCCCCTGGGTTTTCTACTCAGGCAAGAATTATATCAGTTGATGGAACTGGTTATGATTATCCTGTAGGAATATACGATATACCTAATAGTCAAGTAGTTCAAGATTCAACAGGAACTGTCGGATGGGGTAAGACAAATGGAAATTTACAAATTGAAATAACAAGTAATTATCCGATATCATACGATAAAATAGTTTATAAAGTCGCATTAGAAAATATAAAGTATGATTTTATGAAATATAAAAATAGTAATCAAGATGGGTCTGCGATGATATTATTAACTGATGTATCAAAATCTACAATTGATTTATATAATCAAGTATTAACTCTTACACCGCAGATTATATCGGAATTAAAAGTATTAGTAAAACAACCTATTTTACAAGGCGAACAAATAGATATTGCTTTACTGCTAAAAAAAAATAGTATATATTATTAGATAATGAATTACGAAATAATAAAGAAACCCATAAGATGCCAAACTATTTGGTTAAATACTGAAGATGCCGTAGCAGATGCTGACCGTAAATATTTTACTTTTAATCATTTGTCTTTAATACAAATAAGAAATCGTTCCTTACTAAAAATAAATAGTATAACTTTATCAGGTGCAGGTGTCGGTTCGGCACCAGGTCATAACTGGACTATTAAACTTGGTAATGTTAAATTTAACAATACAAGTTATTATAATTCTGATAAAGATACTTTACCTACCGTCGCAATGATAAATTTCGACCAAAATAATTCAATTCAAAATGGTTCGTTCGCTTTGGAGTTACTTGCACAGGACATAAATCAAATATTCATAAAAATAACTTCAGATGACGGACATGGCGCCATAAAAAATTCTCAAGAAATTGACTTTCATATCTGTTTGGTCGTCGAAGAGTTTAGCGAATGATTTTTTTTAAAACTTTTTTCACGAAAAATGAGAATTGATGACTTTGTACTTGGTCATCTTTGACAATACCAAAAACCTTCTCTTTTTTAGTAAAGATGACTAATGACTATCTATATATATATTATATATAAAAGTATATATATAGTATATAAATAAAAAAAATAAGAATTATAGATTTTAAGGTTTATAATCTTTTTGAAACCCAAAATCCTTGGTCATTCTAGGCATACAAAGTCATCTAGGTCATTCCTTATCTACCTGGATTTCTAACAGGTACTCTTCTTTTTTTATGAATATAAGACTGTTCTACTATATTGTCTACATATCCATCAGGGTGTGCTTTAGCATAATCACCAACTAACTTTCCTGCTTTTTCAGTTAAAACTTGTTTAACAGGTTCTTTAAATTCGTTATATACTGCATTAACCATATTTCCTGCGACACCTGCTTCAACTGCATTTAAAACTAACTCTCCCACTGGCATTAAGAATGCGGCCATATTTGTCTTATCTAATTAATACAAAGATTTTTTTTGTAATTTCTTGATTTGTAAGTGTATAAGACCATTATCTAAATTAAGTGGTTGCGATTTCTCATTATAAAAACTTAACTTGATATTAGTAATATGTTTGTTTTCAATTTTATATGATAAATCTTCGTAGTTGCGATAATTTATACAAGTAAATGGTGCTTGATCGCTATCTACCCAACATAATATATTACCGATTCCTTTCGCTAAACTATTACCAGTTATAATTTCATTATGAGTTTTATTTTGAAAATTTAAATCAGTTGTAATAATTATTTTAGATAAATTAATTAGATTTATATTAGTATCAGTTTCATAATACGAATTAAAAGGAACTGGAATATAAGTTTGGTAGGAACTAGTTATACCTAAGTTTTCTAACATATTCGGTATATTTGGTATAACTAAATCTAATTGAAAATTATCATCAATTAAATCATCTATTGTAGGGGTGAAAGTAGTATTATCATTACTTATTTTTAGTTTGTTAGTATACTGATCTATTGATGTAGTAAGATTATAATTTGTAAGCAAATCATTTAAAGTAGTTTTTAAAGTACTCGCTTTATAAAAACCATCAGGGATTGTTATAGTATGTTCCACTGGAGCATCAACAGTTCCTGAATCAAAAACTGGTATTTGTTTATCTGCTTGTAATTTAATAATATATAATGGGAATGGTAATCCTAATTGATTGGCGGTGTCATAAATTAATCTATATTTATTATTTGGTTGTGCGTTTGTATAAGTTAATGTTGTTGCAACTTGTTCTTCTGGAACTAAATTTTGAAATGTAATTACATTACTATCTACATCTTCCCACAAAGAATTTAGAGAATTATATCTTTGAAATTTAATTGTAATATCAGTTGTTGTTCCACTTGTATAAGTATCTTTGTAAAAAATACAATCTAACGATGTTATCCTATTATTATCATCAGTAATAATCTCAAACCATCTATTATTTTTTAACATAGACATTTTACGACTTACATCAGGTATATCACTTAATATATTAACCCAATAACTGGTCTCATTTATTAATTCGTGATTATAAACTAATGATAATTCGCCATTTGTTATAGTATCAGTATTAGCAACTCCATCAATAGTTTCAGTAGCAATTAAAGCATTTTGGTCATTAAAAAATCCAGTATCATCAAAATATAAAGCAGTCCCTGTCCAAGTATAAGTATAAGTTTTAGAATGTCTTCTAATATTAAACTGATTATTCATTAAGGTTGAACTGATGTTATAAATATTATTTAGAAACTTAAAATCGCATAATTTTACTTTTAGATAATAATCATCTCCTACTTCAATTGGATAATCTAATATTATATTTACATAATTATCATTTTTATGATTTTTTCGCTTGTCGATGTAGTAATTGTACAATCCCATTCTCTAATTATACTAAATATTTTTTATTTATCAAATACATATTTAGGATTTCTTTCTATCACTTGCGACCATCCTAATCTTAATCTATTTTCTTTCTTTTCGCTTTTATGTATACTTATAATTAAACTTGCGTATGGTATATGCATAATACCATCATATACTTCTTCTAATTCTTCTTTTGAAAATATACTACCAACTTCGGTAGAAATAGCATCAATTATTGCGATACGATTAGCGTTTTTTAAAAGAATAAAATAATCGCAGTTTTTTCTAACTACTGATGGAATTTTTTTAAAGTCCTGTGTTAAATATATTAGATTAATAGGGCATAATTTATCGCTGTCGTGGCGAGATTTAATACTAATATTATTACACCAATTTCCTTTTTTAATATTACTAAATACATCACTACCAATTAAATCATCTAAAACAAAATGCACCACTCTTGGATTATATAATAAAGTTCCATTAGGCATTCTTGGAGCATCAGGGTCATCTGCTGGGCTAACAAAGTTTTTAAATTCAAGTAACATAAGTTCATCTACAGTTAAATTACCAAGACTTTTAGTCTTCATAAATTTATCATATGTTTTTCGGTATATATTATACAACTCAATTTCATCTCTTTCATCTAATATACTTTGATATATTTCTTTTAATTGTTTATCAGGATTATCTAAATCTAAATCAATCCTATCATCTTCATCTAAATATTTTAATTCATCTAATATTTGATTTTGTTTTGATTTACTTGTTCCACCGCTACACCAAATAATTCGTTGTTCTACCTTATCACCATTAGGCATTTTATAACCACTTTGTTGTGCTAATTGTAGATAATGATTAACTATTACACCTTTACCTGAACCTTTACTACCACAAACTAGCATAATATTATATATTCTTGGTAAATCAGGAGATACTGGTTCTGGTGTTTTATATGGTTTTCCAAAATTAATTTTACTACTTATATTTTTTAGTTGTTTAATTTTCATAATTAAAAATATCTCTACTATATAGATAGATATTTTAATGGATAAGACCGTGTACCCCAGTGATTACGACAATGAAATGAAAGCGGTATATGACGACTTATATTCACGAGGAAGACAATTAATAGGTAAAAAATTAACTGAAAACGATGAGTTTTTACTTGATTTAAGTGCAAAAATAACAATCAATCAATGGAAAGGATATAATAACGGATTATCTCAAGAAGAAGTAGATAAATTAAAACAACTTCATAAATCAAATATGAGTGGAACATTTCAAACACCACCTGAATTATTTTATGA
>Ga0208019_1001818_pt1 | contig 11112 bp, 14 predicted proteins | sample CB_VirMetaG_5_FD_184540 | JGI IMG/M metagenome (GOLD analysis project Ga0208019, IMG submission 184540) | Freshwater to marine saline gradient viral communities from Chesapeake Bay - CB_1508_1D Viral MetaG (SPAdes) (version 4) | ecosystem: Environmental > Aquatic > Marine > Coastal | place: USA... | reverse complement strand
ATAAATTAATATGAAACTTACAGCTAATATAACCCTAGATGAGCTTACTAAGTCTCAGGTAGCCGAGAGAAAAGGAATTAATAACAATCCTAATCCTACTCAAATAGAAAATTTAAAAGCACTTGCTATAAATATTCTACAACCAGTGCGTAGTGAGTTTGACAAACCTCTTATCATTAGTTCTGGATTTAGGTGTGCTCAGTTAAATATTGAGATAGGTTCAAAAATTACCAGCGAACATTGTGCAGACAATAAATCTGCAGCAGCTGACTTTGAGATACCAGGAGTAGATAACAAAGTATTAGCACAATGGATAAGAGATAACCTCATTTGGAATCAGCTTATCCTTGAGTTCTATAAAGAAGGAGAACCATCATCAGGGTGGGTCCATTGCAGTTATTCAACAGATTTAAATAAGAAAGAATCATTAATTGCTTATCGAGAAGATGGCAAAGTAAAATACAAGCCCTGGTCTTGACATTAATAATATAAAGATTATATATGCTGCAGGTGCACAATAACGTGGCCAATTAAACTTGCTTAAATAAGGAGGATAATATGACAGCATTAGATTTAATAAATAAGTTCAATAAAGACGTTTGGAATCACACAGACAGAATGTTTGGTGATACATTTGACTCTATCTTTGATAGTTGGTCAAAAGTACAATCGTTTCCATTTTACAATGTAGTAAAATACGGAAAAGGTGAATATGGCATTGAGTTAGGACTTGCAGGCTTCAACAAGAAGAATGTTAAAGTTCAATATCAAGATGGTGTATTAACTGTTTCTGGTCAAGTAGAAGACAAAGAAAAAGACTACATTGAAAAAGGTTTAGCAGCTAGAAAATTCTTTAAACAATTTGCATTACACGATAAAGCAGTTGTTAATGATGCTAGTATGGAAGATGGTGTATTGACAATCAAACTTGGTGTTAATGAACCAGAAGAAATTAAACCTTTAGATATAAAAATTAAATAATTATATCCAATCTTTTAATTCTTCTCCCATAACCTGAGAAGCAATATCAATTTTCTTGCGGAGGGCCTTGACAATTTTTTCATCAACGGTATCTTCCGCAAGAATATCAACATATGTTACTGATTTCTTTTGTCCTATTCTATGCGCTCTGTCTTCTGATTGTAATCTTTTTTCTAAATCGTAACCATTAGAATAATAAATTACTGTATTGGCAGCTGTTAAAGTTATACCATAACCTCCTGTTGAAGGAGTTCCAACCAAGAATCTTGTATCGTCATCATCTTGAAATTTTTTAATATTATCTTGTCTTTCATCTTGTGGAGTAAGCCCATAATAAGTAACCACGGATCCCTGACCATGGACCTTTTCTATTTCTTTAACAATACTTTTAATATCGTGTTGATAATGAGCCCATATAATAGCTTTGCCTTCTACTTCGTCTAATACATCCATAAGTTCATTTAATCTATTATTTTTTATTTCTTGAACCGAACCATCATCTGCAACAAAATGACCACAAGTAATTTGATGTAATCTCATTAATTGAGTTAATGCAGAAACAGAAGTTACTTGTTTACCTTTTAAAACAGCCAATGCTTGCTCTTTCATTTGTTTATAAACTTTAGATTGTTCAGGAGTTAAAGTAATATGACGTTTTGTAAATATTTTTTCAGGCAAATCTAAACAGTCTTCTTTTAAAACTCTATAAGAAAAACCTTTTAATTTTTCTGATAATTCAGAAAGATTTTTAAATCCATTTACAACTTGAATTTGTCTACCATGCATATGTAAAGTTTTCATTTCTGCATATCTATTTCTAAATGCAAAGTAAGAATGAAAGTTTAATAAAAAAGGATCTAGAAAATTACATTGTGCATATAAATCTAATGGGTTTTTGGTAACAGGAGAACCAGTCATTATTCTTCTAAACTTACACAGTTCTGCAAGAGCTAATATATTTTTAGTTCTTTTAGCTTTTGGATTTTTAATTACAGTACTTTCATCAATAGCCATTAATGTTTTGTGACAACGTAGAAATTTAGCTGCAAATAATTTACCTTTTTCTGTACTAAGTGCTTCAACATTCATAATTAAAATATGAAGATCTTCTCCAGTTTCAAATAAACAATTTAATTTTTCTTGTTGTGTTTTTGTAATATTAGCTTGCCATAATATTGACACATTTTTAATGTGGTTAGGTAAGTGAGTAGGTATCTCTTGTTTATACCAAGTGCCTACTACACCTTTAGGTGCAACTATTAGTGCACCATTAACAGCTCCTTTATCGTAAAGGATAGCTAAATTATCAATTAGTACCTTTGTTTTACCTGTACCCATTTCCATAAAATAAGCATAGGTTTCTTTATTCCAAGATTTTTCCAATGCAGTTATTTGATGTGCATATGGTTTAGTTTTAAATTTATAGTTCATAAATATATTTTCTTTCTATTGACAAGTTATATAATAAAGATTATATATTTGTCAATGCCAGAAAGCATAAATTATTCAGACCTAAAAAAAGATAGAGATCCTATCGTATATGTATTGCAAGAAATTGCTGGTACAAGAGAAGGTAGTCCTAAAATAAATATTATGGGTGCTTCTCAATATGGTAAGATAAAATTTTTATTAGATGAAAGAGCACAAATGATTTTTTCACCAGGTCCTTTAATTTTAAAATTAAAAAGATTATTAAATGACTTTAAGAAAAAAGATTATTTATTACTTACTGGTGACCCTGCTTTAATAGGAGTTGCATGTTGTATAGTTTCAGACTTTACAAATGGAAAATTTAGTTTATTAAAATGGGACAAACAAGAAAGAAGATACTATCCAATAGAGATAGACATACATAATAAAGGAGATATAAATGAGCGAGATAAATTTTGAACAAGACAAAGAAGATCTATTAAGTAAGACCGATAATATTCAGTCTTTAGCAGACCAAGTAAAAACTTTAGAAGCTATAGATTCAAATATTAAAAATCTTGAAGAAGATTTAAAACAAAAGAAAAAAGAATTTGAAAGATTGTCAGGAGAAGTTATACCTACAATGCTTTCTGAAATGGGTTTATCAGAATTAAGACTACAAGATGGATCATCCATCAAAGTTTCAACGTCGTATAAAGCACACATAAGTGAAACAAATAAAGAAGCGGCGTTTAACTGGCTTCGTAAAAATGGACTAGGAGATATAATCAAAAACGAGATATCCGTATCTTTTGGTCGCAACGAAGATAACAAGGCGGCTGATTATGCCGAACTTGCAAAAAGTCATGGATTTCAACCGACACAAAAGTTGAAGGTTGAATCTATGACTTTGAAAGCGTTAGTCCGTGAACGTATTGAGGCAGGTAAAGAAATGCCAACGGAACTTTTCGGTGTATATACTGAAAATAAAACAACAATAAATAGGAAACAATAAACATGAGCGAAGTAGCAAAAAAAGAAAATGCAGGTGCATTAGCTATCAATTTATTTGAAGCAGATGCAAATGCTGGCTCTCAAAATATGTCGCAAGAAGATCTTGCATTACCATTTTTGAAAGTCTTAGGACAACTATCTCCTGAAGTAAATAAAAGAGACGGGAAATATGTCGTAGGTGCAGAACCAGGCATGATCTTAAACACTGTCACAAATGATATTTTTGATGGTGAAAAGGGGATAGAAGTTTTGCCAGTTTACTACAAAAGACAATTAGTAGAATGGCAAGATAGAGGTGAAAGTAAAGGTGCTCCTGTAGCAATACATGAAGCAAGTAGTGATATAATGAGTAAGACAACAAGAGATAAGTCTTACAAAGATAGATTACCAAATGGTAATTATATTGAAAACACTGCTAACCACTTTGTAATTTTACTTGGTAAAAGTCCAACCACAGCTTTGATTTCTATGAAAGCTACTCAATTAAAAGTGAGTAGAAAATGGAACTCAATGATGATGGGGTTAAAGTTACAAGGTAAAAATGGCTTATTCACACCGCCAACATATAGCCACATTTATAAACTAAAAACTGTTCAAATGTCTAATGACAAAGGAACATGGTTTGGTTGGGATGTATCTACAGTTGGACCAGTTCAAGATAAAGCAGTTTATGAAATAGCTAAAAATTTTGCCGCAAGCGTAAGCAGAGGTGAAGTTCAAACTAAACATGAAACTGAAGAAACTCCTAAAGCTAGGAAAGTAAATTTATAAGTTCCTGCAGGAAAACTGAGGCGGCGGAGGGAGACTGATGCCGCCTCTATAGGAGAATTATGAACAAAGTGAATGACAACGCTCCAAATACGTATGAGCAATGGATTGATTTAGGTAGAATAATAATACCTTGTCTTAAAGGTAGACCTGAAATTAAAAAATGGAGTGATGAAAATATTAATATATCAAAAGAAGAATGGAAAAATAAATATACTCATTGTGCAATCGCATTAAGATTAGATGAAGATATTGATTTTGACGTAGACAATCCTTTAGTAAAAAGATTTATAGATAAATATATTGTATCCTGTGGAGCAGTATCCGGTAGAGAGTCTAATCCATCAAGTCATTATTTATGGAAAGGTAAATCAAACTATGCAAAATTTGTTTTACCAAAACATTTTGAAAGTACTTATAAAGAATTTCCTCACGGAGCTACCCTTTGTGAAATAAGAAGTGGTAGTGGACATTATACAATAGTACCTAACTCATTACATTTTAAAGCAAATGAATATGTTAAATGGGAAAGATATGAAGATATAAAAAATTATCCTGGTGATTTAGAAGCAGACATAAGGAAGGTTGCACTATCCACAGCATTATGTGTTTTATATGCATCGCAAGGAAGTAGAGATGAATATTGTACAGCTATTGCAGGTATTTTAAATAAACACACTGATTGGAAAGAACAAGAAATAAATGAATTTATATATAACATAGCAGTTGAATCAAATGATGATGAGGCAGAAAGTAGAGCACAAAAAGGATCAACAAGTAAAAATACAGGTAAAACATTTGGAATGCCTAAACTTGCTGACATATGGAATTGTGATGTTAAAGTTGTTGCAGAAATATTTAGTTGGATAGGAATCAAAAATGAAAGTGTTAAAGGTGCAGCATCTATTGGTGATATTATAGAGTATGGTCAAGATAGATATATTGTAAAAGTAAATGCAAGCGATATTGAAGAAGGAGAGAAGACAATAGACATTATTGTTGATGGACCAACTTTAATGAAACCAATGGCTTTTTATGATGAAGTTATGCGTCAAGCATCAGTCTTTTTACCAAAAATGAAACCAGTAGATTTTGAAAAGATTATGCGTAAAAAATTTGATATGAGAACTAAGTCAGAAGATTATGTAGAAGAGTCAAGTGAAGATTTAAGATTTGTAAAATACTTTAGAAGTTATATTAAGAAGACAAAAGCATATACAAAAAAAGAAGAATTATATATTCATAAACTTCCATTCTTTGAAATAAAAGATAACTCTATTTATTTTAACTTAGATCAATTTGAAGATTATTTAGAACTTCAAAAAATAAATATGAAGAGAGTAGATTTAGTTATGAAAGTACAAAGAATTTTAAAAGCTAAAAAAATAAACGGTAAATATAAAGATCAATCGTGTGTGTATTGGAAAGTTAACAATCCTTTAATTGATAGAGAAGATATATTACTTGAAGGTGAAATTATAGAAGAAAGAGAGCAGATATCATATGAAGCCTAAGTTTATATCCGGTCCTCCTGGTACAGGGAAAACAAATTTTTTTATTAAAGATAAATATTTAGAACTCTTACAAAAATATCATTATGAAAAGATAGTCATCTTATCACATACCAATGTAGCTGCAGATGAAATTAGAGATGTTATTTTAGATCTACCTTTAATGAAAGAAAAAGGAGTTACTAATAAAGCATTAGAACACAACATATGCACCATACACCATTATTGTAATCATAAATTATTAAGCAAACATACTTTTAAATATGAAGATCATTTAAATATAGCCAGGTTAAATTCTCAATTTAATAGAGTAAGGTTAAATTCATCAGATGATATAAATAAAAAACACCCTTTCTATAAATTTTTAAATGATGCTCACGGAAATGGTTATTATAATAATTTAAAATTATTTTGGTTTAAAAAATCAACAGATAGAAAAAGTTATTTTCCTTATGATTTTGATTCAATTTTAAAATTAAAAGAAGTTTATGATGCTTATAGAAAAAGAGAACGTCTTTATGATTTTATAGATATGATTCAAGAGTTCATAACAAAAGCAAAAAATCCAGAGATTGATGCATTAATTATAGATGAAGCTCAAGATAGTAATAGACCTCAACTAGAAGCTATTATGAAAATGGCTACCAATGTAAAAGATGGAAACTTTTATATGGTAGGAGACGCTGATCAAACTATATTTGAATTTGCAGGATCTGATCCAGAATACTTTCATAAGTTATCTAAGGATGCGCAAGAATTAGAGAATGGAAAAAGATGTGGAGAAACTATTAATAAATTATGTAAACAAATTATAAAACCTATTTGGGATCACTATGGTTATCAAAGAAAATGGACACCAGCTGTTTACACAGAAAAACATTTAAATCAAAATAAGATTGAAGATGGTTTTAAGGTAGGGGATACAATCATAGGAAAACACTCGTATCTACCTAATTTAAAATCATCTAGCGCACTAACTTATTTAATTAATAAGATTAACACAACCAATCAAACATTTTTATTTACTTACAGACAAAAACCTTGTGACATAAGAATAAGAGATTTTTTTAAAGAAAATGCAATAGAGTTTTCCCATGTAAAACATCCACCTTTTGTGTCAAAAAAACAATTAAAATGTCATTATTTTTGGCCTAAATTTACACAAGGAGAACCTATGAGTCTTGCACAAATAAAAGACTTTTGGGATTATATGAGTATAAAAGTTATTGTAAGAGGAAAATCAAAAGCGCAAGATCCTTTTAAAGATTGGATTAAAAAAGATTATACAATTGATTATTTAATCAAAGAAGGATTATTAAGACCAGAATCAAAACAATATAATCGTTTTGATGAAACAATAAAGAAAACAGAAGAAGATAAATTAATTTATATTAATAGAATTTTAAAAAAAGGTTTTAATTTTGATGAAGATATCAGAGTTAAATATGGTAATATTCATGATGTAAAAGGACTTACATTTGACAATGTTATTGTTGATGAAAGTTTATACAGAGATGAAGATTACTTTACCCAACTAAGATTAAAGTACACTGCATATAGCAGAGGTATTTTTGATTGTTGGACAATAGTAACACAAACAAAAAAAAGGTTAGGAATAAAAAATGAGTGCATATAAAAAACAAATAGGAGGATCTCATTATAGAGATTTAAGATATCAGCCCAGTGAATTTATAAATGGTAATAAGTTGCTTTTTGCGGAGGGAAACGCTATAAAGTACATAGTGAGACATTCTAAAAAAAACGGAAAAGAAGATTTAGAGAAAGCTAAACATTACATAGATATGATTATTGATCGAGATTACTCTAATGAAAAAAAAGAATCTTGGATTGATGGATACAAAAAATGGAAAAATAAATAATGAAATGCGTTGTATGCAAAAAGAAAAACATTGCATTTGATTGTGAGTATATGTGTAAAAAATGTTACAAAAAGAAATAATGTATAAGTGTTTTCATTGTAAAAAAGAATTAATTTGGCAAAATGATTTTGATACGGAAGATACTTATCCAGATTCAGAACATCAAATAGTATCTATGTATCAGTGTACTAATAAAAAATGTGAAGCTTGGTATGAAGTTTACACATATAAAAAGGAGAATGAATAATGTGTAATGTTCCAAGAATAGAAGATTTAGATTTAAAAGATGTAGATACAGTAGCCGTTGACCTTGAAACCTACGATCCAAACTTAAAGAAACAAGGATCAGGGGCCATTAGAGGAGATGGTTTTGTTTGCGGTATTGCCATCGCAACAGATAAACAAACAGTTTACTTTCCAATAGCGCACGCTATGACAGAAAATTTAGACAAAGAAGAGACTTGGAATGAATTAAATGAACTTATATTTCAAAATGAAAAAATAACTAAAGTATTTCACAATGCAATGTATGATGTTTGTTGGATTAGATCGGCAACAAAACAAATGCCTAAAGGTAAACTGATTGATACAATGATTGCAGCGTCTGTATTAGACGAAACTAGAATGAGATACTCTTTAGATTCTATATCAAAAGATTATTTAAACGATTCAAAATACAAATATGATTTACAAGAAAAATCTTTAGCAGAATTTGGTATCAAAGATCCAATGAGTAATATGCACAAGCTACCTTATTCATTAGTAAAAGATTATGCTGAACAAGATGTTAGTTTAACTTTAAGGTTGTGGAGAATATTTGATAAAAAATTAGACGAAATATTATACACAAATAGTGAAACAAATGAAAACAAAACTTGTAGAAATATTTTTGAATTAGAGACTAAATTATTTCCTTGTCTAGTTGACATGAAATTTAAAGGCGTTAGAATAGATGCCCAAAAAGCTAGGGCTTTTGGTAAATCTTTAGAAAAAAGAAGAGATAATTTAATAAAAATTATAAAGAATAGAACAGGGGTTGATGTAGATTTATGGGCTTCTGCTTCAATTAAAAAACTTTTAGATCAACAAAAAATTACAGACTATAAAAAGACTCCAAAGTCTGGAATGCCACAATTACCTAAGAACTATTTAAAAACACATAAGAATAGATTTTTACGTATGATTGCTAAAGCAAGAGAATGCGATAAAGCTAATGGTGCATTTGTAGAAGGTTTATTAAACTTTATCCATAACGGAAGAATACATGCAGATATTAATCAAATAAGATCTGATGATGGTGGTACTGTTACAGGAAGATTTTCTATGTCAAATCCAAATCTACAACAAATACCATCTAAAGGTTATATTGGTAAAAAAATGAGAGAGTTATTTATTCCAGAAGAAGGTTACAAGTGGGGAAGTTTTGACTACTCGCAACAAGAACCACGGATCGTGGTTCACTACGCTTTAAAGTTAGATCTTCCAGGAACAGATAGGTTACAAGAAGAGTTTAACAAAGATGATGCTGACTTTCACCAGATTGTTGCAGATATGGCTAACATACCACGGAACACGGCCAAGACAATTAATCTTGGTTTGTTTTATGGTATGGGTAAATTAAAATTAGAAAAAGAATTAAATTTATCTAAACAAGAAGCAAATAATTTATTTAATAACTATCACAGGCAAGTACCTTTTGTTAAACAATTATCACAGGATTTAATAAATTTTGCAGAGGAACATAAGCTTCTCTACACATTGGGAGATAGATTCTGTAGATTTAATAAATGGGAAACAAGAGATCGTAAATGGAATAATGAAATTATGAGATTTGAACCCGTTCCTATTTTAACAGAAGAAGAAGCAAAAACAGCTTTCAAAGCAGAATTATTAGAAAAATATAATGGTAAAGTAGCAGGAGATTATATGAAAGATTTTATTTATCATTACAAACCTGCCTTTACTTACAAAGCATTAAATAGATTAATACAAGGATCAGCAGCTGATATGACAAAAAAAGCTATGGTTAATCTTTATGAGAAAGGTATTTTACCTCAGATACAAATACATGATGAGTTGTGTCTATCTATAAAAGATGATAAAGAAAAAAATATTATAGTAGAAACTATGGAAAAGGCGATCCCTTTATTAATAAAAAACAAAGTAAATTGTAAAATAGGTAATAACTGGGGTTCAATAAAATGAGGAAAATAAATGGCATATTTAAATGCGAACACACCACCCATATATTGTCAAGTTCGGAGAGAATATCTTTATGACCTTAAAAAACATCACGGAGAAGTGCAAGACGCTATTATATTTGGGCTTTCGGCCATCACAGGTCGTGCAATACTTTTTCACGCAATTATGGAAAATGGTGCGGTCTTCTATCGTTTACCGATATCTGCGTTTATACAAAAAGATTTTAAGCCAGAAAACGTTCCTATCCGTAGACTGGATGAACTGGAGCTATGGAATTGTTTCAGTTATTATCCTGCTGTTACTACTTGGGATATTTTAGAAGCACAATCAGGTAAATACATCGGCAAAGATAAGAAGTGGCATCACGGTAAATATTTATTTACTGTTGACTTTGCACATCCAGAGAGTAATATTCTCGACACTGATCATTCAGAAATCCCGCACGAACACAAGTGCGCTCACATTATTGCCCTAGATGATGGCAATTTTGCAGCTCAACCTAACAATCGAATAATATGGAATATTCCTTCGTTCACAGTGAAGGATGAAATTCCTGATTGGAAAGTTCAAACGAGTGAATGGAACGTTGAAGATGTAAGTAAATGGAGAACCGAAGATACGGATAACTTCTTTTACGAAATTGAGGAGAAAAAAAATGATTAAATGGATTAAAAAATTATGGCAAAAATTCATTGATTGGGTTTTTGACGGATTTTATAAATAAGTTATGTCGAAGATAAATGAAGAGACTGCAGTAAAGACCGATTTGAAAACGATCGGGATGATCATTGCTGCTGCGGGTTTTGCAGTTTATATGTATATTGGTATGACTAATACCATCAATACGTTAGAGACACGACTTCAGTTAATGGAAGCGGACTTATTAAAGAAGGCAGATCAAATACCTATCGATAAGGAACAGTTTTTTCTGTTAGAATCTTTGGCTGAAGATACTGAAAAACAACAAAAGATATTAGAAGAAAATCTGCACGTTAAAGTTATGCTTTTGCAGGCAGAAAAGGAAATTGAAAAGTTAAAAAAAGATGTTGAAAAGCTTAAGGACGCAACAAGAGATATTCAATTTAGCAATGGAAATGGAAACGGGCATTAACGCAGGAACCTTCCAGGAGTATGACTATACTTGTGAAGATTTCGAGTGTGAATGGAAACAAATAACTGAATATTGGAGAAAAAAATGATTGAAACAGTAGTAGTATTATTATTTTTTATAAATGACAAATTAGTAGAACATAGAATTCAAGACTCCATATCTGAATGTTTAAAACATAAAAGATTAATTACTCGTAATATGAGTATGACTAATAAAAACATTCAATGCATAGAGA
>Ga0208019_1001815_pt1 | contig 11120 bp, 17 predicted proteins | sample CB_VirMetaG_5_FD_184540 | JGI IMG/M metagenome (GOLD analysis project Ga0208019, IMG submission 184540) | Freshwater to marine saline gradient viral communities from Chesapeake Bay - CB_1508_1D Viral MetaG (SPAdes) (version 4) | ecosystem: Environmental > Aquatic > Marine > Coastal | place: USA... | reverse complement strand
GTTGTAATTTTACAACATAGGCACCAGCGCCTATGACAGCGCTGATGATAATACCTATGAAAAATAATTTAATACCACCAAACATTTATTTTTTCCAAAATTTCATTTTATCAGTAAGTTCAATTAGGTCTTCAAACTTTTCGTTTACGTACCAACCTAGTACAAACCCTATGATTAATCCTATTGTTAAAAACATATTTACTCCTCTATTTTTGCATTTCTTTTTCTATGACCATTCCACGCTACAAAGCCACCTAATCTAAGTGACCAGTAAGCTAAGTAATTCATAAGATAAAATCCATTTACTTCTATGTTAATATCTCTAAAGATTTGATCTGCTCTCTTTTGATCTACTAATAAAAGTGGATTTTCTTTGCCTGTTTTAAGTGGCTTTAAAGCTGCATACTTATAAGCATAATCGTGTACTAAACCACCTATGAGTAAAACTCCTACAGGTGAAAAAAATGTTCTCAAAAATTTAGGTATGCTTGCACCATCAAATTGAAAACCTTTTGGTACTACGTATATTACACCGTTTATTCTATAAGTCCAGTCTTTTAATAATACCCAATTTCTAGTTGTCATAAGCCACATTAAAATTGCCTTAAAAAATCCTTTACCTTTAGTTGGTATTTTTACAGGTTGTAAATGTGGTAATTCATCATAAGAAAATTTTAATTTGTTAGTTGCCTTTTTATCAAATAAGTTTATAATAAAACCTATTAATACTACTAATATTAATATTGACCACTGCCAAAACTTCATAGCTAAAGTGATTAATAATTCCATTATCGCCCTCTCTTTAATCGTTTGTAGAAACGATCTCTCGCTTCTTTTATTTTTTCTTTTAATTTTTTTGTATCATTTTGTAGGTCTTGTTCTTTTTTATCAATCTCATCAAACATTTCACTGTTAGGTGAATTGTTTTTTAAGTCGTCTAAAAATTTATCCAAGTCTTTATCCTCTTTTTTGATTAGTCCTTTATTTTTTAGATGTTTATAAAGAGCTGTGTTTTCTAGCTCTGGTTCAATATCTGTATATCGTGTTTTTTTCTTTTTAATATTTTTTTGTGGATATGTTGCTGTTGTACCTCTTTTATCTCCGCTAGGGTACATATTTGGTGGTCTATCACTAGGTCCTAAACTCGCCATTGGTTTATATGTATCTAAACTACCAATAGAAAATCCACCTAAACCTACAAAGTTTCCGCCATCATAAGCTTCTAAATATTCTTTAAATTTTTTCATTTCTAAGTTTAAATCTTTCTTTAAATGATTTCTTTTCTTCAATAGGTTTTAATTCTATTTCTACATTACCATTCATCTTGTCTATTGCTAAATCTGCTTTATCCAAACCATCTAAAATAGATTTTAAAACAACATTATTATTATCATTGTTTTCTTTTATTCTTCTTTTAATTGGTTTTGCAAACATTAAAGGATCTCTTTTTTCTGAGTCTTCTTTGTTTTTCTTCTTATATCTTCTAGCTGATCTGCTTGGGATACCTGGCTCACCATCAGGTCCAACACCTATACCTGCAATGGCACCTGAACCAGCTGAGTTTGCTGGTGCGTCTTCTTCTACTTCTATATTTTCTTCAATGTCATCAATCTTGTTGATGATTTCATCTATCATATCTTTATAGTTCTTCGGCATATACATTCTCCGCTATAAAACCATTACCTGATTCATAAACATCTACACCAAATGCGGTAATAAATGGTTTTACTTTTTGTTTGTCAAAATCATTTTCAATAATATCTCTATCTTCATTTAATATTTTTTCATACAATTTATTTTCTTTTAAATAATTTGTGATAGTATTTTCAATTAATGATTTATGTTTGATTAATTCTTTATTCTCTTTTAATATAAGAGCTAATGCAACTGAAAATGAAGATAAACTACTTTTTAAACCTGCTCTGGCAATTATTCTTTTTAGATTGAATACAAATCTATGTAATATAGTATAGGCATTTTTTTCAGCCTCAGTATTAAGTGTTCTTGCTGGTCTTAATACTTTACCGTCTTTATCAATAATACCATATTTAAACGCCTCTTGTTTTTCAAAAGGTGTTGCCATAAGTTTGACAATTCTATATGTTATTAATAAATCTACACCTCTATTTGCCATTATAGTTCCTTTAACATTTTAGTCACTTCACTATCAGCACCCACTTCTTTCAATTCGTGTGGGTACAGATACTTTAAATAATCTAAAACAGATTTCAAAGCTGGCCAATATTTTGTATCCAATTTATGTAATAATAAAGTAACTGCTGCTTCTACACCAAATACATTTTGTAAAACTATTATGTGATTTACCACAAGTCTTACATTAAATTCTTTGGCAATCATATATTTACGAAATAACCTTTTAAGATATTTAAATCTTTTTAAGTCTTCGTAAAACTCCTTCTCCTTTTCCAGAGTAGGATTGTCATAATTTTTCAAAGCAAACAATAACCAATTATCTTTGGTAATCTGTTTAAACATCATTAGCTAATAATTTCTATTATATTAGCTTAGCGTAAACCTTTGATGTATTATTGTTTAGTTTTTCATATTTAAACTCAATTTTCAGACCGCCTTCTTTTCTATGAGAAATGCCGTCATCATTAATAACATCTTCAGGTTTAGTGTCAGTATCTTTACCGTATCTTCCACCAAACTGTTTTACTTCAAGTTGAACAGTTCCTTTATCACCCTCTAACTCTACGTTACCGAATGATAAACCTATTCTGCCTAGTTTTTCTTTTAATTCATTAATAGCTTGACTTGGTACAAGGTATTCTTTATCTGCAATTGATCCTACAAAAGCATTAACCATTTCTAATACTTCAGGATTTTCAATGTTGTGAGCACCAATTTTACTGTCTTCTACAGATTTTGATGTTTCTACTCCAACACCCATAGCGTCACCTTTGTAACCGTGTCCTTCTTTAATGTGTTGTTTAAATGTTTTCATTTTTTTCCTCTTATTTGTACTTGTCTGATTTTCTCTTTGTGCCATCACTTCGAGCAATCAAACCTTTAGCTTTTAAATGTGCTTTATCAGTGAAGCCCGCCTTACCTGCTTTAAAACGTTTCATTGCGTCAGCAGTATTAGGTGGAGTTTCACCCAACAAGTCTTCCTCAAAATCTTTTAAATCTTCATCTATAATATAAGACTTAAATCTTTTCATTAGCTTGTTGCAAGGGTTAATGCCTCTTTTTTCTCATTAGACATTTCCTTTTCTCCTTTTTCACTTAATACTTTTAAAAACTTATCACACTGTTGCATTGCACCGTAAACGGCGTTTAAATTGTTCTTTAAAGTTTTGAGATCATTTTCCATTTTCTTAATACTTTCACTTAAAGTATCAAAATCTTTTTTTAATAAATCTCTTTCTTGTTTTATAGTATCTTCATTAATTGACATAATATTTCCTCAAATTAAATTATGAAACTAAAGTAGCTTCGTTTCTAGCAATTACATTCCAACTAGAATTTTTAAACATTAATGTTACTGTTTCACCAACAGCATCCATAGTTATGCTTGTCCAACCTCTTAAATTAGTAGGTGTAATTGTTATAGTATTTGTTCCTGTTACATTGATAAATGTTTTAATTTGTCCATCTGAACCATCTGCTAATGATACAGTACCAGTTCCGCCTGATGAATTAATTTCTGTAACAGCTGTAGTTACGTTAGCGGTTAAAGCTGTAGAACCGTCACTTGTTAATGTTTGTGATGATTGAGCTAAACCTAACCAACTTGGAATATTATTAAAAACATTCTCTGCTGATACTTTTTTGTTAATTGGTGTACCTGACGGATCGTCAACTACGTGAAATAAATCAGCGGCCGCTAAAGCGTCGCCTAAATCGGTCAATGCCGTTATCTTTTTGTCTGCCATTTGTTTCTCCTGTTAACCCCTTTTGGGGAATGCTACTGTAGGTATTTTCCTACATCAATTTACTCATATAGTATATAGGCGCCCTCTAAGGACGCCTATATTTTAATTTATTAGTTTTGTGTTAAACAAACGATAGTTTCCATTTGGATTCTACCTGATCTACCACCTGACCCAACTGTTCTTAGGTTCCAGCCTGAATGAGCTGCTCCTTCGATTGAGTTATTTGTAGAACCGTCTTCGGATGTATGTGTACCAGCTGTGATTTCTGCGTCACTGATATTGTATAAACCGATAGCAATTCCTGCTATGAAATTACCTACAGTTTCATCTTTAAACAAGTTTGTTCTGTTAGCACTTGATGGTGCTAATTTAGCGCTAGCACAAGCCCATAACGGTGCTCCAGCTGCGCTGTCTGCTGCTGTCCAACTTGACATATTATTCTCTCCCTTTGTTAATTGTTAAGGTACTCAATTGTTGATATATACGGATATTTATATATTTTGATTGTTCGTAATGTAATTATTATGTAAAATACTAGATTTTTTGTTCATTCTAATAGACTCTATTTCTTTATACCATCTATCCATCAATTCAATACTTTGTTTTTGAGTAATAAATTTCCTAGATTTATATTCATAACCTAGTTGAAACATCCAGGTATACCAACTTTCAGTTACAAAAAAATCATTTACTATACTGGTTGTTTCTAATGGTTTGTTTTCATTTAATAGATAACCTTTAAATAAATCTAATAACTTATTTTCACCAGTATTATAAGCTTTTACATAGTTCCAGAATTTAGATGATCTTTCTACTTTTGTATAGTGCATATTAATGAAATCAATACAATTTTCAAAAAAATCGCTCATTATACTATTGTAATCTGATACGGACTTTGATGTATAATTGCCTTTTTGAATTTGACCATACAGTTGGCAAATACCCTCCATAATTAAACCTATACCTGTACTTTCTAAAGGTTCAATAAATCCAGCAGATAGTCCTATTGATACTGTATTACCTTCCCATATGTTTTGTTTATAGTAAGGTGTCCAATCTAATACTTTTAAATTTTCTTCCCATATTTCTTTATCTACTTTATGATTTTTCCAAAATGATTTAAAATATTCTTTTGCCTCTTCAGGATCAGTTACGCTTCTATTAAATACAAGACCAGACCCTATTCTTTTTTGTGTAGGTATAATCCATATCCAACCGTGTTCTACTGCTTGACTGATAACATAAGGTTTTAATTCTTCTTCTCTATTTAAATAAGGTATTCTACCTGCTATAGCAGTATCACAGAATAATCTATTTTTTAAATTTACTTTTAAAGGTATGTGTTTTAAAATATTTCTCCAACCTGTACAATCAATAAACAAGTTAGCTGTTAAAATTTCTCCTGATTTTAAAGTAATAGAATTTACAATTTCATCCGTTCTATGTACATCAACAACCTCAGATTTAATAAAATTTACTTTACCTTTTAAATGTTCTTGTAACATTACAGTTAATTGGCTAGCGTCAACGTGATAAGCATACCTATCTAATTCATCTGTATCAATATGATTTTTCATACTAATATCATATAAAGGTGCCATATCTTTTATATCATAATCGTAATTGTGTGTGTACAGATCAAACAAGTTAATGTCTTTAAAAATTTTTGGATTATTCCAAAAACCGTGCCAAACATCTGTACCTTCTTTTTGCCAATTTTTAAATAAAATACCTGATTTATAACTTGCGTTAATTTTATTAAACCAATCTTTTCTTTCTAAACCACAACATTTCAAAAAAGGACCAAAATTTAAAATAGTTCCTTCACCTACTCCAACAGGTTGGCCTATTTCTTTATCTATGATTGTGATTTGAGTATTTTTTAAATTATAATTTAAATAAGCTGCTGAAAGCCAGGCTGAAGTTCCACCACCTACTATAATAATCTTATCAACTTTTTTCATAATAATATATATAAGATTAATTAAAGCCTAATTTTTTTAGTTCATTAATAGTATTTGATGTTGAGGTATGATTTATTCCGATACCCCCTCTTTGTGTGAATTGTGTAGTATTTTTAATATAGTCGTCTATTAATATAGCAGGTTGACCTACTACTGTAGCAAAGTTTTGTTTCTGTATTCTTTTAACTAAATTAATTCTAGCTGATGTAACACCTAAATTTGTTCTAGCCCAATGTGCTTTTCCTGGTATACAATTTGGGTCAAATGTTTCTTCAACATATGCTGATAAAATATGTGGGTTATATTTCTTTATAAAGTTCCACAGTTGTTGACCGCCAGGCATCCAAGGTAGTGTATGCCAAAATTTAGGAGTGTTTTTGATTGGATCCCACTTTTCAGATTTTGAACCATAAGACCATTGAGTTATATTTTTGCCTATAACTTTTTCAACGCCTTTTGCAAAATCGCAAAGGACTCCATCCATATCACAATATATTCTTGGTAGGTTATTCATAGTGTTTTTGTAGTTATATAATATCAGATTTCCTTAAAAAGTCAAGCCCTATAGTGTCGCAGCTAAAAGAGAACAAAACAAGAAAAAACTATTGTTTATTTGTTGTATAACCTGCCAATGAATCTGTCTTTGGTTCTACATCAATATCAGTTACAGGTTTATCCGTCATAGTTTTTTTCATATTTTTTGCTATATCAGCTTCTTTTTTCATTTCTTTATATGACTTATATGATTTGCCTTCGTAACCTTCTTTTTTTTGATCTTTCTCTATTGACTTAGCAATGTCGTGTGCTTTTGTAATAGTAGATTTTTTTAAAGGTGGTTTATCACCTGTTGATTTCATAGCCGCTGCCATACCTACTGCATAAGGATTATCAACAGCTTCTTTATTCATTTCTTTTTTCTTTTCGTCTGAACTATGACCAAAAGATTTGTGTACAATTTTATCTAATGATTTATGAAACTTATCAATTTCTTTATCAGTTGCACCTTCATTTTTTGCTTTGTACTTAGAATCTATTTTATTAAAAAATGCTTTCTTTTCTGCGTCTGACATTTGAGAAATAGCTTTTCCAGCTTTTTCTAATTCTTTTTTAAACATTTGTTGATATTCAGTTTCTTCAGTAACAACTTTTGTTACAGCAGCTTCTAATGAAGTATCTCTTGTGTTTAAATATCTGTTTACTGGTTGTTTAATTTTAATTTCTTCTTTTTTAAATGTGATATTTTGTTCAACTGTTTTTACAGCTGCGTCTTCAATTGATCCATCTCTTGTATTTAAATATTTTGTCATTGTTATTAACTCCCTTTAACTTTTTTTGCTAAATCACTATCTGCACCACCCCAGGTACCAGACGATTTAGTTACAAATGAATTTACTCTAGCAAGTGCCCATTGTACTTGTGTAGCACCAGGTCGGTGTCCACCTCTCCAGGCTGCCATACCTCTATCGTAAACTTGTTTTAGTATGCTATAAGGCATACCTGATTTTTCTGCTTTACTTTTTACAGCAGCAATTTGTTCAACAATTGCTTTTGCACCTTCAAATTTACCAGTCTTTCTATATAATTTATTTTTGGCAATAGTAGTTACAAATGGTATATTTGCTGTTACTAGTTGTTTTAATTGTGATACATCTAATCTATCTAAATGTTTTGAAAGAGCATTTGCTTTTTCTGGTGATATAGTTTTACCTTTTAAATCAGCATATGATTTTTGCAAATCTTTAATCATTGAAGAAGTAAACTCATCTAATTGTGTTTCTTCGACAAGCTTGATGTCTTCTGGTTTACATTGTATATTGTTACCATCATCCATTTTAACAGTGTAGTATGCACCAGTTTCAGGTGTATCAACTCTTACTATTTGACCTTGTTTGCCTTTTACCATTACGTGAGAGTTTACTTTATAGTGTGATTCACCTAATATACTTTTAACTCTACTAATTGGCATTTTTAATCTTTTTGCAATCTTGTCAACACTTTCGCCTTCTTTGTTTGCTTTAAAAATATCTTTAATACTTTTTTCTTCTAAATCAACATCTTCTATCAAATCAGATAAAACATTTATTTTAGCTACTTTAATTGCTAATTGAGTAGGTATGTCCATTTTTTTAATCATATCTTTTACACCTTGCGTTACATCTTTTGGTGTTTTCTTTGCCCATACTTTTTTAATGTTTTGTATTTGACTGTCTGACATTCTACCCATTAAACCATATGATTCAGCTTCATCTAATTTAACTTCTTCTTTTTTCATTTTATCTCTTAGATGTTTGTATGCAATACCCACTTGTAATAATGGTTCTCCTGTTTCAGGATTTACTAATCTTTCAGTTTCTTTTTTAGCTTGTTTTGCTTTTTCTGTTTCTGCTTTTACTTTTAAAGCCTGAATTTGATCGTCTTTTTTTTCAATTTCTGCTTTTAATTTTTCTTTATCATCACCTTCTTCTTTTTTAATATTTTTTTCACCTTCCGATCTTTTGTCAGGATCAATAGCAGGTGTTTTTTCTTCAACCATTTCTGCAAATTTAATACCAGGTTTTAACTCGTCCATAGTAATTTTAATTTCTTTTACACCATCTTTTTTTAATTGTGCCATTTTATCTTCAGCAGCTTTATGTGTTTTAAATGGTATAGCAAATCTTTTTTTATTTAAAGGGTCTGTAAATCTTACAGTATGTGACATTGCCTCTTCTAAATCTTTGCCTGTTGGATTAGTAGGACTAGGTCTGCCTTCAACATCTTCATTTGCTCTTTTTAAAGCATTTTTTACATCTGGATGATTTGATAAACCTTTTGCAAGTTTTTCAATTGCTTTAACAGCACCATCATAATTACCACCTTTGTATCTAGGATCGTTTAATATGCCGTATGCTTGTTTAATTTGTTGTTGTGTGTACTCTAAAATTGTTTCTTCGTTTGCCATATCTGGATTGTATTCCATATAATCTGCAACTGAATTAATATAGTCTTTTGCTTTTGTAATTTTAGATTGCACCCAAGCTTCTAGTGGATTGCCCTCGTCTGATTTACCTTGTAACATAGAGGATAGTTTCATTGCTTTATCAGCGATAGCTTCTAACTCACCTCTCGCCATTGAAATTTCGTGGTCTTTTTCTTGTTCTAATAGTTTATTTGCTTCTTGCTCTTTTAACATAGCATTCTTCACAACATCTCTATAAGCTTCTGTAAATACTTTTTTATAACTCATTTTATTCCTCTATTATTTCTAATTCTAGTTTACCTTTTCCTTTGTGTATTCTATGAAAAGTTTCCTTTGTAATAAAATACTTTTTACCATTTATTAAATCAATTGGCAACTGATTATCATATTGTAACTTCCAATCATTGCCGTTTAACACTTTAATAGTTCTACTTTTTCTATCTCTATGCCAAACTAATTCATCATTATCAACTTTATCATCAAACGTTCTAACAAAACTATTGTCGAACAAATTTAATTGGTCTGAGTATGGTTTACCAATAGAAGTTTCCACCACCACTCATTCCTAAACTTTTTGCATATCTCGGCAAATTACAAGCCCAATATGCGGCTTTTGTTTTATCTTTTTGCTGGTCACATCTGTGCCTAGCTGCAAAAGATTTTCTAGCCTCAGGATTATTTAACTTAACTGATAATCCTGTCGTATCGCCCCAAGTGACTTTTTTAATCTTATCACCATCACGGACAAATACATAAAACTTTTTAGGTCCACCTCTTTTTGGTTTATTCAACGGTGGATTTTTTTCATCTTCTTCTTGTATTGGACAGTCTAGTGGTACTTTTTGTCCTTCGTACTCATCAAACTCACCAATATCAGTTTCCAATAATATCTTATCCCATTCTGTTAAATCAACAAGAGCGCCTTCTTTATATAACTCTCTTGCTTCTCTAAACAACCTGTAAAATTCTTCACTATGTACTCTATAGATATTTTCAGCAAATGGTATATTATTTTCTACGTGATAATGTACACTTTTACTTATTTTATCTTTATATTCACTAAATTTTAACATAATCTTTAAACGATAACATTTTAGCTTTTACTTCATCAATCTTAGATTGATAGTTTTCGCCATATCGTTCCCTATATTTATGTATTGTTTCACCTGCAGCTGCCCATTCCTCTATATCTTTTTGAGTAATTTCTTCATTACCTGGATGTAGTTCTTTCTTCTTTTTTTCGTCATCTGCTTGACTTCCTACAGGTTTTGGTTTTGCGTCTGGTGTTTCACCAGGTGTAATTTCTTTTGTATGATTAGCCCAATCAGCGCCAATTTCATATGCTTCAGGTACACAATTTGGTACCTGTTTTCCATTCTTATTTTTCATTCCGACTTGTTTATAACCTTTCCAACAAGCATCCGCTAAATCAACTTTTAATTCACCAAACATCTTTTTAAACTTTTGAGTATGTTTACTAGGTTTAGTTTTTGTGTCTTTATCTCCAGGAGCTGGTGTATTTACATTTTTAGTTGTATCTGTATTTCTAAAATGTGCAGCTCTTTTTTCTTTTTCTGATTTAGACAAATCTTTGTAATATTTTTTAGGCTGTGTGCCTTTTTGTTTTTTAACATCTCTATCTTGTGGTAAACTATCTGTATGGCCATCATCTTTTTTCTCAGATACAGCCTTAAAGCCATAATCAATATCTAAATTATATTCTCTTAATGCTACTTCTTTATCAGAAGCTTTTGGAATACAATCCCATATCCAAGCTTTATGTAAGTTACCATTTGTATCTTCTACGACAATATAGTTGGTACTTTTTCTAACTACAGTACCTTCAACATTTTCTTTAACATAATCTACTTTGTCGCCTATATTAAAGATAATTTCTCTAATATATAAATCTCTAATTTGTTGTTGTTCAAATTGTTCTAAGCTAGCAATTGGTTGTGCTTTTTGATCGTAGGCATAACTAGCTGCCAATCTCATACCTTTTCTAACTTGTTTCATAATATCGTCTGCGTTCACACCTCTAGGCAATCCTTGTTTAAAACTATTTAAATCACCTTTGGCAGCTGCAGCTCTCATTTTACTAGCACTCATACCTGTAGCTCCTTCAGCGTCTGGATCTCTTTCGCCAGCAGACACCACTTCTATTTTATCAAAGTTATAGTAACCGTGTCTATTTCTTTGATCGTTATATTTTTTTAATATTGTTTCAAATTCTCTAACTCTATCTGAACCTGCAACCATTTTAATTTCTCTAAAACCTTTGTTATATAAATCAGTTGC
>Ga0208019_1001814_pt1 | contig 11121 bp, 13 predicted proteins | sample CB_VirMetaG_5_FD_184540 | JGI IMG/M metagenome (GOLD analysis project Ga0208019, IMG submission 184540) | Freshwater to marine saline gradient viral communities from Chesapeake Bay - CB_1508_1D Viral MetaG (SPAdes) (version 4) | ecosystem: Environmental > Aquatic > Marine > Coastal | place: USA... | reverse complement strand
AACTACAACTGCTGCTAACTTCGTAACATCTCACGCTGCTACTATCTTAGCTAGAGAAGGGAAATTAGTTGTTACTTCTAGTGGTGCTGATGTTATTATTACTGCTGGTGTTGCAGGAATGGCTCAACAAGACCCAACTGTTGCTAACGTATCAGGAGATTTAGCTGGTTCTAACGCTAACACTACTGCTAATGTTGCTAACACTACTTTAAAGACTGATGCTTCTTTAACAGCTTTCAAAGCGTTATGGTCTAAAATGCCTAACACTTTAAGAAAGTTATTCAAGTTGGAAGGTAAAATTATGGTTACTTCTTCTGTTGCTGATAACTACACTGACACTATCGAAGCATTGAATGGTTCTGATGCTGCTTACTTCACTTTAAGAGATGGAGAAAAGAAAATGGCTTTCAGAGGTGTTCCAATTATCGAGAGAGAAGAGTGGGATGAGCATATCGAAAACGATTTCGGTTCAGTAAGACCTCACAGAATCTTATTCACTATTCCTAGAAACTTAGTTGTAGGAACAGATGGTATTTCTGACGATACTAAGATTGAATCTTGGTATGAGAAGAAAGATCAAGTAAGATATGTAAGAGTGAATACAAGGCTGGTACACAATACGTTCACGAGGATTATATAGTTGCTGCTTACTAGTATATTCTTTCATTTTCTTGGAGGGTGGTTTGACTGCCCTCCTACTTTAATTTTAACAATATAAATAATATAATATTATGGCTTTAGCTGCTGGATTATCAAAAGACTGTAATGCTAACTCAGGAGGTGTTAAAAGGATTGCAATAGCGAACGCTGCGGACGTAGCTTCTGTTGCATATACTTCTAACGTTGCTGCCGTTACTATGGGTACTGCAAAAGTATTCTACGAGTTTGAGTTTGAGCAAGATACAGCTGAGTGGAGAGAGAACGGTGAATTAATCAACGGTTCTTTAAAGTACACTCAGGAATTAGAGTTCTTCATTAGAAAGAACAACGACACTAACAGAACTGCATTAGCAGAATTAGGAAACAACTGTGGGTATGTTGTGTTAATGGAAGACATGAATGGAACTGTTTACATTTTAGGGCATTCTGATGCTTTAGGTGCTGAAAGACCTATGAAGTTGTCTGCTGACGCAACTTCAACAGGAAAAGAACTAACTGACTTAGCTGGTTCTACAATGACTTTAACTGCAATGACAACTGCAAAGGCGCATACTTGTTCTGATGCAATTGATGACTTAATTTAACCATTTAGGGGAGGGTTTAAACTCCCCTTATTTCTTTTAAAAAATAACTAATATGGCGCAATATAAGATCAAAAAGGGACATGAATTAGATTCTACTTGGATTGGCAGAAAGAAATACGTTTTAGCCGAGTGTAGTCAAGGAGATTTATCTATGTTGTATAGTTTAGGAAACGCTTCCATTGAAGTAATAGAGCCTAAAAAAGAATCTAAGAAAGTAAAAGAAGAAGAATCGCCTAAAGATGGAGAATAGCCAACTAGATAATAATCCTACTAATATTGAGTCGTTTTCATCTAGTGTTATTACAACATCTAGTGCTTCGACTATTAAAGAAGAATCTAAGGTAGATCACAACCCTAGAGACTACGTTGCATTTGGTAACGACAATCTATTTCCACAAGGATTAGCTATATTAAATAGGAGGGCAGTAACTCATAGAAGTATCTTAGAGAACAAAACTACTTATTCTCTTGGTAGAGGATTTATAACAGAAGGTAATGCTGAGTTAGAATCTTTTATTAAGAAAGTAAATAACAATAGAGAGTCTTTAAGAAAAGTCTTAAAAAAGATATTTAAAGATTGGTATTCGTTTGGTAATGCCTACTTAGAAGTTGTAATCGCTGGTAATTCTGTTCAGTTTTACCATCACGATGCTACAAAAGTAAGAATACATAAGAATAGAACTCATGTAATTATACACCCAGATTGGAGACAATATGAAGGTAAAAAGAAGTATGCAAAGGTTTTACCTTTATATCCTGAGTTCGAGAAAATTGATGGCTATAAAAGAGCTATATTTCACTTTAAGCAATACGAACCTGAGTTCTCTGATTATGGAATTCCTTCGTGGGTTGCTGCCTTAGATGCTGCTGGTATTGCTTATAAGACTAATAGATGGAACTTATCAAGACTAGAGAATGGGTTTAGTGTTAGCGGTGTTTTAGAGGTTGTTGGAGATATTGGTGTAGATAAAGCAGATAAGCTTAAAAAAGACTTAAAAGAAAGACATCAAGGTGAAGATAACGCTGGTGATATATTATTGATTACTAAACAGTTTGGAGAAGCTGGTTCTGGAACATCATTTACTCCATTAATTCAAACTTCTGATGGTGAATGGATAAACTTGCATGAACAGTCTGAATCTGAATTAGTTGTTGCTCATAACTGGTTTAGATCATTGAGTGGTATTTCTGATTCAACAGGATTTGACACTAAACGTATTAGGAATGAGTATCAAGTAGCAAAGAATACTGTTATTGGTGAGAATCAAGATGCTATCTTATCTGAAATAAAATATTTAATAGAGGAACATAGTAATATAGATTCAGATGCTTTAGAATTTAGAAATGAAAGTCCTGTTTCTTTGATAGATTTAATAGATGTAAATTCTATTGTAACTGTTGATGAAGCTAGAGAAAACAGTTTAGGATTAGCTAAGTATCACGATGCTGAAAAGGGTGCTAAATTAATAGCTGAAATTAGAGAAGAATCAATGTTGAGAGGTCAGCAAAAAGATACTCCTGAAACACAAAAAGATGGCGATACAGATAACTAATAACAAAAGAACGATAGACTTAATATACTCGGGCAATTCAGATAAGTACTCTATACAGAAAGAGAACATTACTTTAGAAAAAAGCTCTGATTATGTTGTTATAGTTGATTCTGGTAGAGTCCCTGCAAAAGAGTATAAAATATTATATACAGATGTAATACCTTTACCTGCTAGTGCAGATGAATTTTACACTACTTTATTATCTTATGTAAATAGCAAAGGAGCAAACAGTTCAACTATAGTTACTCAAGCAGTAACAACAGTAAATGTTGAGGTTTTAGCTGCTAACGAAGGTACTGTAGGTGCTAGTTTTGTTAATTTATCTAATAAAGATGCTTATATTTTATTAGGTAGTGGCACTGCTTCTGCAACAAATTATACTGTTAAATTAGTTTCTAATGATGGTGCTGTGTATGAAATGCCTTATAATTATTCAGGTGCTGTTAATGTAGTATTTTCTAATACAGGTACAGGCAATTTAGTAATTACAAAATTTAGTTATGCCTTTATTTAATCAAACAACAGATGGAAAGTTAGGAGAATCAGGATATGCCCATACAGGTGCGTTTGCTGGTAAGCCTTTATCTAATAATTTTGTTTGGGAATCTGGAACAGGTATAGAGTATAATGCTGCTGATGTAGCTTCAGAAAGGTACAAAGTATTTTCATTAGACAACGATGTACACAACTCTGTTGATAATCCTTATTGGTCAACTCCTGACGTGTCAAGTTCATCTAATGTAGATTTGTTTAACGGATATGCTTTACCTGATGGAGTAACTTCTTTATTAGATTATACATTTGATTTTGACACTGAGTATCCCTCTTCTACAGGAACAGGTTTTGAAGGTTCTACAGGTAGAATTAGACTAAACGACTGTAAATACGGAGACCAATTAAGAGTAAGATTTGACTTTAATGTAATACCACAAATATCTAACACTACTATAGAACCTGCACTTTGGTATTCTAATAGAAATGATAACGATGATATTACTTTTACTTTTCCTTTGACTTCTTCTCCTGTTTTTTATGGGACAGGAACTGTGGGAAACACTTATTTAAACAGGGTAGATATTTCTGCTTGGATTATATCAAACGAAGATGTTAATGCCTTAACTCTTCCAGCAATTAAATCAGACAACCCTGTAATTATTCAACCACTAGGAATGTTAGTAACAATATTAAGGTGATATGGCTATAAAGATAAAAAGAAATGAAGCAGGTAACTGTATAACTTTTGAAGGCTCGTCTAACCCTGTCTATTGGAACTCTTGCTTGTCTAGTGAGGTGGATTCTGTAAATACTAACGCTATTAACGTAATTAACGATATTAGAACAGCTCAAAATGGTTCTAATTTTTATGAGTTTTACAGAATACCTTATACAGATTTTTTAGATGCTGATGGCAACCCTTTTGCAAGTCCATCAGACTGTGTGAATTATATAAACCAAGAAGCAAATGTTTTAGAAGCTACTTTAGCTGGTTTTCTTAATTTAGAGAACGTATCAGGTTCAAGTGATAAAGTTGACCTAACAAGTGTTACGAGTCAAGAAAAGATAGGCGGAGGGATTAAATTTACTGCTGGTAGTAATATCCAATGTGGGCAACCAGTATTTTATAATTATAGTTCTACAGGTGTAGTTACAGCAGTATCGGCTGGTACTTTACCATTACAACACGATTACATAGGAATAGCTTTAAAAACAGTTACAACAGGTCAATCAGTAAACGTACTAACAAAAGGTTTAGTAACAGCAAGAAGAGATACAACTTACTTAACTTCATCAGAAACTGTAATCCTAAACAATATATCGAACAACACTACAAGGAACTTAACTAACTCTACAACTTTTGTTGATAGTGGAGCTACAGGTGGGGATTATACAAGTAACGAAAATTATAGTATAACTTTTGATGCACAAGAAGGCTATACAGTAGATATGATAGTTAATGATTTTCAGTTTGAACATTCAACTTATAGAATGTATGATAGGTTAGGCATTCAAGGTTCTAATGATGGAGTTAATTTTAATAATTTAAGTGTACAATGGTTGCAAAAATCAACTACTTCTACACCTACATGGAGTGATAGTTTTTTTGGTAGCAATACTTGGGATAGTACAGGTGCTGATAATGGATATATTTTACCTAAAGATACAGCTCGAGCAATTTTATTATCAAGTGGTACGTTCCCTGTAACAGTTAATACAAGTTATAGATACATAAGATTTTATTTTAGGTCAGATAGTAGTGTTAATGATGATGGGTGGAATATTACCTTACAACCTAACACACCTTATCCTTCAAACGTAGAATCAGTTGCAGAGGGAACTACATTATATTTAGATAGTACAGATTTCACAAAAGTAACCACAGACGATACATCTCAAATAGTTGTAGGTTATTGTGCATATAATAAAGCAGAAAATGATAGTATATTTATAAGAGTTTGATAATATAAAAATGGAAGAGATATTAAAAACATTAGCTGAGAATATAGAAGGTAGTATAGTTAGTTCTATACTACTCTTTTCTATTGCATTTATTTATATATTCAGAAAGAATATACCTCAATGGGTAAATATTATAATCAAAGGTAAGAAAGAAGAAAAGCATATTAATAACCTAAAAGACCATGATATTTTCACTACCTGTTCTAGAGTAAAGACAGAAGTACACTTAATGAAGTTCTATACAGATGGAGAGTACGATGCTACTAAGACTAGAATGTGTGGTGATTTTGCTAGACACAAAGTAGAAGTTTGTAGCAAGAGAATAGAAGGGTTTATATCTAATGATTTATTAAAATTAAGTACAGATGCTCTAAAGAAATTAATCTTTGCTTTACAGACCGCTATGCACGAAGAATATGTAGCTAAGATTAAAGCAGACTGGCTTTCAAAAGGGATTCCTAAAGAGGATGTAGATTATGTTATTATGTTGTTTGAAAAATTCAGATATGACGTTATAATGAGTTTTGAGAATCGTATCAATTCTATTTTTGGAAGCACCTATCATAAAGACAACTTTGATAGAGTTTTAGCCGTATTAGAAATGTGGTCTATGGGTATAGATTTATTACCTAAAGATATGCTTACTACGTTTGAAACTTTGAATGGTAAATTTAAAAAAATAAAATATTAATATAATATGCAATTCGTTACAGCACAACAAGTTATAAATAACGCCTTTACTAACACGAACACAGACACTAATTTAATTAAGACTACTCAAATAGAGCAGACTCAATTGAATCATATAAAACCAATATTAACAGAAGATTTATACGATCTTATTGTAACTGAAAATAACGCAAGTTCTTTAAGTGCTGTGAATCAAACTATTTTTGATACTTATATAGTTCCAGCAATGTATTGGTTTGTAAAGTATGACGTTTTATTAGATGCAACAGTAAAATCTAACTCAAAAGGAGTTACTAGAGCTTTTGGTGACTTTGCTTCTAATGGAGACAACAACGACATTTCTAACGTAATGCAACAGGCGTTAGAGAAGGGCGTAAGAATAATGGAGAGTATGACTGATTATATTGAAGATAACAGTTCTAGTTATCCTACTTATGATTCAGGGTCTAATCCATTGAATGAAACAACTATCAGAAACGGAATAATATTATAATATGTCTAGTAATCAACATCGTAATTTAACAGGAAGTGCATTACATAATCCTAAAGGGTTTGATTCTGCGGATGGAAGCACATATTTAACTAAAGATAGTAATGGAAGTATATATTTTGCTAAAGTTTTAAGACTGCCTAATGCTTTAAATGTTGTTTCTGGTCAATCAGCACCTCCTACAGAGGTTTCTGGTGACGTTTACTTAATAGACACAACAGGAACGGCTTACGATATAGATACAATTACTTGGCAATCTGGAAATACTATTAGATATACATTTAATGGTTCTCCTGATTTAAGTGCTATTGCTGCTGATGATTATTTCGTAACTAGTGGAAACACAAACTCTTCAAACGATGGTGTTTTTGTTATTAGTGACGTTAATGATGGGTCTGATTACATAGAGATAACTAATGTTAATAGAGATGATAATACAGACGATGAAGCAACTGATGCTATTGGTACTGGATATTATACTTTAGCAGAATGGGATGGTGTTCAAAAAAACTCTCATGCTAGGTTCGATGGTAATGATTGGGTTATATTATCTCCTAATAATGGTGACACTTGTTTTGATGAAACTAGTGCAGAATTGTTAATATTCAATGGTACTACTTGGAATGATTTTTTAGCTTCTTCTGGGGATGTATCTCAAAGCGGAACTTCTTCTGATAACCAAATAGCTGTATTTACTGCTGATAAAACAATAGAAGGTAATTCTGATTTTACTTTTGATTCTACATTAAATACTTTTAATATAAATCAATTTGGAACAGGGAGTTTAAATGTAAGTTTAGGAATCGCTAAAATGCAGATGGATTCAAATCCTAGTACTTGGCAGTCTTACACTCATGATTCTACTACAAACACTTCTTTATTAGAGTTAATTAGATCAAGAGGTACTGCTGCTTCTCCTAGTGCTGTTCAAAGTGGTGATGCTTTGGGTAGAGCGAACTTTAAAGGTTATAACACATCTTCTTATATTGTTGGTGGATTGATGGAGTTTAACGCTACCGAAACATGGTCGGGTTCGGCTCAAGGAACTGAATTTAAAGTTCAAACAATATTAACTGGAGCAACTAGTTTAGCGGATAGAATTGTAGTAGATGGTTCAGGAGATATTACATTAGGTAATTACAAATTTGATGGCGATCAAACGGTAGGGTTAGGTCAAGATGATTATGTTCTTACTTATGATCATGGAACTGGATTAATTAGCTTAGAAGCTGGTGGTGGTGGTGGTAGTGTTTGGACTGATAACGGCGGTGGACATATTGAATACTCTGCAACAGATACTGTTGTTGAAATAACTGATGGTACAGCAAACACTTTCGGAACGGCTTCATTAAGGTCAAACGGTAACTTATTAGTGGGTAACGGAAATACGTTTGGTGGCACTACAACTAATATATCAGGGTTAGCGGTTATAGGTGATAGTAATATCGTAGGTGCTTCTACGGGAGCATCTATTGGTAATGGTTTGGTGTTTGGTGGTTCAAATACAATTCCTCAATTAGTCAACGGGTCTATTTTTGGTGCTAACAACACGATAACGGGAGGAGCAGGTAGTTTAGTGTTTATGATGGGTAATTCCCATACAACGGATTCTATTACAACAGTTCTTATAGGTGATAATAACGAAACTAAGGCTAATGATACGGTTGTTGTGGGGCATGATTTGATAGCTAGAACATCCGAGCAGATGGTCTTTGGTACAAGAATAGATTTACCTACTGCTTCTTATTTGGCAGGAACTTATTTAGGGCATGGTAACGCTTCTAACTCTCAGCCACTACTAGGAATAGTAAGACCAGCTACTCAGACTGGAAAAAACGTAGGGAATATTGGTATTGGCTTTGGTGCATCAACATTATACATTACTGGTAAAAATAATGCAGGAGATGGTATATTATATATAGGAAATCTTGTAAACCAAGCAACAGAGCCTACTGTTACTGTTCAGGATTCCGTAGGTTTATGGGCAAAAGATAGGTCAGGCGGAGGTACAGCAGGGTTAAAAATGCAGGTAGAGGATGGTACTAATCATTTCTTAGGAGATTTCTCTGTTATTGGTGGTGACCAAACAGTTGCTAATGCTAATAAAACTTTAACTATAGCTGGTACTGGAACTGGTTCAGGCACATCATCTTTATTATGTGAAGATAGTGGAGGAATTGCTAATTTTGAAGTAAGAGATGATGGAGTAATTATAATGGCTAGTCTTCCTACATCTAGTGCAGGGCTACCTACGGGAGCATTATGGAACAATTCAGGAGTTTTAAATATAGTATAATGGCAATAAATAACACAAACACAGTAAGCACATTAGCAGGAGTAGATGTTACCTCTGCTTACATTAGATTAGAATTTAAGTTATTACCTAATGGTAGAGCATCAATTAAATATTTCGTTTATCCTTCTAAAGCTGAATATACAGCAGGGTCTTCTCCAATTAATGGAGTATATGACGAGATTTATAATAGATTCTTAACTGATGTTCTATTACCTAATGAAGTAACTATTGATAATTTACATGATTTAGCTATTTCAGAGTTAGTAGCTAGAGGAATGGATAATTCTAAATTGGCTAAGACAGATTTAATATAATGAAAGTAAGCAAGAATTTTTACGTTCATGAGTTAGTAGATGAGGGAACTTATGAGAAGTTTGGAGATTCTTCTATCTGGTTTTTAGATCCTAAAGCATTTCCTATATTACAACACTTTAGAGATAGATTTGGTTCTACTACAGTTAATAACTGGAAATCTGGAGGGAGTTTAAATTATAGAGGATTTAGACCTATTCATTGTGCAATAGGTGGAACTTATAGCCAGCATAGATTTGGAAGAGGATTTGATATAACGTGTAAAGATGCTACTCCTGATGAAGTAAGATATGATATAATGAAGAATGAAAAAGCCTATTTAGAGTTAGGATTAACTACCATAGAGGATGGTGTTTATGCTCCTACTTGGGTTCATTTTGATATTAGAACAACTGGATTAGATAAGATTAAAATAGTAAAACCATAGATATGAAGATTGTAATGTTAATAGAAGCGGGTTTAAAACTTGCTAAGAGGTTTGGTATCGGTGTTTCTGATATTAAACATTTACACAAAGCGTTCAAAAAGAACAAGTTAGAAGAAAATGACACTCCTGCTGGTCAATATGACTATGCTAGGCTTACAGGGTTTATTACATTCGCTGTTGCTTTAGTGTCTGGAATATTCTACGCTTTCGGGAAAATTGATGAAGAAGTTTACAACAAGTTACTAGATGTTTTAAATAATATTTAGTAATTTGTGTATATGAGTAAGTGGCATCAATATGATAGTTTTATCCTAAGTAACTTAGGGTTAACTAATGGGAAATTAGCAAGGGCAATTATTTCTGAATACAACTTAGAAGACTCTGACTTTAACGCTATTAAGAGTTATGTTAGACGTTGCAAGAAAAGACAAGACAACTCATCTATTGAGGAATTTTGTGAAGCAAAAGGAATTCCTAGAGAAAAAGTTAGTGGATATTGGTTTAAAGGTGAATACAATGGACATAATATGTCTGTTAGGGTAACTGAGGATGAAGATTCAGGTATTACTTTAGAAGATGTAGAAGACACTGTTAGAAGCGTTTTAAGCGATTATAAGCCTATCAATGTAGTATCTAATGAAATAGCATTTGAAAGTGCCTTAAAAGTCGTTATTTCTGATGCACACGTAGGTTTAGATCCTAATTCTGATGATGAATCCATGTTTGGATATGAATATAACAAAGATATATTTTTTGAAAACTTAGACAAGGTTTATGATCAAGTAATAAAGCAATACAAGGATTATGGTACTTTTGAGCTTCTGATATTAGAAGATTTAGGTGATTTAGCAGATGGATGGAATGGATATACTACTAGAGGTGGTCATAAATTACCTCAGAACATGAATAACAAAGATGTTTTTGACACTTGTGTTGAAGGTAGATTCAATCTTATTAGACGTATTGTAGAATCTGGAGTAGCCAAAAAATACATAATACGATCTGTTACTAACGACAATCACTCAGGAGATTTCTCTTGGATGATTCATAGAACTGTTGAGAAGATGACAGACCTTTGTTTTGAGGGTAATGTAAAAACAGAGATACTCAATAAATTCATGGAGCATTTCTATTGGGGTGACCATTGTTTCTTAGTTACTCATGGGAAATCTAAGTTACACATGAAGCATGGTATGCCTTTTTATTTGAATGATAAAACAGTTAATTGGATTAATAACTATATTGACCACCATGAAATTAAGGCTAAGCATATTCATGTTTGCAAGGGAGATTTACATAGGGTTGCTTACGAAAGAACTGTTAAGTTTGATTACACAAATTATATGAGTTTTGCACCAGCAAGTGGATGGCAACAAGAGAACTTCTCTACATCGTACTCAGGATTCTCTTTAGAGATTATACCTAAGTGGAGTAATGAAATAGAAAGGAAGAATATATATTTTGATTTAAAGAAGAAACGATAATGAATTTTTTAGAAAGAAGAAGAATCGCTAATAAGAAGTACTACAAGACTTTCAATGGGTTTTTAGTGGGGAAATACAACAACATGAGATGGCTTACTCACTCTGAAAACAGCAGTCTTGGGAGCTTGTCAAGATTTAATAAAGTGCAGTAAACTGCATTTTTAAGCG
>Ga0208019_1001813_pt1 | contig 11121 bp, 18 predicted proteins | sample CB_VirMetaG_5_FD_184540 | JGI IMG/M metagenome (GOLD analysis project Ga0208019, IMG submission 184540) | Freshwater to marine saline gradient viral communities from Chesapeake Bay - CB_1508_1D Viral MetaG (SPAdes) (version 4) | ecosystem: Environmental > Aquatic > Marine > Coastal | place: USA... | reverse complement strand
TATAGCAATTAATTGTTAATAACTATTCGTCTTGATTGGGAGTCACGTTGCTTTCTATATTCAGCATACTTCTTCCTATCATTAGGATTAGTCATATCTAAATCACTCAAATTTAAAGGTTTATTGAGTTCTGTCCTATCCACATTTGACACTGAGCCTGAGCCACTTGGAGTAGCACTAACAAAGTGCGGGTTCTGTGTTAAAAACTCTTGCACCAACTCGTCAGTCGTTAAGAGTTCCCCATTTGAATTATAGCGTGGTAATCCTTTTGAATCAAGTATTTCTACATTACCACTTTCATTTAGTTTAATTTGTGGCTGTAAAAGACTTACAACTTGGTCTGAATTAATAGCTTTATGTTTAGATGCAGAAGATAATAATGACTTGTTTATCTTAATATCTTTTAATTGACTCTCTAAGTTAGCTCTTTCTTTTTGCCATTCTTGAGTTTTATTTTTTAAGATTTCTTCAAATTCACCTTTTTGAATTTTTTGTTTTTCCTCTAATTCTTTTTGTGTTTTAACAGCATTAACAGCTATGTCTAAATCTTCTACGCCTAATTGTTTGTAAACTTGGCTTCTTTCTTGTGCTAATCTTTTTCTTATCATTTCTGCAACTTGGTCTTGTGAATATTTTTTATCATTGACCTTTTGCTGTTCTTCAGTTGTAACTTGCGGTTCTTCAACTGTTTGCTCTAATTTGTTTTCTTCCATTTCAGTCTCCTATATATCCCAATCTGGGTTGGTGGGAATCCAAGTATGTCGGCATCTATATCCACCTCGAACGATAAAAGGGTCACCAGTAGATTTACCTGCCCATCCTTGATTATTCCAAATATCCCGAATTTGTGTTTCGGTTAAAACCTTATTTAGCATACTCTGACAGAAAGGTCTACTATCCCTTACAAGTGTACCTGTATACCTATAATGGGTTAAACCTGCTTCCTTAGCTTTGGCGACTGTAAATTGTCCATGAAACTGCATAACGCTATCATGTGCTATTTGTCCTGCGTATTTTCTAAGATTATTACCTGCTCTATCCGCACCATATTCTGTTTGTAATTTTCTTATAGCTTCCTCAACTGCTTTGGTTTTACTGGCATCAAATTTATTTTCATTAATAAAATCAACTAATTCATTTATCTCACGACTATTTGACTTTTTATAAACACCATTAATATGTGACCTAATATTGCTAACCATATCCTCAAAAGGTCTACCTGCTATTGCACTCTGATAAACCTCATCATTAATAACTTTTAAAAACCTTTCAGCTATATCTTCAAAACCACTAAATGTCTGGTATTTAAGGGCATTAACAGTCTGTAAATCTACATCAGTTAAACTTTTAAATTTATTTGGGATAGGCATTTCACCAAAAGTATCTAAAACAACTTTGGCTATTCTATTATATTCTTCATTTATGATTAAGTCTGCTTCTTCTAAAAATGTAGATTCAATTATATTTCTTATTCTTGGCTGTAACTGTATAGCTAATCTCTGGCTTACTAATTGTCCTTTAGTAGCCCTTGTAACTTCTTTAACAACATCATTTTCAAGATTATATAAGACATTTAATAATCTTTCTTCATGTTGGTCAGCTAATTTTTCTAATATTCTGGACATTATAATGGGAAATCTTTTTTCCAAGCCCTAATTGACCAATAGGCAGGGCTTAAAGTCTTTTGACCTTTTACCTCTTTAAGTACACCACCCATACGAGCCAAGAAAGATTTTTGCCTTGCAGGTATATTCTTTTTTATAGACATACCCCTAGCACCAAAAGTTACTTTCTTAACATTGCCTGTAGATTTGTCTTTAACATAAACACCAAACTTTTTACGTTTAGATTCAGTTGCCGAAAGTCTAAAAGGTTTGTTTAGTTTAACATCTCTACCTCTGTACTTCGCCATCTTCTTTCCTATCGTCTAGTCTTTCATTAATTATTAAACCACACCCAGTACATTTAAAAACATCTTTTAAATCTGTTTCTTTTGCATAAGCCTTGCATCTAGGGCATATTTTAAAATCATTCATTTTTGTTTTGCAATATAAGCTCAAACCCTGCTGATATAGCTGAAGTTGCACTTGCTTTGCCCTGTAATTCAATATCAGTTTTTTCTTCTATTTTTACTGGAACAACATAATTCTTTTCTATAAATCCACCTCTAGTCGTTACAAAGGCTTTAGTATTCCAAACATTACCATTAGATATTTCTTTAGTTAAAAATCTAATTTCATTTTCTAAATCTTTTGAGCTTCCTACATCTATTTGCATAAGATAAGCAACATAATTTCTAGGAACTGTATAAACACACATTAGAGTTTGCCCATAACCTGCCTGTATTTGAGCAACCCCAACTGTTGATACTGTAATAGTTATTGTTCCTACATTAGCATTACCAGTATTGGCAGTCTTCATAAAAGCTCTAAAAACCCTGCTAAATGTAATAGTTCCCGCACTTCCACCAATAGTCAGAACTTCTGTAGCCAAATCATAATTCTCATCTAAGCCTTGTATCTCTACTGTTCCAGTATTATCAGATGCTGTATTGCTTGAAGTGGCGGTGGCTGTTCCTGCTGAACTTGCATATGTATAAAGGTTATTGCCGTCCCAAATAGTTTCAAAACTTGAACCTACTGCTGTATTTAAACCAAATTTATGTATCCCACTAAATCTATTGACTAAACCTTGCTGTAAACCTAACCCAAAAGGTGCATTATTTATACTTGCAAAACTCATTTCTTTTTCCTTTTTCGTTTACTAGCTCTTAAAATTATATCTCTATCAAAAGTTCCAGATTTACCCTTGCTTATTAACTTGTTTACTCTAGCCATTGCCCATGCTTGCATTGGTATTTTAGGTCTACTCCCACTAGAAAGAAAAGCACCTTGACCTCTACGAAAACTAGCTTTTAAATCAGCCAAGTTAAATAATTTAGATTTTTTGGCTTTGGCTTTTAAAGTCCTTACTGTTGTAGCCGATAGTGGTTTTCTTTTAACTGCCATTATGCTCCTGTTCTTCTTTTTAATAATGCTAAAGGTATTCTTGCACCTGCTTTATATAAAGAACTAACTTGCTTAATTAGACTAGCTCTCATAGACCTCTTAGCACCTTTTAACCCAGATAAATATTTCTTAGGTATTTTGGTTTTTTTATCTTTAGGTACTTTTCTAACTTTCTTCTTGGACAACTGTTTGACCTTCTACCTCTGTTGTTTGGAATTGACCTCTAGTTGTTCTATTAGCATCTATTTCATCATAAATAGTTTTAATAGTTTCGTTATCATCTATGACTGCTTCTGCTATCTGTTTATCTATTTCTTTATTAAATGTTTCTGATTTAATGCCAGATGCTTTAGCCATTTGTAAATACTGCAAGTCATTTGCCCAATCTCTAATATCAAACGTATCTGGATAATCAACAGACCCATTCCATTGCTTATCTTGCCATTTAGCAAATAATGCCCAAATTTGTTCTTCAGCATTTTCTAAATAATCTGCTTTTTCTGATAATCTAGCGTTTAATAATTGAAATTCCGTCTGTAAGGCTATCCCACTAGCTATCTGTGAGCCTGTAGCTCTTACTGAACCCATATGTGTTATCCTATCAATAGCATCTACTTTTGATTGTATACACTTCATAATGCTTTCTAGGTTTTGTCCACTAGGTTGTATTATATAAGGCTTTAGGCTTGCATCTAAATCCTCTGGTATTTCTATTATAGCTCCTGCACCTGCACTAGCTTCAACATTAGGTGTCTTAACTAAGCTAGGGTGATTGGCTAATCTAATTAATTGTTCTTTTTCTGAGTAATCATTATAGATTGATTGCTGCAAATAAGCCACGTCAGCTAAGTCACTTATTCCAATAGGTCTTTTATTGCCTTTTAGATTATAAACATTAACAGCAGGAATTATACCTAAAGGGTTAGGTATTTCATCAATTAATTTTGGGTCTTTATCTGTATATTCTTCTGTGTAATCTTCAAATTCATAAGTTGATATAGTTTCTTCTGTAAAAACCTTTATTATGGCTCTTTGGGAATTAATATCCTCAATAACAACCAACATATCTAAATAAAATCTACCACTAGCAGACCTCTTATAATTCCAATTAACTATATTCTCTGGTGTATATATTGAAACATATGGTCTTATGTCTTGAGCAAGTTCTTCTGCTCTTGTTTTAGCATTTGATTGCGGTTTATCTATTACAACCCAACAATTACCATAAATACTAGCGTTCATCTGCACTTCTCGCATTACAGTATTAAAGTTTCTACCATCTAGGTCAGCATCAATTAAAAATGACTGTAACTGTAAATCACCATCTAAATCGCCATAATCTCTTGTAGGTGGTACTCTCCATAAAAAGCTAGTGTAAATCTGCACAACATTTTTACAATGATTGTCAACTGGAGTATGCCTTATCCTCGCATCATATTCCTCTGGTGTTTCTAAAATGTATCTATGTAAGTAATAACCATTTTTGTAATCATTACCCCCTAAATAACTTCTAATGTAAAATTCCCAATTAGAAATATTAGCGTGCCATAAATCATGTTTGCTTTTTAGAAATTCTTTGTCCATCAACTCCACCTCTTAGGAGGGCTTGCAACAAAATTCCGTCTAAGTGGGAAATTAAACTCAACTAAATAACCAAGAGCATCATTCATGTGGTCGTATCCACTATCCTTATCAGGTATGCTTGTTCCCTCTTTATATATCTGTCTTTCTATGCTTTTTATTACATTTTTGCAAGAATTTAGAATAAACAGATTGTTTTTACCATTCACATTTTTAAGTTTTGAATTAACAGAGTTAATCCTATCCCTCACTAGAGGTGCTGTATTTCTACATTTTACATCAAATCCTGCATTTTTCAATATACTTATGTCAGTAAATCCACCTGCCGAGGTTTTTCTTTGTCTAGCACTAGGGTCAGGGTAAACTGTTATTTGTTTATTTGGGTATCTATTCCTTATTTCTTCACACATTTCTTGTGTATTTGAAGAATATATTTGTATTTCATCAATAACGATTATTGTCTCATTAATTACATAACAAACAACTGCTGTCATAGGGTCTACGTTAAAATCTAAACCAATATGTAAGTTTGGGTATTGTTTATCAAACTTTTCAATAATATTTTTTTGCCTATTGAAGTTATAATAAATCATACCAGAATAATTAACAAATGTAGCTTCATATTCTTGTTGGAATGTTCGTATATCTAAATCCTGTTTAGCCTGTTCTATTTCCTCATTATCTACTTGACCACCCTCTAAAGTTGTATACTTAAATGATGCCCAGTCTTTATTTGTTTCGCTTTGTTTAAATAAATCATATGACCAGTTGCCAAAACCTCTAGGGCTACCACAAAACAAAGCATGACCACCTGTGTCAGAAAGTGTAGGTCTTAAAACTTCATACCAGGCATCTTTATTTACATCGGCAAATTCATCAATACATAAAAAATGTAACCCAACCCCTCTTAGTGATTGTTCATTATCGCTACCCCTTAATGTTATTTGTGAATTATTTTTAAGTGTAATGGTTAAATCGCTATGGTTTATTTTTTTAACCCATTTGTGATATATCATTTTTTCTTTTAGTACATTCCAACATATTGCCTTGGCTTGCCTGTAACTAGGTGCAACATACCAAACTTTTTGATTTGGTTTACTAGCAAACTTTGCCAATTCATTAATCGCCAGATAAGTTTTGCCAAATCTTCTTCCAGTAATAAGAACTCTAAATCTTGAATTATTATCTATAACTTCTTTTTGCGGTTTTGTTAATGGCATTAATCATAAGACCATTGCAAAGGTTCTTCAGTTTCGTTTTCTTCTATTCTATCTCTCTGACCCAACATATTCTTTCCTAAAAAGATTTGCATAGTTACATTTCCTTTAGTAGCTGATTGCCATTGTAACTGTCTAAGCCTTATTTTTAGATTAGCTTTTCCTTTTGTAATAAATTCCGAATAACTCTTTTCTAATAGGTCTGGTGAACATCCAAAAAAGTCTGCCATTTCTATGTTTGTACACCCTAAAGTTGCTAATTTTGTTAATTGCTCTGTATCAATATTATATTTTTTTGGTCTTGCCATTATCCTCTTTTATCCTTTGAGTAAAAGTTTAAAAATTAATTTTTTACAAAGTATTATAAAATAATTTCTTCATTGTCCAAATTAATATTTATTTCACCGCATTTTGCTGTGGCTTTTTTTGCATCCCCTTTTAAAAAAATTAATATATTTTGGTGTGTTTTTCCTAATTTTCTTGCAGTTTTCATTGCTCTTCCTGCTCTTAAAGGCAAGCTACCAATGGCTGTAACTAAAACAGCTTCATTATAATAATGAAAACCTGCATCTTTAAATGATTTTATTGTATCACCTAAAAAATTATAATAATTACCTTTCTTATCTCTTACTTCGCCTATAACCCAAATAACAAAACTATTTTCTTTTAATAAATTATAACATTGTTTTATAATTAAAGAATAATTTTTTAAAAATTCATTATAATTCATATTAGATAAATCATTATTTTTATTACTATAGACTTCTAAATTTATATAAGGAGGACAGCTTAAAATTGCGTCAGCCTTTATGTCACCAACTAAGCTTTCTAAGTTTACACTATCGCCTATAGTCCAGGTTGGTATATATTTTTCATTTTCACATATATTTTCAGCTTGTTCTCTATTTGCCAAGACTTGTTTTTCTGATAAATCGTTCCCAATATATTGTCTTTGACATTTAGATGCTAAAATACCTCTAACACTGCCTCCTGCAAAGGGGTCTAAAATTAAACCATCTTTAGGCGAAAACCAATTATACATTAATTCACAAAGAACAGGGTCAAATATTGATGTATCTTTTCCACCTAATGTACTTACCTTACTATAACTAATTAAATTTTCATCACGACCTAATTCACTTTTTATGCCTAAAGAATACCAGTATTTTTTTCTTTCTTGCCAGTTTCCTTCTCTTGCATTTAAAACTGTAAAAGGTGGGACACCAAAAGTCGATGACATTTGTCCTTTTACTCCTTCGGCATAAGATTCTTCATTTAATATTTTATTTATTTCATTTTCATCAAAACCCAAATTTTCTATATTAAAATTTTCTTCTAATAAATTATTTATTTCTAAATTCAACAAATCATTATCCCAATTACTTTCTTCATTTATACGATTGTCTGCTATTCTATAAGCTTTGGCTTGGGTTTCGCTTAAATCAGCTATAATTGTAGGCACTTTATCTAAGCCTAGCTTTTTAGCACCCATAAGCCTTGTGTGCCCAACTATAACAACCATGTTTTTATCAACTACTATAGGCTGTTGAAAACCATATTCTTTTATTGAACTAGCAACTTTATCAACAGCTTGGTTTTTTCTTGGGTTGTTATGATAAGGAATTAATTTATCTATTTCTATTTCTTCAATATTCATTTAAACCTCAATAAGTATAGTTTTTATTTTTTGCTAATAAGCCAGAGGGAAATGGTCTATGGTCACCATTTCGGTTTTTAGCCATTGTATAATATTCCGTATAACAAGCATAATTAACTTTGCCTAACCTATCTAACTCAGCTAACTCTGGCGATATGTCCTCAAATCTACACCCATCATCTTCAACTTTTCTGTTTTTAAGTTCTTCATGTATTTCTTTTAAATCGGTATAATTCTCATTTATCCTGTTATATCTCATTTTGCCCTCGCCTTTTTCAACATTAAAAAACATTCTTTCCTGTTAAAATTGTACCTATTTATCAGATACTTATGCAACTTTTTAATATTTGTTTTTGCCTTTATACAAAGCAAATACCCATAATAAAACCTTTGTATATCTCTTTTTAAGTAAGCATCACCAATACATTGGAAAACAGTTGTATGTCCTTTTACTAAGCTCATCATGTTACCCCCTAAAATCTAAATATTGTTTGGCTTGTTCTTTTGTAAATTGCCCCTCGCTTATTGCTCTCTCAACATCGCTAGGATACCTTTGGGCATAACCTTGAATAAAACTACTACCTTTCTTGGCTTCCACAGCTTCTTTGAACATCTTTAACCTCATAACATAAGGGTCGGCAATACCTGTGTCTTGTTTCTTGGGCTGCTCATCTTCATACTTTTTAGCCGATAACCAAAAGGCAGGTTGTTTGGCAAATTGCTTATCCTCTATGGAATTATAATAGTTTTTATACATATCTGCTAGTTTTTCTGGTTGTTCTAGCCATTCTTTTTCAATTTTAAGGTAGTTTTTTTCAGCAATCCCCTTACTTACTTTATTGGGTATCTTATCCCAAAATTTATTAAAATAAGAAGTATTACTTATCTTGGTTTTAGTAGTGGTAGTGGTAGGGGTAGGGGTAGGGGTAGGGGCGTTTCTGCTAGGATACACTTTAGGTTCTGTATTAGGTTGTTCTTTAGGTTTTTTTGGTCTACCACCTAGCTTACCATTTTCCCTAGAAGCATTTTGCCTCCTAGTAATATATAAATATTCCTGTAGCTGTCTTTCGTTTTGAAAATGTTCTCCAATTTGTATAAAAAATTGTTCTAAAATTTTATGACAGCTTGCTTTTTCACTTTCTGTAATACAACTAGCTATCCTATAGTAGGTCATATTATCGCAAGGTATACCTTTGCATCTTTTATTCCAGTTATAACAAAGTAACCTAATATAAATTCCTATTTCTTCGTTTGTTAAATGCTGTGTTCCTGCAACAAAGTCTTCTGTGAAAAGATACCAAGCTCTTAATTTTTCTTTTGGTTTTGAATTTTCTTCTATAAACATAATTATCTCCAATCTAATTTGTTTTAATATATATAAATTAACCTAAAAGCAAACCTATTTTTTTATATAGGTTAAAACCCCCAAACTTGTTTTCTAGCATTTAAAACAGTTTCTTCTTTCCATATCCAATTATCTGGATTAGGAATTAGAGCCATTTTAACATCATCTTTTGAATTAACATTTTTTAAAAAATTACCCATGACTTTCACAATATGTCTACAAATATTTAAGTGGTGGTCATACGTGGCTAATTCTAGCTGGGTAAATTCAGCAGGTTTTGTTTTAGTTGGTGTTTTTAAATACCATAGCATTTGCCTTGCATTTGTCGCCCTATTATAGATAGCTTGTTGCATTGCATGACTGGTGCTTATTTGTGAGGGGTTGGTCTTAGAGGTCTTTAAATCAATAAAGAAATCCTCTTTGGTGTTTTTATCTTCAAAATGGAAGTCAGTAAAACCAACAAAAGGGATATCTTCAATAAATACCTCTACTTTCTTTTGATAGCCTAATAAATTCCATTGAAAAGCACGTTCCTTAAACTCACTAGCACCAAGTTCTAACAAAGGCACTAAGTTATTTCTTTCCTCATCTATTTTAGGGTCAGTTAACCTAGAACAATTATCATCAAACTCAGCTATCATTTTTTCACTAGCTTCAACAAAAGACATACCATTTAAAATCATATTTAAGCCAGATTCAACAGCACTACCTCTATTAGCAGAAGCACCACCAGGAAATTCATAACCAAATATTCTTCTTAATGCCCATCTTTCCCTATAAAAAGCAAATTCATTAAGATGACTAAAAGATAATGGCAATAAAGTATTACTGCCATCATCAAATTTTGTAAAATGTTCAATCATATCTTGTTGACCCAGTCTCTTAAGTGGTCACGATTTATAATGATTTGTGCCTTTAAATCCATTAATTGGTCGTGAACATTGCTAGTCCTACCAAATACAATTAAATATTCGTTAATTGCCGATATAAGTTTGCTCATTATTTGAATGTCACTCATATGTTTTGCAATTATTTGTTCTTTAACGTAATCAGATTTATAAGTTTCTATTTCTAATTCTTCTTCACTTAATATTTTGTCTGACATTATTTGCTCCCTTTAATAAGGGTGTATTCAGCATATCTTTTGCCATTTTTACCAACTTGCATAACAGCTAATATGTCATATCCATATTTTCTCAAATTATAAATAATAGCACTAAGTCTAGTACATCTAAACTTGTGGATAGCTTCCCATGAAGTAAGATGGTTGCCTTGTTTTAGGTGGTGTAGTATTTGTTCTGTCTGGTTCATAACAATTCCTTTCTATAAATGTTTTGCCAGTTCCCTTTCATTAACAACCTTAGTTCTTAGGTCATCTCTGAAAGCCTTAAAGGACTCAAATCTTATCTTAGACCTGTTCCTTTCTTTAAGGGTTCTTTGGTATCTATCCAAATAGTCCTTAAATTTTTCGTCAGAGTAAATTAATCCATTTAACTCTGTCATATTTTTATATTTTGAATTTTTAGAGAAGTAAATGGTTAATTCTGCAATTATCATTTTTTCTTCTTTTTTCATTAATTCAACAGCAGTATCCAAATCGGCGAACCTCATTCCTAGTTCTTCTTGTTGATAGGATAATTTGCTAGGTTCAAATTCTATGGTGTAAATGTCACTCATTGCGAATTTTCAGCTTTTAACTGCCTTAATTTATTTTCCCATTTATTAGCTATAAAATAAAATGCTCTTTCATACTGTGGTACACAATTATTATTTTCATAAAATATATTTTCTTGCATTTCTTGTAATGCCCTTATTAAAACATTCATTTGTGACCTTGTAATTTCAATATTAAATTTTTGTTTCATATAAATTTCCCCACTCTTTATCTGATATTTTTTTTCTTAGCTTTTCTTTCCATTCCTCATTTATAGATTTGTCTGAATGTGCTTTATTATGACAATCCCTACAAACTGGGAACAAATTATCAATCCTATTTAATCGGTTGTTTTTAACCCCTCCCATGCCTTTAGGTATCAAATGGTGTATATCTACTGCTTGCTGTCTATAACAACCCCAACAAGTGGGAATATCGCTTTCACAATACCCCCAAAAGTCAGCAAATAGTTTCTTATAGTTTTTTAAGGTTTTCATTAAAAGCAATTACAGCATTTTTAGTTAGTTCTGCAATATCATGTACTGAAAACTGTCCAGAACCCATAGACCTGCCAACAATACCTGTAACAAATATATCTAACCTCTGAGTGTCGTTTTTACTAAACCCATTAGTTGCTTGTACTGGTGCTGATTGAACTG
>Ga0208019_1001812_pt1 | contig 11121 bp, 13 predicted proteins | sample CB_VirMetaG_5_FD_184540 | JGI IMG/M metagenome (GOLD analysis project Ga0208019, IMG submission 184540) | Freshwater to marine saline gradient viral communities from Chesapeake Bay - CB_1508_1D Viral MetaG (SPAdes) (version 4) | ecosystem: Environmental > Aquatic > Marine > Coastal | place: USA... | reverse complement strand
GGTGCTGAGGACCACAATAAGCAAAAAGGGTGAGGACATGAAGGGCAAGTTCGGCAGGGTGCTGGGCGACTTCCTGATAAAGGACAAGCCAGTGAGTGAGATCATGTGTCAAGAGGGACACGCTGTTGCGTACTTCGGTGGTGCCAAGGCGGATGTACAGAAACAACACATGCGGAACCGTAAAAAACTGGTTGAAGCAGGCATCGTCAAAGGCGCGATCGAATAAATACGCACATAAACGAGGAGAGCAAATGGAATTAATTCTAACACTAGCGATGAAATTTTGGCAATGGACCGTGCTTATAGCAGTGGTCATCATAGCCGCGATAATAAACAAGTTTGACAAACGAGCAAAGGTCAAACTCAAGTTCGAGTACAAGGAACTGCCACACCTACAACCACTAAGAATCCCAACCAAGGGTAAAGGCTTCTGGAAGGCCATAGTGATGTGGTTGCTTTCAACACGTAACTGGGAGATAACCAAGGACTGGCACTACACCATAGACGGCAAGGACTACGTGATTCCAGCGGGCTTCACGTTCGATGGAGCCAGCATACCTAAATTCATGAGGACTTTCTTCTCTCCAGTGGGCGTACTGCTAGTGGGCGGACTTGTACATGACTACGCATACAAGTACAAGACACTACTGTTGAAGAACAAAAAAGACACCATGGGAGACCTCACGCAGAAAAGAGCAGACGAGATCTTCAGAGACATCAACATCAATGTTAACGGCTTCTACACCATGAACTACCTAGCGTACTGGTCACTTAGACTGGGCGGCTTCGTGGCATGGAACGGACACAGGAAGAGAAACGCCAAGATACCAGGAGTGAAATAATGGCCGAACAACTGAACGAAGACAAGTTAGTGGTACCAGCAGACAAAGACACAGCGAAGAAAAAAGTTTCTGTGGAATTGGAAGTTGACACTTCTGTCAAGGACCTGGGACCAAATCCATTTGCTTGGGTCATACATTTGGCAAGGGCCGTGGATGCCTGGAGGATATTCCCAAGGATATTCATCACCACTTACATATACCTCTTATACAAAGTGGTCGTGTGGTACATGGAACTTCCCAATCCAACAATGGAACAGTCAGGACTGGTATCAATAGTGGTTGGTGCGGGTGCGGCCTGGTTTGGACTCTATACAGGATCAAGGGCGAAATCCAGCAAATAATTAAACGTGCATGAAACTGTACGAACCATTCCAATTCCTCACGGCAGAGGAATGTGATGATCTCATAGCATACGGCAGGCCTCGAAACAAACGCGAAGGTACCTTAATAGGAAAACCAAATCAAGAATTGAGGAATAATCGTGTGGTATGGTACAGAGACGCAAGACGTTGGACGGAATGGATAGAAATGTTCAACAAGATAGAAAAACGCATAGATTGGATAATGGATCCGCAGATCAGTTATTATACGCCAGGTGAACACTACGGTTGGCACACGGACCAAGGTGTCAGCAACAGGACACACCAGAGATATTTTACTTTGACTTGCGAACTGCAGACTGCTCCAGCGGCACGGTTTGAATTAAAGGGTAAGGATTTCCCTGCGTTACAGAAGGGCGAGGCCATAATCTTTCCTAGTATAGACGAGCACAGGGCAACCACCCCAAGCGAAGGTGAAAGGATTAGTTTCACTATTTGGGCAATGGCTAAAAATTACCAGTCGCGTTGACAGATAATAGATACATTGTACAATTAACACAATGAAGAATTATTATGACATCCTGGGTGTGGACGAAAAAGCCACCAGTGCGGAAATAACAAAAGCATTCAAGGATCTTGCCAAGCAACACCACCCTGACAGGGGCGGTAACAAGGACCGGTTCCAGGAGATCAATGAGGCACACGACACACTGAAGAATTCGCAAAAAAGACACGACTACGACACCATGAGGAAGTTTGGATCGCGTTCCACAGGCGGTGGTGAAGAACACCCGTTCTTCAACGAGGACATATTTGGTGACTTCTTCTCGGGCTTCGGTAACGAGGGATTCAGATTCAACTTCACGGGCAGGGACGGCGATGAGCGGATATTCCGCAACGTCAGGAATCAACCAAGGGGAAATCGTAATGTACAGGTCAGGATGGCCATATCTATCAAAGAAGCGATGACAAGCCACATGAAGACCATAAGTTATAAACTACCATCTGGCCGGGAGGAATTTGCAAACGTAAAAATTCCAGCGGGTGTACAACATGGTATTACATTCAAGTTCTCAGGTATGGGTGATGACTCAATCAAAAACATGCCAAGGGGCGACCTTATGGTTATAATGAGTGTGCTTGACTCGGACGGATTCACACGAAAAGGCAATGACCTGTTCACAGACAAGACCATCGACTGCTTCCAAGCAGTGCGTGGATATGAATTCAATATGAAAACACTGGAAGAGAAGATAATAAAAGTAAAGGTGCCAGCGGGCACACAGCCAGGCACACTGCTCACACTGAAGGGACTGGGAATGCCGGTACACAAGACATTAAATATCCGTGGGAACCTGTACGTGAAGGTGCACATCTTGATCCCACAACTTTCAGCACAGGATTTGAAGAAGATAAAGGACCTATGATGAGAACAAAGAAGAAGTACATACACGTGAATCAACACGTGATCCGGGCCAACAAGAAACACGGCACCAACGATCCCGTGATCACCATCAAGCAGGGTTCCAAGAACACCTACTGTCACGAGGTAGAGATCAAGGGACCAAGCAAGATAGTGTACGGTGGCAACGACAAGCCGTTGCTAAGTTGTGGGGCGAGGGTGGTCATAGAGACCGAAGCGGACGTGGAGATAGTGAAATGATCATAGACCACGGCGACAGGATGTATCGAGACGACACCCTTACAGAGGAACTGTGTTACATGTGCCTCTCACATAAGAAATTATACAAAGCAGAACACACCAGTCCCAATCGCAAGGAGATATATGTTTGTCGGGACTGCATTGACATGAACGGACACAGGAAACTGGATGATTAAGGTGTACCAATACCCACACGAGACACTACTACAGACCAGCACACCCTGGATCGCGGATGATCGCATCGAAGGGTATGACGATCTGGAAAGGTTCGAATCTGACATGATAAGATTGATGCTTGATGAGAAGGGAATGGGCCTCGCCGCCAACCAGATAGGGATTACCAAGAGATTCTTCGCCATAGGTCACGAGTCATTTGACACATTTCAAAAACATGCTATAATTTGGAATCCACAGGTGATAAACTCCAGTGAGGAGAAAGTGACCGATGTGGAGGGGTGTTTAAGTTTCCGGAACACTTTTGTTAAAGTGGAAAGACCAAAAACAGTAGAAGTACATTATGAGACAACACAAGGAAAAACAAGATTCGCAAGACTCGACGGGATGGAGAGCAAGTGCTTCCAGCATGAACTCGATCACCTTGAAGGTATTACATTTAATAAGAGGGTGTCTAAACTACGATGGCAAATGGCAAACGGATAAAGAGGCCCAAGGAGACTAAGGTATGGAAGGTATTGACAGGAAGATTACAGAAACCCACCAAGAACCAGAAAGACGTGGAACACCTGTTACAGTCGATACAACAGGACCTGATGTGGTCGGACGGAGACCTGGCGACGTATACGAAAATTCAACAAGGCAAAATAGATTGGAGTGGAGATGTTAGAAGCAAACGAAGGACTGGAAAACATATTCGAAAACGCGGTTAAGGAAGCCGAGAAGCGGAGACACGAGTACGTGACCATAGAGCACGTGCTGTTGGCATTGGTCAAGGACGAGTCCATAGGAACTGTTCTACACGATTTCAAGGTCAACGTTGGAATGCTGATCAAGGATGTCGAGGACTACCTGGACACCAAGTGCAACGACATCATAGCCAAGGGCAAGGAGCCCATGACCCCACGAAAGACGGCTAGTCTGGAGAGACTGATGAACCGGGCGTTCACGCAGGCGTTGTTCCAGGGCAGACAGGATGTGAGCTCAATAGACATACTGATATCGATATTCGCAGAGAAGAAGAGCTACGCGGCCTTCTTCCTCAAAAAACATCAAGTGGACAAACAGGACCTTATGGACCTAGTGTCAACGGAGACCATATTGGACGAAGGAATGGCACAGTTGGCAGGAGGACAACAGGCACAAGAACAACGACTGAGACCAAACCAAGCGGACAGGATATTAAAGAGCTACTGTGAGAATCTCAACCAGAAGTACTTCGACAAAAAGATAGATCCTGTAATAGGTAGAGACCAAGAGACGGAAGACCTCAAACAGATATTGGCAAGAAGGAACAAGAACAACGTGCTGATAGTGGGTGACCCAGGTGTTGGTAAGACAGCGGTCGTGGAAGGACTAGCCAGAAGGATAGCCAAGAACAAGGGTGATATTCCAGAGTACCTAAAGGATCATATAGTGTGGAGCCTAGATGTAAACAGTCTCATAGCGGGCAGTAAGTTCCGAGGTGACTTCGAGGAGAGATTGAAGTTGATCGTGAACGCACTTGACCAGAAGGGCAAGAGCATACTGTTCATCGACGAGGCACACATGATAGTGGGTGCTGGTGCCACCGGCCAAGGCAACAACATGGACATGGCCAACATGTTAAAACCCGCATTGTTGAAAGGCACAATCAAAGTCGTTGCTTCAACAACTTGGGAAGAGTACAGAAAGTATTTTGAGAAAGACAGGGCACTTATGCGTAGATTCCAGAGATTGCAGGTAGGAGAACCTAGCAAGGAAACAGCAGTCAAAATCCTTAAAGGCGTGAAACAGTACTACGAGAAGTTCCACAACTGTACAATAACAGACGAGGCCTGCGAGGACGCGGTTGACTACTCCACCAAATTCATCGCGGACAAGAAACTGCCAGACAAGGCCATTGATGTCATAGACGTCGCGTGTGCCAGACTGAGATTGAACGGTATAAAAGACGGCAAGATAGACCACGATGAGATCATACACGAGATAAGTGTGATGACTGGAATCAGTATTGAACAACTGTCACAGAAACAGGCTTCGAACCTGAAGACCTTGGAAGAGAAGATGAAACTGCAGGTGTTCGGACAGGACAAGGCCATAAACACGATCACGGACAAGATACTTGTCGCACGTGCAGGTCTGAAAAGCCTGACCAAACCGGTTGGGTCATTCCTGTTCCTTGGACCAACGGGCTGTGGTAAGACAGAGACGGCGAGACAACTGGCCAAGACGCTGGGCGTTGAACTGATAAGATTTGACATGTCGGAATACCAAGAGAAACATTCTATATCCAAACTGATAGGATCACCTCCTGGCTATGTTGGATATGAAGACAGCAATATGGGTGGCGGAATGTTCATTAACGAGGTTGAAAAGAACCCACATGCGGTTGTGTTATTTGACGAAATCGAGAAGGCACACAGAGATGTATCTAATATGCTATTACAGGTCATGGACTACGGTACAGTGACCGGAAGCAATGGTAAGAAGGCGGATTGTAGGAACATAACACTGATAATGACTTCGAACCTGGGCGCTGAGGACAACGAGAGGAACAACATTGGATTTGGGCCAAGCGAGAGGACCGGAGAAGACGACAAGGCACTCAAGAAGTTCTTCCCACCGGAATTCAGGAACAGGCTGGACGCGGTTATCAAGTTCGACAAACTGAACAAGGAAACAATGAAGTCTGTGGTCAAGAAGTTCTTATTGGAATTAAATTCAATGACCATGGAGAAGGACGTGGAGGTCAACGCAACGGAAGACGCCATAGAGTTCTTGATGACCAAGGGATTCGACGCCAAGTTGGGTGCTAGGCCACTACAGCGTGTTATCGACGACGAGATCAAGAAACCATTATCCAAGATGATGCTGTTCGGAGAGCTCACTGAGGGCGGTATGGTGGACGTCGGATTATCCGACGGGAAACTTACAGTTAACTTCAAGGCCAAGCGAGAGAAACAGGTTCTCGAACAATTCAAACCCAAGAAAGTTAACGATGAGAAAACATCACAATAGGCTCTACTACGGTAGGTTCAAGCACAAGACCGTGTTCCAGATGCCAGGCACTCTTATGTTCTATCCTACAACAGACCAGTGGCTCACAGACTTGAAAGGCAAATACTCAGGATACAAGGACATAGAATATCTCGCCGACTTCATAATGAAGAACAGAAAAGCAATAAAGTTCAGATTCCAAGATCGAAAATCAATATTCTACTCTGATCAAAAAATTGCCCAGCAACTAATAGGACGATTCTGGGATTACTGGACAGGATCAGAAACGGTTGATCCAAGATTCCGAGATCTGGAAAAGAACACTGTGGGGTGTGTTAGGTTGCCGCACACAAAGTATCAGTATCAAGTTTATCTCAAAAAGGACGCACACCTGTATATTAATGAACATCAGAAGGCTAACCTTTACAACTTTCTGGAGAGAAACACGGATAACTGTCTAGTAACACAATGGGCTCTAATAGATTGGTTTGAAGACAAATGTCCTTATTGTTTCGGAGGGTACTTCTACGTGACACAAGAACAATTTATAACTCCAATATACATGATGGCACAGGAGGCCATTGACAAAGTAATCAGATACAGAAAGGTGAAACATGGAAGCGATAAAAAAACTAAGAGATAAGAAAATATTCAATGATCAAAGCATAGTCGAGAGCATGATCCAAAAAAACTGGATGGGTTCTCCCGTAATAAAACGGAGCCTGCTGAGAGTACGCAAGATAAGAGAGGATGACTGCGTGTGCGAGGAACTGGGTTCAGCGGACGGTAAAGCATACAAGATCAAGTACATCAACATACTCACGGTGGACGGACAGGAGCCCAACGAACTGGCCGCTGTGTACGGACTTGGTCCAAAGACTGCCAGGTTCAAGAGACGATACAAGGATGAATAAATAACACTGATGGCACAGACAAGCACCACACTATCAGGACAAAAATCACACCAAAACGACCTATCTGCGACTGACATAAGTTTCGTGGCAACGGGCAACGAGTACAAGATCAAGACTACGAGCACTGATCTTGGAAGATTTTCCGTGAGGGATCTCATCACTGTTTCCAACTCGTCTTCGAATAATTCAACTTTCACCGTGAAAACAGTGAATTCATCGACCGAACTAGTAGTGGAAGAAATAGTGGCCAACGAGAGTCCTGACGGTACTACTTCAATCACACTTGATCACACAGGATTTGTAACAGATAAGGTCAAAGGAGATGGATACTATTCACAGCCGGACGGAGTGCATACAGTGGCGTATCAGGTTTTGAACAGAGGTGACAGTGTAGATGATTTCTTTGGTTCGTGTAAGATGCAGGGAACATTAGCGACAACACCCACGGAGGATGATTGGTTTGACATTTCAGGCACCACATTCACATCAGATCAGAGCACCACTATATCTAGTGCCAATTTCACTGGCAACTTTGTATGGGTAAGGGCCAAGGTCGTGACCACAAATTCTTCTGGAAATCGTGCTATGGTCACTTCCATACTTTTAAATAATTAAAAAAGTCAATAAAAACAACCATTCTAGCAAGATCAACTCGAGTTGACAGATCCGTGTTCCGTGTTATACTAATAACATGAACGACAAAGAACTAGAACAGATCAACACAGTTGATGTGAACGTCACTGCGGAGTCAATGGACGCCCACGTGATTTGCCTGAAGGAGAATGGATACAGGATATTCAAGACCTTCTCATTATACACCAGATACACGATGTTCCTATTATTAGGGGCATTCATAACAGGATTAATGTTGTGAAACGATCGGTCTTCAAGAACACCGCTCTAGCGACAATACTGTCAACAACCTTGGCCGCGTGCGGAGGTGGTGGCGGAGGTGGCGGTTCTGTTCCTATTTCATTCAACCCATCACCAGTGGATGTGATATCGTTCGACTCAGGCATCAGCAATCAGTTGGTCAGTGACTTCGTCAGCGTGGTTCACAACCTATCACAGGATGAACTGCTGGACGTAAAGGACGCCCTGGAGATATTCAAATGGGTGGACAACAATCAAGCAAAATTTGACAGCAACGCCCTGTCTGGCTACAAGATCACAGTGGATGGCACGGAGATGAGCCTGGACAAGGGATTCAAGATGTTGATGGGATTCAAGAAGAGATACTACGACGGCAAGGAGACCTTCTGGGAGAACACAGCCAAGACTGGGAAGTTCGATGATGAGGACGAGGACTACCTAGCACTGAAGACCACTGCGGAGGAAGACATCAAGAAAGACAAAGACGAACTTTACAACGACCTTGAATCAACAGGCACAGCAACGGTCGTGAGCACCACCGAGAAGAATTCGTTCAGCACACCGGTATATGGAACACCAGTGGCTGGTGAGCCCGTGATTGCTTATTCAGATTGGAACATGGTGTCCAGCGAAAACGGTGATTCGACCGCAACATCTTCAACAGTGGAAGAAAACAGAAGTGGTGCCGTTTACCAGATTACAACAACGACCACCGTTACACCGGTCATAAAGACCTACAACAGGACCAAGACTACCACCACGTCGTACACAAAAACCAAGACAGTGGTCAAGACTAGCACCATATACACGATGCTGTCTAACGGTGAAAGAACTATTGATGTGACAAAGACAACGATTAACAGCACTGTGGCACACGGATCACCAGAAGTAGTTGATTTAGTTGAATCAAGACAAGAGACAATAGAAGGGGAACCGGTTACCGAAACCACAGAGACCCTAGTGGAGAATCCGGTGGTATCATCTGAGGTCCTCGAAGCGACGGTCACAGAAACAGTCACGGAGGGCGCGGAATACACAGAGACAACCTCGGTGCTGGGAGATGCGGAAAGCAATTACACGGAGGAAGGCAGTGCCACCACTTCAACAGAATACACTTACAAGGACACGGTTGTGGACAACGGAGACGGGACGGCGACCACCACCAGGACCAAGTACCTGATAACAACCACAACATTGCCAGTGACAACCTACACCACCAAGGTGAGAACGTACACAGATAGGGTCTACAAGGATGTGACCACAACAGTGACCACCACACCTAGGACACTGAACACATACGCCAACGGGGACACAGAGATAGTCAACGGCACGGCCACAGAATCTCAGTCAATAGTCAAAACACCAGTAAGGACCGAGACAAGAAGTGTGACAGAGATTGTTGACAGTACGGTCAACAACACAGTGACCACAACCACTGATGAGGGCACGGTGGAATGGGTAAAGACCACTTCGACCGCATACACGGAAGCAGACAGCAACCTGGGTACAAGGACGCCAGGCTACAGTTCAGACAAGACCACATACGAGACACAGGAATACCTGTCCAAGGATGACAATGGTACCAATCTCGGTTGGAATGAACTCACGCAGATAAACGCCAGCAGTGCGTATTCGAGAGGGTGGACAGGTAAGGGTTCGATCGTTGCAGTTGCCGACACCGGATATGACGTGGACCACACAGAATTCGAAGGGCAGATAGCGGCCACCAAGGACTACACAGGCACAGGGATCAACGACAACTACGGACACGGTTCACACGTGCTGGGCAGTATGATTGCCAAGAAAGACGGTAACGGAATGCACGGAGTGGCATTTGATGCCAAAGCAGTGGTGATCAAGATAGGTGACGGCAGAAGCGTTGATATCAATGACGCGGCCACAGGATTCAGTTGGGCGGCGGACCAAGGAGCCATCGTTGGTAACCTCTCAGCGAACTCTAACTACGATTTCCTATTCAAGGGCAATTTGGTACAGATGTCGGACGGCACATACAAGAACACAGACGACAGGTACGACTACAGCACAGGCTACTACTACAACGGACAAACACCAGACCAATGGAAGTCAGCAACTGACAAGGGAATGGTTATAGTCAACTCGGCAGGTAACCAAGGATTGAGTGTTGCGGCCAACCCTGGTTATCTGGCCACAGTAAAAGATGAGAACGGAGACCTTGTGTTGGGTGGCAAGATGCTGATAGTTGGTGCTGTGGATCACAACAACAACATCTACAGTTGGTCCAACAAGGCGGGACACATTTGCCAACAGATAGTGGACAACGCCTGCACAGACGAATACAAGGTATCAGACTTCTATGTACTGGCACCCGGTGCCACGTACTCCACAAGCAATGATGGTGGATACGACACCATGAAAGGAACGTCCATGGCGGCTCCCATAGCAACAGGTGGTATCGCGATCATACACCAGATGTGGCCACACATGAAGGGCGAGAACTTAGTAAAACTAATAACAACCACTGCCAACAAGGACATAATGGATTACAACGTGAACATACACGGCCAGGGTATAATGGATCTGGATGAGGCCACGAAACCACAAGGTGCAGTAGGCATACCTACAACAGGAAGAGTCGATGGCTCTACATCATCTCTGGAAGGAACATACGTATCTGGATCATCGAGTGCTATAGCCTCGCTTTCCAACATAGAAGTCATGGTCATAGACGGCTTTGACAGAGACTATTATCTAAATCTAGGCAACAGCATAACCGTAAAAGACAACAGGAAATATTCGGACACTGAGATGTTGCTGTCAAACAATCACACATTCCTGCCACAGCAACAGATGTACGGTTCGTTCGCACAGGGCGGACAGTGGGATCTGGCCAAGAACTACAACTTCGGTTTCTACACCGGTGAGAACGGTAACGGAGACTACAGCACAAACATCGGTAAGAATTTCTTCATCACAGATAAGTTCAAATTAAAGACATCAGTAGGGATTATGAGTGAACAGGAGACGTGGTTGGGCAACAGCTCGGACGGCGTGCTGGCTGTGGGTGACAACAACAATACCAATTTCGGCAACATCGGTGTAGACTACCAGATCGGCAACAACGTGCTGAGTTTCGACTACACACGTGGCAAGACAGACATCAACACAGTGGACAACAGCCTGATTAAATCATTCTCAGATGTACAAACAGAATCATACAGATTGGCTTATGAGATACACAAAGATAAGCACAATACTCTCGGTTGGTCGTTCTCACTTCCAAGTCACATAACATCGGGAACGATGGACTTGGAAGTAGCCGAGAGCGTGAACCTAGACGGAACCATAAACTACACCAACATCAGATCAGACCTGTC